>Ga0123354_10007812_pt1 | contig 16193 bp, 8 predicted proteins | sample TergutLab28metaG_2_FD_97872 | JGI IMG/M metagenome (GOLD analysis project Ga0123354, IMG submission 97872) | Labiotermes labralis P4 segment gut microbial communities from Petit-Saut dam, French Guiana - Lab288 P4 | ecosystem: Host-associated > Arthropoda: Insects > Digestive system > Gut ...
CCGCTACTTTTTTCATTCAAGTAGCTCCTCAATTGACCTCACGAGGCTGAGTGGACCCCGTTCCAGACCCACTACTACTCAAAAAATCTGGTAGCGCCGGGGATCGAACCCGGGACCTCTGTAACTGTAGCCAGAAACTCTGACCACTAGACCACAGAGGCGGTCCTTCACTACCTAACGGTCTGTAAATATCTCAATGACTCTGTTTCAGGGACTCATTTTCACCGACACGATGTAGGATGTGCCAAGAACTGTTCTTCTTTTGAAACACCTTCAGAATCTGCATTATGCATGTTTGCATACGGAAGGCTGTTTCATATATTCTGACCTCTTATTCGCTAAGGTTATGCGAATCGCTAACATGACACACTTTACGTAACAAAGAAATAGTGAGCCGCATGATGGCAAACTAAACTTTGTCCATCCTTAACCTACTAAGTGGAGAGATCTCAATTTACAAAACGCTGCATTCATAACTTACATTAAAAGGGAGTTTGAAAAGAAAATATCGCTTCAATCATGATAACAACTTTGCTTCGAATAAACAATATATAGAGTGATCAAATGAGGAAGGATGAGATAACAGATAGAGCTTACATGTAGAGCACATATTACGAAAATATGAACAGCCCATACATTTTTAGTTGAAAATTCTGAGGAGTCGGTTACATGTTGAAGCGATGCAGTAGATCTAGCTGTAGACGGAAAAATAATATTAAACTAGCTGTTACATAAATAGGGGAAAAGAGATCCAGTGGTGGGCTCTTGTGGATACCACAATTAAATATCAAATTTTACAAGAATTAGGGAATATCTCCACCAGTTCAGCGACTATATGAGCTTCTCAAAAACAACTCCATTTCTTGGTAACGTTGCATACAACGTGTGAAGAGTCGGTTTTGAGAAACATTTGGATATGTTCTTTAGAATAAAACATTTGATACGAAAAGCCAGGGTCCAAATTCCTGTAGTTTTGTTTTATTCACGGATCTAAAACACGCGGTAAAACAGCATTTGAACTCAGAAAGTATAGCAAACTGCGTCGCTTTTTTAAGATTACACTGCCTGCGTTTAAGAGAGAAAGATACGAATTGAAATTAAATTTAAAATTCACGCACGGTGACGAAATTTTATCCCAAATAAAGCTCATAAAATTCAAACCACTCTTTGGGACGTGTCTAATATTTTATTTGAACTCACAAATTAGAATTTTGAAAGCCACATTTTGTTCAAATGAACGTGCTTCAAGTTAAATATAAATATCTTCACACATACTAGGACGTTTCTGATATCCCTTTTACCGTAAATATCAAGTTTGTGGTATCTAAACGTAGAAAGTTATGTAGGTTACAACACGTGTAACTTTCTGTGCACAGTATACATGTGAAATATGTATAGTCGTACGTAGGATCTGCTAAATATACTTAAAACAATGATGCCAATCCACTTTCTACCGCGTGGCAGCAAAAAATGTACGTAAATACAGGTATTAGTACATATGATCAGGAGCATCTCACTAGCTCAAGGACTGACTGAGTGATGACAGACCAGAGAACGACACCAGACAGATGCAGGTTTCTGCTGCTTGTCACCGCACCTAGTCAGACTGTGAGACTCATCTAGACTAGCTTCGCATATGGACTGGAATCTCTCTCCGAGTTTAAACTGGCTTTCAGCTTACTGTCTCGTTCACGTACTTCCGAGCACAGAATGCATGACGATTCAATTCCATTATGAGGGACAGAAAATGTAAACGAGCACCCCATTAAAAATGGTCGAGGAATGGGCTGCAATGCGCAACGCGTACCTTCCGAATATAATTCTATAGCATTACTGCTACAACAAACTGCCGAAGATACGGGCGTAGTATCAATAACGTAGTTCTTAGCTGCATTTTATTTACTTCTACAGCGCAGTCACTGAATGAAAAGCTTCGACACTCGGTCTAAATTTGAACTTTGGCTTTTCGCCATAATTGTGTGTATGCAGACAGAAAAAAAAGTGAGAAAAGAAACACCGTTTTATTTACCGATACTGTCAGTTTTTAAGATTGTGTAAAGTTTGATGACGAAACACGAGCATGGAACACTGGTGGAATGACACTGACAGGGGAAAATCGAAGTAATTTGCATAAGCGATTTCCGTGACACAAGGGTAATACGTGTTGTTGCTAACTTCTCATAGGCCCATCATTATCGCAAACACATTTCCACTCCGCCGGTATCAAAACACAGGCCACCAGAAGGGTACACAGATTGGATTAACTCAATTGGAGACACCAACATCCACCTTGCCACAATTGGGTTGGCCTCAGATCTAACCTGTTGTGAAGTTTCTGTCTCTAAAGAGATCGGTTTTGTAGTTAATGTCATGCAAGTTAGACCGAAGGCAATTTAAACCTACATGCCATACCACAATACCTTCGGATCACCCGCCTTCGGGTATCGGCTCCGTCTACCTCACACTTCAGATGTAACCTTTGATACCGCAGTGGATTTCGTGGAACGTAGGCTACCGTGGAACAAGATTGATGTAACGGGCGTGGCCTGATAAACACAGCGAATGATACGAATACTATCAGAAGGCCTGCTGCCTTACACGACAGCGTTTCCTTTAAAAACAATCCGGCATTTCAAATTCAAGCAGAGAAGGTATGCTTTCAACAGAACAAATTTCCAATTAGCCAAAGTAACTGATTTATATTTAGTTTATTATTTGGATATTAGATACGCCTGTTGCTCGGTACATATCACATCTAACACGTAATCCAGTTGTGTGCTTCGAATTACAGCTCTTGAGAAAAAAACGTAACAATGAAATGTGATGGTTATTTGGACATCTTAGAAAATTACGTTTCCCATCAAGACGGTGAATTCTCACGCTTCGTTAACACGGAAATATCAGATAATTCCCAATTTTTAAAATAAAATGGATGGGTAAAGGGGAACCGATTTGTATCTATGTACCTAGCTCAGCTACCTAAAGCCGTTCTCTTTCTTTGCTTACCCTCTTTCTGTCTCTTTTGTTCAGGACTGGTTTGTGTAAGTACACTGCTCACAATTAATGCAGTTGTAGCGACGAATGGCAGAATGTCGGGCAGCTGAAGCTAGCTAAAATCAACAGCCGATAAGTTCGAGTGCTCCTGACAGCAGGTGAATTATAGGCTGGATATTTACTGAGCCACACAATGAGCTCGTATCGAAAAAAATCTACAATAAAGAAAAAGCAAGCATTTATTAAAGAGTAACTGTTTGCTTTCTTATTATATCTCACTGCATTCAATGGATATTTAATTTTAAATGCCGTACTTCCCCTACGCAAACCCTCCATTTAAAATCTTCAAATACTCCGCCGTTAGACCAAGTTGTCGCCACGTACACATATAAAAGCCGTTGGTGCAGTACATTCCAGAATTCCGCAGGATTTGGCTCCGTTTTAATAAAACTTAATACATTCTTGGACTTTGTATTTATTTTTTAGTCTATCATCTGAAGGGTTTTCAACTGCATGACAGTGATTAAAAAGGATGGATTATACAAATTGTAGATTTCAATGGGTAGGGGAAGCATTCTTGACCCGGTATTTCCTTGATGCGACTCATAAGAAGCAAAAGAATCGTCGTTAATGACAGCAAGCCGCAGAGCCAAGACTCAAATCCAGGACCCTAGAAGTATGCAAAAAGTCCTAGGCGCGCTAACACTGTTGAAGTTAAACTTTTAAGCCAGTTTGGTCGAGCAACCGCACCCCCTACCCTTCCCCGTCTCTCATGAAGTGGTGAACTTTACAATTACAGTAGGGACATGCTCTGTCCAGCAATTGTAAGCCCTGAAAATTCATCAATCTACTACACAAAAATTAAGTTCCTACCTCACAGAGAACAGAGTGTCTCCATTAGGAAGACCAAATGCTGTGTAGGGAATATAGTTTCTTAATGTAAGGATCATGCAGAACAAACACATTGTTTATACAGAATAAAGAAACATTTACTGTTGAAGACAGCAGTCCGTACAGTAGGGCCTAACCAGCAAATTTCAAAGTGTCAAATTACGGCACGATAATACAAGAGAGATATTTATGGAAAATCATAATGGAAAAAGTAAGTGATAAAGAATTTTTATGACTTTTCACCAAAAAAAGATTGTTTGAATATACCCCAGGTTGATGGTCATAATCTTCGGCAGGTAATTTAGAATAATCAACGTCCGTATGTCAACCAGTGCAGTAACCCTTCCTAGAAACTGTAAATACGAAAGTAAACTTTCGTAGCTACGTGTGTTTGGAAGAGAGAGATACTGACGACGATCGGTTTTCGCCATTTTGGGGTTCCGATAACAAATCACTGCTTTATATAAACAGTGTTGTACTTTAACGGTTCTGACTTGCATTGATAAATAATAACATTTTAAGCATTTTAGGCATTACAAAGACAGGATGTGTGTTGTGTTTGCTGTATAATAAATGAAAATTTGGGTATTTTATAATCGACGTCCTGGAAACAGAACGTGTCGGAAAAAAAGCTGTATATTCTGCAGTTCTGTTTCTTGGAATTAAATTACGTTCGCTTTATCCCTCGACCGGAAGACTTAATGAAGATGTCATGACAAATTTTCGCTTATTATTAGGGAACCGGGCCGGTCCCAGTGGCCGCGCGGTCTACGGCGTAGGTCTGCAGCCGATCGCCTGCTCAGATTATGGGTTCGAATCCCACCGGGGGCATGGATGTCTACCTGTTGTGAGTGTTGTGTGTTGTCAGGTAGAGGTCTCTGCGACAAGCTGATCACTCGTCCAGAGGAGTCCTACCGACTGTGGTGCGTCGTTGTGTGTGATCTAGTAACTTCGTAAATGGGAGGCCCTGGCCTGCTGTGGGGGGTGGGGGGGGCTGTCGAGCCAAAAAAACAAAAAACAAACAAACACTATGGAGCCGGTCTGTGCAAGCCAACTGTCTTTTCTCAATTCACAACAGAATCTTTAAATTAAAGAAGAAATAAACAGATCTCTTATTAAAAAAATGCCTCGCAATGTAAGTTAAATTAATGTAATAGCAACATCAGGAGTTGTGCCTGTTCTTTAATAGGTTGTAATTCTTTGTCATTTATGACCGTTTAATAATTCAGTGAACCTGATGTCATCAAAATCCTGGCACAAGCTTCAGAAGCTTATTATATGTTAAGCCTTAATCCTTAGTCGTTTCTGGTTGACAACATAATAAATCTGACATAATTGCAACACTGACACGTGCTTCAGTGACGTGTTATATCAAGACTTAATTGTTGTCATCCCTAGCTGTTTAATTCTAAAGCAGTTAATTTAACTTGATCTAAACGGAATGTCAAAAAACTGAAACGTGGTTTCATTAAGAAATAATATACGGTCACATTCATAAACTATTTTTCCAGTCCCATTATAAATTTTTATATTTTTATGGAATATTAGGCGTGGGCTGGGATGGTGTGGTCGGTATATCGAATCGCTAAGGGCTGGACGGTCCGGGGATCGAATCCCGGTGGGGACAACATTTTTCGCACCCGTCCAGACCGGCCCTGGAGACTCAGTCAGCCTCCCGTATTTTAGGAATCGGGTCCCTTTCCCTGGGGTTAAGCGGCCGGGGCGTGGTCTTCACCATCTGGCCCCCATCTAGCACGGAGATTAAGCAAAGAGTACAGCTATACCTGTACTACCCCTCTGGGACCTCATGATCTGTTCTAGGGTGAGATTTACCATCACCTTTTTTAAAGGAATGCCATCGTCTTCGTGCGATATAACAAAAATATCAGGTAGTTAAACACGCACTTGTGAATTAATCAATCAATTTTACGATACGCTAATTGGAGACAAAATTATGCATGCACTACTGTCCAATGTCGGATTCTGCCCGAACATTTTTAAATTCTGACTATATATCCTAGCGGCTATTCATGTATGTTAAACACGTCAGAGAAGGAAACCACGGAGTTTCAAAGCGCCTTGCTGGCCAGCTGCATGCTGCATTACAAATGCTAACGCTAAACTACACCAGTCGATGAAGCGTAATATCTCTTATCTCCCCCACCCACAGTAATCGATTTCTGGATAATCAAGCTCCGCATTATAACCACTCTGATGCAATTTATTCCTCAATAATTTTCTTAACATTCTGTACAGCACTGAAGCTGAAGAGCAAACCACCCTCCCTTACCAGTAAGTTAATTTGCATCTTTATTCTTCCTTCCTGTCGTCCACAGTACAACGTAGCAAGGATAAAGGCAGCACATTCCCAATCTATGGATTCATCCTCAGAGCTAACTTCTCTCCCGAGCCCATATGTTGTTTCTTGGAGCCTCCCAGATTATGGTACACTACAAACACCAGACTCAGCCACCTATCTGACTGTTTGTCGTATCCTGTAAATTAATACCCTACAGTCATTTGAAGTGGTAGCGGACACCGAGGTACAATTTTTCATTTGTGTCCCTGACAGTAGCTCTGATTACATACCTTCAAACGATGGGACAAAAACCTGTAGACTAATTTAATGTAATAACAACGCATTGCCTGGAGAGATTAAGGAAAAATACGAAGATATTCATGACAGCCAGTGGCGCGACAAAAAGTTCAATAAAGCATCTTCTCAATAAAAGTTATAGTTACCGCTCTGATCAACTTGCTAATGAAGAAATACTGACGCCAATTATCTAACGAACCAAATCCATGGAGCATAATTTTTTTAGCAGCTGATTAATATATTTCTCCATTTTTATGAAATGGGAAGGCTCACTGTCTTAACCACAGGAACCCGCCACCGGAAATGATACTGATTTAGCTATAACTAGTCCGCTCTCTCACAGCTTGCGTCTTTCGATTTCAATCTGACAATAACCTGCCATCTACACCTAGGTCTCCCAAGTAGTCCTTTTCTTTCTTTATTTATTTATTTACTTCATTCTTTCTTTCCTTCCTTCTTTCTTTCTTTCTCTCTTTCTCTCTTTATTTCTTCCTTTCTTAATTCAACTCTTATTTTGTACTAATTTCCCTTCCCTCCACTACTGCTAAATCTACTGTCCATGTTAATGCAAACGTAAAAATGTGGTAACTTAAAGAGAATGCAGAATTTTGTTTCATCGGAGGACATTAGAAATTTTAAGCGGCATGGTAGTACGAATAAAATGAGCCTTCCACTCTTCACGGAACTTTCACTGAATTGTACTTGTGAGCTGAGATGGCTTCCAATCAGATGAAAAAAAATATTAAAAATACTCAGAATCAATTTATTTCAGTAACCCGGCAGGTCGGTGTATATTTAACGGATTAAGCATATTCGTAATATGGCCTACTGTGTTTGAATCTTGTCCATAATGCTAACTATCCCGACGGAAGTGCCTCTTCAATTTATCTCATACATTTCAAATAATACGTAACCTTCAAACAGGCCACTGCAACCTCCCTTGTACCTCCTACCTACTCACCATTCATCTCCTTCATCATCACGCAAAGGGCTTAGGCACTACGGTTGACAAGAGAGTTGCCAAACAGTTCAGTAATCCATAAATGGCTTAGCGGAACTAACATACGTTAATTTTGGCTAGTTTTACGAGAAATCCCCATCAAATATTTCGTAATTACACTTAATTTGCTACATATTATTTTCACTCATTCACTGACTAAAATTATTCATATTCATATTTTCAGTGTTAAAGATTCTTAAAAACAAAACGTCTCTCCCTGATATCAATGACTCTTTCGAGCAACGTAATAGACAACGAATGCATAAAAAATTCTCGTAACTGATTCCCCTCTGATGTTTATTGGACCGTGCATCATTGTGATAACTGAAGAATAAAAAAACCAACTAGTTGTCACTTATTATTTTATTGTACTTCTTATAGGCTCAACATGTTTCGGGCATTACTATGCCCATAATCAGGAGTTTCAACTGTGATGTTGATTACCACATTGGTTGTTTCGTTCTTGGTTTGCTGTATGTTGGAGGTTAGGTGCTGTTAGGCTGTAGTAGTGTTCTGTCTGCAGGCTATAGCCTGCAGCCCGGACGCTACTCCAGCCCAACCGCACCTAACCTCCAACATACAGCAAACCAAGAACGAAACGACCAGTGTGGTAATCAACATCATAGTCGAAAGCTCCTGATGATGGGCATAGAAATGCCCGAAACATGTTGAGCCTATAAGAATTACAATAAAATAATAAGTGACATGTAATTGGTTTTTTTGTTCTTCAGTGATTCCCCTCTTTTTATCTATCATAAATTATTTGGTATCAAAGCAAACTTGAAGACAAACTCTGGAGGGACATTCGTAACTTTACCTGCTGGACTTGACCCTGAATTGTAGTCATGTTTTTAGAGGGCAAAAAGCAACATATCAGATTCGTTTTGATTTAAAAATACCGCCAAGTTCTCCCAACAATTTTGCTTAAATAGACAGTGTGATTTGAAGATCAAATTCTTCCCTTCAAACGACAAATGACAGCTACATCAAATGCCACGCATCTCACCTGCACATATTTAAATGTAGGGGTATAAAATACGTGCTGCCACTCTCTGAACATTCGACCCGGCCAGCTACGCGTTGTCTTCTCGAACTGAAAACTTGGTGTCGCTACTGTCCAGTAAAGGCTAAAAACGTGCTGCCGGACGTTACAGCAATCGATGTTTAATAAACAGTTCGTCCCGACTAAAAATGTAATTAAATAAGCTATTTGTAGAGCATTATGTCAGGAATGCAAAAATTTTCTACAAATCTAGGAGCCACTTCAAGAGTTCAAGAACCAGAAGGGTGACACAAACCAATTTCCTTACCGAGGGCCCACAGATAGTAGACACCACCGGCCAGAATGTGTGCACCACCGCATTATTTGACGTAAGGTCATGTAACTTCAGTAATGTAACACAGTGTATTAATATAACATGTAACTCAAAAGGACACTACGACTTTTAAAATAAGGTTTCGTCAGATAATACGTTGTATTACAATATTAAAATTAGGCCTTAGTATATTCGATGTATTAATTAAACCGTCTTTACACAAAATTATAACAACAGTTGCAGATTATTATTACAACTATTCAACTAAGCAACATGTTTCGGCCTTACTCGGCCATCATCAGGCTTACAAACAGTGGTGTTAGTCAAGGTACTGTACATTCAGTGGTTTTACCTATGGGATCCCATGATTTACAATATTATCACCTTTCTCGAATTGCAGGTACTGTTTTAAAACATTATAATACAATAAAATCTGATATTAAAAGACGGTTTAATTAATTTTTACATTCATTGTTCCGCGCATCATTATAATTGTTTCAAAAAATAACCAACACGATGACACTTGTGGACTATCCTTTATTTTCAGGGGTAGTCGTCATTCATTTTCTACATGTTTCGAGCTTTCCTGATGATGAGCTTCCCTAAAGCTCGAAACATGTAGAGAATGAATGACGACTACCCCTGAAAATAAAGGATAGTCCACAAGTGTCATCGTGTTGGTTATTTTTTGAAACGGTTTAATTAATACAATGTTTACGTACACACAACGTGATGGAAACTACCCAACTTACTATATTCTTTAGATTCTGCCGGTAGAAGATAGACCGAATTCAAAAAGAAAAGGTCGTATGAAATGTTAAAGGATTCACCCACTACGGCATTATTTCCGAGAACAAAGAGGTCACAGAATCTGATTTGTAGCAGTGAACGGAAATTATATACCCACAACATCCATGTATAAGGTACATAAACTTTCCCACTGACGATTAAGGACTGGACAAACTTAAACGAACAATGTGGCTCAAGCGGTAATGTTTCTGACTTTTATTCAGGAGGTACCCACTCCAAATCTAGTTAGGGCATCGACTATTTTGAAGTTAGCGTGGTTTTATTCACCCCTTCCGGAAAAATCCCAGCAACTATCCAAAATTCGACATAAAACTATTCTTTCAACGCCTTTTCCCTACACGTTTTTTACTAATAATCTAACAGTTTGACGTTATATGATGTGTTACTTAAAAGTGTCGTTAAATAAACCATCCAAAACCGACGAAACTTGTAACTGGAGACGGATCGGTAATAATGACGCTGGACAGATTACTGCGAAAAATTTTAAAGCTACTGATGAATATTTTTATGGAGACAGTTTAATTGTAAGTGACTGACTTTACATTTATTCATATACGATTTCTAAAAATTCATCCACTAAATTTCAGTTTTTGACCAATCGTGAATGATAGAAAGGAGATCACCCTTTCACGGATCTGATGCTTTCATTTTTTATGTAACTTACACTGCTGTAGTTCGCAGAGATTTAAGTTCAGTGATGGTTGGACTGTGTTTGGGAGGTAGCCTAGATGGAATAACAGGATGCAGAATAGCATGTTGGTGTACGAAAACTTGGCTCGTGTTATCTCTGGCCGGAAGGAAGCTGTGCCAATTATGGATCGGTGTTGAGGAGGAAAAATTAAATTAAGAAATACACAGCGCTGGGTACGAGAAAACTAAAGTATACAGCCAAGAGGTAAGGAAGTTTAAAACTGAGAAAGCTGCAACTCGCCTGTTCACAAATAGTATTCTGAGCGTTATTTCTTGCAACTCGGTAAACTGTAACATGCTTTGTTCGTGCTGACTGCAGAGTTAATGTAAACACATGTCGGTAGGGTGACATGTAGGTTCTTACAAACCGCAACATTCATATCAGCGGTTCAGAAAAGTCTCTATTCTTTTTCTTTCTTTTCTTGTCTTTTTTATTTTTCAAATTTTATACCATTATTTTTTATTTTATTTTATTTAATCCCATTAGAGACCTGGCCAGAACCTTAGGTCTCCAGGAGGCTGAGGCTATTAGAATTTCTAGAAAATCGGCACATGAAGGTGGCAAGGTTGTCATCCCTACGCATCGACCGCCTCCCCCACCCCCACCCCCAACGCCCCCATCCCCACCCCCAGACGATACCCCCGGTACTCATTTCTGTTACAAGTTGAGTCGACCTCAAGGTCACAATGTCTCCATTCCTTGAAGTATAATAACAAGCAGAAAGAAAATCAAGTAATAAAAATACGCATAAACGTACAGTTTAGATGTTTCGGACAGTAACTTGGTTTTTTTAATGTTGCATGACCCAACACAGACCAAAATTCGTATCCATAATGTTCTGGGATTTCTCACCTGAAGAAATATTCCCTGGGGAAGGAAATTCAATTTGTATTTCGAAATGTGGATACGTCTTCAGCGAAAGGCAACGCTGACTTTTGAATATCGTGCACGTTGAAAATGAATGACATATTCTAAGGAGGTTCAATCCAGGACGGGTGTAATTTATTACGTCTCATTTCCATGGCTAAAGAGCCTGGTTTTATCCAGAGAGGACCAATCGTATTTCTGTCTGCGTCCTCTAGTTCAGAACGAATCTGGGGCCATCCAGACTTTTACCCACTTTTAATCAGGACCCTAGGGGCAGAGACCGCAGCGTAACACAGATCGTTCTCCATTTAGTGGTTACATCCTGAATGCAAACTAACTTTACGAAGCAGGGACCTCCACCTCCTTCAGCAGTTCAATGGCAGGACAGTAAAATTTCCAGTTCCGTTGTATGGCGTTCAGCGACAGTGGTATCTGTACCTGAATATATTTTTGCGAAAAAAAATCGAAAAGTAAAGCAATTGTAGTTTGTCTCCAAAGTAACCTTGACAAGGCTAAAAGCATGACAGATGTATTCGAGATGAATCATTCCTCACTTGTAGTGCACAGCTGCTTTTCATTACCGTTTGTATAGTTCTTCCACTGATATATTCCACCAAACAGCAATGACTGGTGTTGTGAATTTTTGCCGCCCAGGTCCTTGTCTCAGGCTATCAAACATTAGGGTTATGACAACTTCATCATGTGCGGCTGTGTATGTGTTTTTCAAGCCTATTTCACAGTTTTAAACCGGTTGTCTGATTTCGCGAAATCTCATTATGAGTGTGCAAAATGTAAACTGACAGGTGGATACAGTTTCTGGAAAAATATAATGCTTCCATTGGGAGATTACGAATAGAATGACGATAGGGGTAGAATAATTATTCGAAACGTTGGTACCCACCTATCAGGCTACACAGATCGACATGTGAAACAGCGCATTATTTAACGTTTTCGCAACGTAATTAGTGCTTGGACAGAACTGACATAAAGCTAACATCAAAATTTACAGCGCAAGAAGAGGAAGTCACGGAGTGACTCATTGCTGATAAGTCAATTTGTAATGCAGTTCTGAGTCCGACAGAAATGACCGAAGGCGCGATATGGTGAGCCTAGCCTTTAAGGGCTTCCTTAACTGGAATACTCTGTGTCAACTTCAGAGTTTCCACGCTACGGAATAAAAAAATCCAAATGATAAGACCTTACGCTGAGAATGACACGGAAGAAAGCCTCTGCACGCATTGATATGGGACAGATATGACAACCGCTTAACCCAAGACCACATGAGGTCCTAAGCGAACGTTCTACTGAAACACTGGAGTCTGAGCATTGCTGACCCGATCTTGATAGAGGATAAAGTGTAAAGTGCCCAGTGCCCCTGTCAGGAAATAAACAGCATCTCCAATTGCACAGCCTCGAACTCTACTCACTGAGCCATCACACTCACTAACCACCTTATATACATATATAATGAATTGCACACCTAATTAACAGTGTTACTGACTTTGTGCTTTTCCTCCTTTTATGCTGCAAAAGAAAAAACAATTACAGCCTGTCAAGGTTTCCTTTCAGTGAGGTAGTACAGAAGTGCAACATGCGGTCTGAAATATAATCAGAATCAATTTGAATCTAGTTAGATAGACAGGTACATGGGTCGAGTGTTTGTGACGCAATTCAGCTCTGCTGAATCGATTCTGTAAATAGTTCGTCATTAATAACGCAGAGAAAGATGGCAGGACAGTTCGCGGCTTGCAGGCCGTTAGGAAGCACTGATCATAATCAGCTGGAAGAATAACTGAAAGATGTGAGGAGTGTAAGCATAAGAGGAGAGAAGGAAGAATGGGAAAGAAATTAAGCATTATAGACAGAGACGGGGAAAAATAAAAGGAAAGATTAATTATCCCTGTGATGACTGACGTCACTGGAAGCTTGTTATTTACTCAGCTGGCGAAGTAATTCACTGACACATTGCAAGGAAGCTTCATTTATTCCTTACATTCACACTCTATATTCCTAAACGTAATCTCCTGTGGTGGGGGGGGGGGTGGTAAAGGTGGCCTGTGCGAAGGCCTGACAACGTTATCACTTTCATGTGCCGATTATCTAGAAGTGCCTGGAGTCCCAAAATCCTTCAGCCACAAGGTTCTTTTCAAAACCTGCAACCGGGTAGCTTCATGTTTTCACGTTCTTTCACACTAGTCTACCAATGTTCAAAAATATTTTTCATTTTTACATCCACATTTCACGTTCCGTCCATTTAATTTGCTTTAACAGCCACGATATTAATCTACTCAGTAACCTACTCTCCAAAAGTACCTATATAGGCTACCGCTCTTCACAGAAAGAGGCCCAGTTTAGCAACAAAATAAACAATGCTTTTAATCATAATTTTGTAAATTTTACTGGTAAAATGTTTAGGTATAAGAAGAGAAGGCAAAGTATCTCAACTGAGCAGTAGGAAGAACACGAATAATTTGATCATGTACATCAGTTTTGTTACCTTTAGTCCCAAGTAATTTTAACACTACAATATTTCGCAGGGTTCTGCCGGCTGCTCTAATATCACAGTTTCTTTTCAGTTCTGTGGTAATTCTTCCTTAATTCAACATAATGAGTAAGATTGCGGACCAAAGAACGTACTTTTCGGCCTATTCAAGGGCTACAGTCAGCTTAATGGCATGAAAACACTGGAAGGAAAGCAGAGGGGAGAGAGGGAAGTGAAGAGAAATTTTAAGGTGAATATAAAGTGTAACGCACGATGAAAAAGAAGAAGAGAAATAACGTATAAGAAATACGGGAGTAGAAGAAGAGAAAATACAGGTAAAGCAACAGGAAGAAGATGAGAAGGAGAGCGTAAAAGAGGCACCAAAACAGGAGAGGCGGAGAAGAAGAAAATGGCGAAAAAAGACAGAAGGGAAACTCTCTGAATACGAAGAAAATTAATATGAGGAAGCAATGAAAGAAAAATAAGAAGAGACAAAATAAAATTCAGGAAGGAGGAGAATTTAATCTTTGCTGTGCTAATCAAAATTCTCGCTCTGTTACTCCTCTCAGGTAATCCGACCAGCAGTCTTTTTCAAAACGAATTCAAAGTGTCAAAAGCTATATTAGCTCGACGGTGTAAAATTTATGATCTTCAGTACTGACACGTGATTGCTTTAGTTCCTTCCGACTTGCGGTGAAATTCAAAATTACATCATTAAAACGTTAAGAGCAAAACAGTCTCTCGAAATCCTTGCTACCATTCAGATAAGAATAGTTTAACTTCCGATTTCCAATCTATGAACCTACGGACCAATGCACCCGACCATACTCTGGTATCACCTGTTGTTTTATGAAGGCGTGAAGAGTAGGGGAGTCACACACTGCGTAGATTGTTCGATATCGAAATGTTAAACGTAGGCCGAATGATTCAGTGGAGCATAAAGTAGACTGCATAATTAGGAGCTTCACGGTGTGCGCTGTTGATTAGATACGCTCACCTAATCAGAGAGGAAGTGAAGAAAATGTAGATGAGACAAGCATACTAGCGTGATTTAAAAAAAGGACGTTCTATCTTGGGAGACATGAATTTTGTGGGACCAAAATTTTAAAACATACTGTTAGAAAGAGCAGATTAAATATGTATTGAATTAAACTGTCTCATAATATAGTCCTGTGACAGGTGTTTTAGAACACTGTAATGAAACTTGGTTTCCATGAAGGTCTGTTCTTAACCGGTTTCCAGACAACCAGTGTATCACAAAGATTCTACTCCATCGAGTCACTCCGTCACCAAACGAATCCGGAGACTATATATTCTCCTCTATTCCTTGCCTTAAGGCATCTCTATCTGCCTGTTCCTTTCTTCCAAAATCGGTCCTGATCACCACAATTTCGGAAAACCTGCTGAAAATTTTATGTAATAAATTACAATAAGAACATCAGTATGACTGGATTTACTGTTCAACATATAAATATACATTATAGATAGGCGTGATATTGCACGAGAATAGGCAGAACAACATGGCAGTTTCAAATAAATTTATTAATGTAAATAAGTGTCGTTGGTTTAATGTAAATATACTCTTTAAATAAGCACGATGCTTTTACTCCAAATGACCATTATAACGTCCCAAAATACGTACAATGTCAGACTCTGAATCACAATTCATCTACAGAAGAAACTCGCTGGTTCCGTTGTTTAGGGCACTGACAGACCTCGGAACTTTCTGAATACAACAAAAAATAAATAGTAAATTTAAAAAATAATTGATACCTTTAAATTAAATTAAATTGTCTTGCTTACCATGTTCCTCGGCATGTTACTGGTCACAGTAAAAATTCAGCGAAATACCCAATACAAATTCAACGGCTGAATTTAAAGAATCCCAGCTCTTCTTACGTTCCACAAATAACCTTTCCATTAATTTAGTTTTACACATTGCAGGTTTTCAAGATATGATACGATTTGACTGAACATGTATACTATGGATTTTAATAGTTCCAAATAATAATAATAATTCAGAGAAACGCCGCTCATATCAGGAACTGGCAATTGAAATCAAGAAACATTTGCAGCAGCGCAAAATCATCTTTATCCCATCAACCTCCACTGTTAACAGACATCATCCCTCACCTGCTTAACGAATCCTCACCAGGCTCCATTACATAACGTTCCAGGCGCAAGAAGTGGTCGTATTGACACCTGTACCGACGTCAGAAAATTTCTCAATGACGAAGACCACAAAGATAAAAAAAATCTTAACCATATCATTTTATTTACCTAACTCGAGCAACATGAAGACATAACGTCCAACGAGTTACCTAGTCAAACGACCCGTACTCTGGGGGAACAACAACACCAGCCATAGCCTGAGACCACCCTGAATAATAATAATAATAATAATAATAATAATAATAATAATAAAACTCCGTGGCCTTAGTCCGCACGCGAACTATACCGACAGAGCGGCCGCCGCCGGTCGGCGAAGTTAGTTCCAACTTTTGCGGATAGAGGGGTGTCACGTGGTCAGCGCAACGGGTCCCCAC
>Ga0123354_10007813_pt1 | contig 16192 bp, 9 predicted proteins | sample TergutLab28metaG_2_FD_97872 | JGI IMG/M metagenome (GOLD analysis project Ga0123354, IMG submission 97872) | Labiotermes labralis P4 segment gut microbial communities from Petit-Saut dam, French Guiana - Lab288 P4 | ecosystem: Host-associated > Arthropoda: Insects > Digestive system > Gut ...
ATTTGGACCTAGGAGGGACGAGGTAACGGGGGAATGGAGGAGATTGCATAATGAGGAGCTAAATGATTTGTACTCCTCACCCAATATTGTGCGGGTGATAAAATTGAGAAGAATGAGATGGGCTGGGCATGTGGCACATATGGGTGAGGAGAGGGTGGTGTATAGGGTCTTGGTGGGGAAGCCGGAGGGAAAGAGACCACTGGGGAGACCTAGGCATAGATGGGTGGGTAATATTAGGATGGATCTCCAGGAGGTGGGATGTGGGTATATGGACTGGATTGGACGGGCCCAGGATAGAGATAGGTGGTGGATGCTTGTGAGTGCGGTGATGAACCTTTGGGTTCCGAGAAATGCGGGGAATTTCCTGACTAGCTGCAAACCAGTTAGCTTCTCAAGAAGGACTCTGCACCATGGAGTAAGTAAGTGAGTAAGACAATGAATGGCCAGCTGAAGCAGCTGTTCAGACAGCAAGCAGCCATTACACGCTTGTCAGAAGCAACATTATGTATTAGTGGGTGCATACAGTTGATTAAACCAATAATAAAGTGTAAAACAGAAAGTCAAATAGCTATTCACTTCAACAGTAGACAAATAATTTTGTTTTTAACACAAGGATTCTTTAAAAAACATTCTGAGTTACCTCCCCCTGACATCCAACATGATTACAAATGTTTGATGTGCTGCCATAGTTAATACAAAAAGCATTACAGTGGAGAAATTGTGGAGTGTGGATTGGAAATGTAAAATTCTAAAGTAAGGAACTGTTATGAATGGTTGTGCATGAATACATGCATATATCACACTTCGGTTATCATAAAACATGTAAGTACTGGGTTATTTTTGTGTAGAAACTGTGAAGATTGTTTCATACTTTTGGAGATATCCTCTAATAAGTTTACTGTCGTGAAATGTGCTTACCTGCTTATTTGTTTTTTTCAAGAGTGTTAGAAACCAAATGCAATAAGAAAAAATGTAATAAACATTTATGATACTAATATAGATTTTACTTAGATGTGGTGGTGCAGTTGAGGGTTATGTATATTATTGAATGAAGAAAATGGTGCTGAAGGGACATCAGACTACAGTGATGTTACCTTACATGCAAAAATGTTGCACAGGGAATGAGTGCATGTCTTATGAACATAGAACTATGTGTACTGCTTTGTGCAGTGTCACTAGTACTGATGGTGAATGATGAAGTACTTGCAGACTGACACACTGCTTTGAAAGTTTATAATTCCAGAAGTACTTACAAAATAATGCACTAGTTTGGCGGTGGAGAATCTCAGTTCAGTCCTAATTACTTATCCTTCATAGCTTCCACTGAAGTACAGTTAGTATTAGATTTATTAAGGTTATCAGAATTTCTAAATGATGTTCATATGTATTGTAATTATAAGAATTGTATATTATAAGGCAAACTTTATGATAAGATCAAAATATTGAATGTTCAAGCCAAAATTTAAACTCTGTCTTTATAAAGTGTGTTTCTTTAACTACCGTCACTCTTAATCCTTGGTGGATTTGGTAACATCCAAGGTAATGTTGAACTGTGGGACACAATGGCCCGAAAGCTTATTGCCAAAATGGAGGCAGCTGATACTACATTACTTCATTGGTCACCTGATGGTGAGCATTTTCTCACGGCGACAACTGCTCCAAGATTACGGATGGGAAATGGGTAAATATTTTCATATATAATTTACTGGCTTAGTGTAATTTCTGTTAGGAACTGAGTGACGTGATGAATCAAATTCCAGGTCACATAGTCAAAGAATATTCCTGTGCCACATACTGATTGCTTGACTTCCTGCATTGTGATGAGTAACAACAAACAGGTGTGCAGAATTGCAGACAATATATTTTGTAACTATATATGATATTTCTCTCATATTTACATATATCACGTATTTTAACCATAAATTGGACAAGAAGAACAGCTTCAAATATCATATATTCAGAATTGAGACTCTTGATTCTGAATAAAATAAAGTAACATACAACAAATTACCTTGAGGGTGTGGACTGTGTTTATCTGGCTCACAAGTTGTGAGCTCTTGTGAACATGGTAAGTCCTGTGTGTTCCATAAGGTGCAGGGAGTTTATTGTTTATGTGAGCATCTTTTAACTCTGAAGGTGGACTGGCACCGTGGCATTAATCTGCAGAATAATGTTAAGGAACTTATATAAAATAGGATATGAAAGAAGAGGAACATTCGTGAGAGGATGAAGCACTATAGGATGCTTTCCTGTAAATTAATGTTATTTACTTTTGTGCAGTATAAAGTTTTATTTGATGGTAGAATACCTGTAGTATTATGTTACATGACTGTTTGGTTTGTGTGTTGAGATTCAAGATCTGGCACTACAGTGGAACATTACTGTATGAGCGCCCATGGAATAAGCAAGAGGAATTATGGGAAGTTCGTTGGCAGTTGTTTCCACCTGGGATTTTTCGTGAACCTGTGATAAACTACAAACCTGTTGAAGGAATCCAGCCAAGTCAACCACAAGGTAAGTGATGAAGGGTTCGTTGTTGATCTCTCAGTATAGGGTGACCTTAGTTTCATTATCCCAGTGCTCAGTTCAAAAATGCATGATGGTTATCCCTTATTTTGTAAAGTAAAGTAAGTGTATGTCATTGTGTCATTCTGTGTTTCATTACTCCACAGAACCATTTGACATAATGAATTTGCAAGAAGTTTAACAGACATGATATGAACAGAGGCTATCCTGTCTTGTATTGCTTATTTTCTTACTGGCACTAATACCAGCATGGCACATCTGAGGTGGAAGTGTCACTAATGCAGGAATGCATAAATTTTCCAAAAATCTAGGAGCCACCTCAAAATTGTGGATTTGGGAAGGGTGATGTGAAGCCACTTCCATACTGAGGGCACAGATATTAGGTGCACGTTACAAAATTTAGTCCTCTAGCATCCGGGTGCCTGGGCTTTTTGCACTTCGGCATTATTGGTATCTCCTGGTTCAATATCCTAAAACAGTTCATGTGTTTTAATGAAAGATGGTATAGAAAGTACAAATGGACACAAGATAACCAACCAGGAAAACAAAGTTATAAATATTCAGTTGGAAATTGTACTAAATTTGATTTTAAAGGTTTATGTAGTAGGGAATTAACTTTTCCCTTACATACTAACTTTAAAATTTAGATTTTGTGGTGTGTTTTCAGCTTCAAAGCAAGCATACCGTCCTCCATCAGCCCGTGGGCGAGAAAGTAACTTCAAGCTCCACGATGATGATGACTCGGCAAGCAATGCTCGACCAGGTGGCGACTGTGAGTTCATATGTTATTTCCACATTGTAATTAAGACAGTGACAGCTGGAGACATTATCACAAGCTAGCAATGATGATTGAAAAAATAGTTGCCCAAATGATTGCAGTGAGGAGTACACCAGCAACTTTTGTTTCCCTTTCTTGGATGTGCTACACTGCCGACTTTGAACCAGTTGACCAACTTCTGCAAAATGTGGTATGATTGTTGTGCTGTAGGTATAAAGAGTGCTGAATTAAACTTAATTATTTTCATACCCTGTGATACACTATTTAGTGAAGTATAAAGAGTGTACCACATGATATAATTTATTTTCAGACCCTGTGCAGTGCATTGACATGTGTACATAGAAGTTTCCAGGCCCAGTTCAAGGTTTTTAATTTTCAGATATTACAATTTTGTGAATTTTATTAATTCTTACTATATTGAGTGTACACTTTACAGTAGACCCTCCTCATTTGTGGGTTTGTGCATTGTAGGTTTTGCATATTTATGCAAGAGAAATGTGGCAACCCTCATGCATCATGGGTTGTTCATTCATTATTGTGCTTGCAAAGTAATACATGGGAGGCCTCATCCTTACATCTATCTTGTGCAGTAGCTACCTAACTTTTCTGCAGTATGGAGTGTCCTTTGATTGCACTTTTCACAGTTTCTAGAAGCAGTTGTCCTCATGTTTTAATGAATTCTGGAAAGGTTGATGTACCTGCTGAGCTTTACAATAAAAGTACAAAGGTTGCTCAGAAAGTAATGCCCCACATTTTTTTCACTTGGAAGTTATTTATTCAGAATGTATGAAATTCATGCACAGTATAACCGGATGTTTCCTTTACACATGTTAATTTTCCACATAATCTCCATCTACATCTACGGCCTTACGGCAGTGCAAAACAAGGGCATGCATGCCTTCCCTGTACCGGCTTGTTTCCTGTTCACGTAGCCATGCCCTCACTGCACGAATCATGGTCTCATTATCTTCTCCACTTCCAGAAGCCTTAACTCTCTGAACCCAGCATCCAGCGGTGCTCCTATCGACTGCACAACTTCCCTACACAGCACACAACAGTGTGTGAATGTTCCCCACACTTTCTTTCTCCACCACTAAGAATTCAATTGCAGCTCGTTGTTTGTAACATATGTCAGACACAAACGCCATTTTCACAGACTACTACAGCAGCGCTATCTGTCGGATGACCATGTACTTACGCACATATGTGCAATAAACATCAATGTTGCTACCTCTCAATTTTCACGTTGCCATCTTCATTCTGGAATGAGATAAAAAATGTGGGGCATTACTTTCTGAGCAACCCTCATAAAAGGAAAGTCACATTTCAAAGAAAGTGTAGGTACTACATAGGTTGGACAGGGGAATAAGCATAGCTGTGGTTGGATTGTACTATGATGTGAATGAATTGATGGATCATTTCATCAAGAAAAATAAAAAAAAGATAATAGTTCTCCATTGAGGATGGAATTTCCTGTGTAAGTCATTATGACCCATTCCTTAAAAAGATGGAGAGGAATTGAGAGATGAGAGAGAGACAAACAGTTGTCAGTCAGTGGTGCTGTGGTGAGGGAGAATGTAATGCTGGTAAAGACTGGTTGGACCTGTGAAGTCCCTCCTTGTGTTTGATAAATCCGCAGATCGTTAACAAGATCTTTGTGTAGCCCTTCCAGATGCACAAGTGCAGCATCTGTCAAACACTACCACGTCACTCACACAGCTCCTTGACTAGGGAATCATCACAACTTTCAAGAGCAAATGCACACCACACCTTTCACTGTATGTTGCATGCCAGTGAGAAGGAGGGTGTTAGTAGTTGAAGTGTGACTGCTGGCAATAGTACAGCATACCTTACACAGAGTAAATATAAAGGGGTCCTCATGGCTGAGAATGGTTGCTGATAGAAGCTTTGGCTGAAAGCCATTGATGACTTCTGGAGGTCACCAACCAGCCAAATGAGTTAAGGGACATCTGTGTGTTAGCTTTTACAGTTCCAGGAAAAGGGTTTGTCACATTTTGAGGGGAGGCTGATATCCAGGAAGTTCTAAACTCTCATACTTCTAAGTTAAATGAAGATGACCTTGAACATCTGATGATGTTCAATGAACCTGAAAATGAAGAGGCTTCTGAAGTTGTGAAGAGATCTCACCTGACTACCAGTGCTCTGAAGAAGGACCTCCAAATGGCAGATAGCTTAGTTGATCATTTCTTTGAGGTTGACCATTTCTTGGATAGGTGTCTGAAATGGAAGCATGGGGTGGCATCATGCAAGGAGGTTGTGAGGACACACAAAGGCAAAGCAATCAAAGGTCACCCCTTTATTCACTAAGTCTTCTGTCTGCCCCTTTACTATGCATTCCACATTGTTTGATCACCCTGTGAACTTTCAGCCAGGAACACCAATGTCATCAGTAATCATGAACATAAATGTTCGCATTATTCTCAATCATTATTTTACATATTAATCATGTTTTGTGTGTCATTTCTCCCAGCCCAATTTTTCCCATGAGTTCTTAATGATTCATTGTTTTACCATTGGCATAATTTTTCAAGGTCTATGCTGTTTCAGAATGTTACACTGTTACACAGCATTGACTGGTAGTTACTGATGTTTCTGGATAGCCTGTTGGTCCTAATTTCAAGGGTCAAGGAGTCCAAGACTCTTTGGGCTGCTTGACCTTTGAAGATGGATCCAATAGTCTATCCTAAAACATCAGTAACTGACTAACAAATTGATTCTGCTTAACATCCCAGAAGAGTGAAGACCGCAACTACAACGTGGAGGAAGCCTCCAATCTTGCAATATTTTTCAGGATTGTAACTACTATGAACGACAGGGGTGTGCTGTACTTGAATGTCCATTTTAATTACTACTGTGCTCTTCGTTCCAGGAATAAGCAAATGTTTTGGCTGCTGCTTTTGTCAGTTGTGGAAGCAATCTAAGACATTGTTATAGATGTAAAAAATAAGAATTATTTGTGTTACTTTATTTTAGCAAACCCTTCAAAAGCAGCATTAAAACTGAAGAAAAAGCGGGAAGCAAAGAAGGCAAAGAAAGAACAAGATGGAGGGAATACAGGTGGCAATAGTGGTGCTGCTTTTACTAGCACTGCTTGTACTGCTACAGCCAAAACTATGACAGTGGGATCAATTGTTACAAATGGTGATTCAGTAATAGTATCAGCACCTAAGTTGTCGGTAGCAATTTCAGATGCTGAGCTTACAGGAGATCCAGAGAAGCTAAAGAAAATCAAGAAATTGAAAAGTGTAAGTTTAGCTGTTGTATTACGAGAACTTGTAAATCATATAGAACTTTTTAAAACAGAATTTTTCATGAACTTGAATTAAAGACATTGCTTCCTGTTTTAAAGCATGTAGTTTCATGCTTGTTTTGGTTCTTTTGCTATTCACTGGAATCACAGAAAACTAATTTCTGTGCTTTTGTAGATTTGGAAGCTTGTAGTTTTTGGTGTATTCATAGAAATTAGTAGGTCATGGCTGTGTAAGACACTGACATGTTAAGACATCTTGGTAAAATAACATTAACCCTTAACAACTGGCCATCCTATGTGTGGGATGCATGTAGGACTACACCACAGTAAATTTGTTTTATATATTTAGGCAAAAAATATATTTACTGCATTTTTAAGGCATGCAGCATAATGTCTTTTTTCCTGTAATGTTTGTTTATTTCAAAATTTTGTCTTTTTTTCTGTTCATATAATTTTCATGTTTTACGTGAAGCCTGAATGAAAATTGAAATAGCTACCAAGTTGTTTTAAAAATTAGACAGGAGCAGATGAAGAAGAAGAAGTTTAAATGAGATGGAAGTTGCTTCACTTTACTGAGCATCGTGGCCATTGTGAGAGAGTTTGACAAGATATAACTCCATAAAATACTACTCGATGCATTCTGAAATGTGCATGAAAAGTCTGAATGAAATCTGCTTCATATATTGCATTGAAGTGTGTTGCCACTGCATATATCTGGTTGGTGCATGCAGGCACATCCAGGTTCCTGGGTTGTAAATGCAAGCAGATTTTTGTTTTTAAGTCAGGTATTTCATTGTATAAAGATAAATAATAAATGCTTCAGATATGTGGCACAGTTCAAACATTTGTAAATGACACAAGTATATCAAAATTGCATGCATAAGGAAATTAAGAGCATGTTAAAGTGAGAGAGAGTCTGCTGCCACTTGGACTGGAGTTTTTTTATCTTCCTGTTTACAGGCTAAGAACATAAAAGACAGAACTACAGTTTTGAAACAAGGGTGCAGAGGATGATATTTGGGCCTATGAGGCAGGAGGGACTAAGAAACCTGATTCTGATCCTATGTAGTTCATATCATGTCTTGACAACCTGTGTTCATATGATCATTTTCATACAATCTGTTATAATTTCTTATTCATTTCTACACACTTGGATTGATTTAATATGATACAAGCTAATGAAGAAGTATTTTTTAAGCTCAGGTATCAGTATGCTGAGGCAAAAATATTGTGCATTACAAATGTAATAATACTTGTTTAAAAAATAACCAACACGATGTCACTTGTGGACTATCCTTTATTTTCATGGGTAGTCGTCATTTATTCTCTACATGTTTCGAGCTTTCAGGAAGCTCATCATCAGGAGATCATTTTTCCTGTACAGTCAGCCTCTGGTATAGTGTATAATCTTTGCTGTAGCCCTCCCGTTCTCCTACGTAGGAGGCTGACTGTACAGGAAAAATGATCTCCTGATGATGAGCTTCCCGAAAGCTCGAAACATGTAGAGAATAAATGACGATTACCCGTGAAAATAAAGGATAGTCCACAAGTGACATCGTGTTGGTTATTTTTTAAACAATTACAATGATGCACGGAACAATGAATGTAAAATGTAATAATACTTATCAGTGTGAATTTTCACTATGCCTTCTGAATATTGTGGTTACCAAAATACATTCCAGTGCTGCATATGTTACATAGGTCATGAGCCCAGATGATATATAATAGCTTGTTTAGAACTGCTATACAGTATAGGATTTATATTGCTTGTTTTATGGCCTTTATTTAATTTTGTCAATAAACTTATCTTAATATTCTGTTACAGTAACCCATATTTAGCACAAGTCAGATGAACATAACTTGCCTGTAATTTATCTGTGTTCATAATAAACCTGAATATGTGGTATGGCTCCTCAGAATTAATTGCATGTGACAAGAAAGAGAGAGAGGGATAATGTCTTTATGTCAGATAGTTGCAGTTTGTCACTTGTAATTATATCTAAATAAATAGTTGAACATAGACCTACAGTGAATTTAGTGGACTTCAGGTCCTTAAATTTGAGGACATTTGTTTGGAGTATGCTTCTACTGAAATTGAGTTGTTTGTTTCATTTTTAATTATTTTGCAGAAGCTCGTTGAAATCTCACGGCTCAAACAACAGCGGGCTGCTGGTCGCCAACTTGAACTGAACCAACTAGAGAAAATCAAGAAGGAAGATGAACTGCTGAGGGAACTACAGGGGTTGGTGTTGTGATAGTGTGCTTTTGGCTCTCTCTTGCATTTGTCTTGCCTCCCCCATCAGGAGAACCAAACCAGATGTCGGGCTTCCACAGTCTGCAACAATGGGCAACTGTTCTACTCAATGCTCGGCTATAAATGGATGACACATACTTATCCCACATAGGTTGCTCCAACATGATCTGGAGTCAGTTATTCATTGTAGTATTTTAAAGATATATTTCGTGGGTGTTCTTGACATCCTGATAAACTACTCTAAATGATTTTCTGTGACACTATCCTAGTTCACTGAAGTACTTTGAGTATCTACTACTTAATGCTTTCTTCTTGATCTCAGCAGTATTTTGGGCACTTACATTATACACTGTTGTGAATATATTATAATATGGGGAGAGAAAGTACTTGCTGAGAATTATGTGTAGTGCTTTTTTCATTTCCTACCCGGCATGTATGATGGCCTGTTTTGGAAAGTTGCTTATGAATCCATAGGCTTAACTCAGCTAATAACACGGCAGGTGGAGTCAACCATGGGTGTTAGGAATTTTAATTTATGAAGCAGTCTAGGTAGAAAGAGGGGGAAGATTGGTTTGAACTAGTCCTTCCCTTTCCCTACTCTCACAACGGTTTTTTTTATTTGTCCCTCTTCACCTCTGTAGCCCCCCCCCCCCCAAAAAAAAAACTATTCTACAAATCAAACTAAAAATGGTGACTGATTCTTTGACTTTTGTATTTCTTGTCACATAAAGTCATTTAGTTTAATGTTAGTAATCAGGGTGGTGTACATGTAATGTAAGAGTTGTGTTTATATGAACCAGTTAGTCAATTGTGGTCATACACCTTCTGAACCATATAATATTTGACTTGGTGCATGAATGCAGACATATATACATGTCTCACAGCCTGTTCTTGGGAAATGGAACAAGGTGATAAAGTGACTGAAGGAACCAAAAAGGAAGAAAAATCTCAACCTTGGACATTTTTATGATGTATACAATATTTAAAAAAAAGGACAAATAACACTAATGTAATGTTGATCATAGTACATATAGAATTCATATTTTAATGTTGATTACAGTGTGGGTGAAACATGTTGAGAACTGTGTTGAATATATTGTCACTGGCTTCGAGAAGCATGCGGTAAAATGTCAACGCACATGATACTTGTTGTTCAATTAATGTTTTAGTTTGATGATGTTACAATCATAGCAGAATAAAAGCATTTACACAGTCCTGTGATTGTGAAAGCTTAATAATAATTTCATGTAGTGTATTGTTTACCAGTGTGATGAAAAAACCTTTTATTGGTGGAAATGTAAATAATATATATGACTGCACACTGCTTTTTATGTTTTGTAAACATTACAAATTGCAAAAATCAGAAAATACCATTCTAAAACTGCACGATCTAAAAAAATGTGAGAATGGTTATTTTGTTTATGTAATATGCAGAGAAGGCGTTTGGAATGTGTGTGTGTGTGGTATACCCAGGTGTGTTGTGATATTTTGTTTTGTATACAGTTATTTTCTGCATTTAGTTTGTACGTTTAAGTTGTCTTTCACTTTGTTAGAATTGTATTGTAGCAGAAGATCTACAAGAGATGATTTCAGTGAACAAGGATTATGGAATTAGTTTGTATTTGCCAAACTGTAACATCAGCAAATTGTGTTATACAGTGGGTAACACTTTTATATGATTATGCCGTTTTTTTTTAGAATAACCTTTTTGTGAACTTGTACTGTTGCATATAAAGGAAATACTTCTGTAGATTTTCTATCATAATTTCAGAGGCAGTAGCTTATTTATACCATGTCTGGGGAAGAGTCCTGTTCATATTTTTCTCCCATTGGTTATTTGACACATATGTTATTTAGGCTGACATGTTGATTGATTCATACCCCAGTAGTTTCCAGTAATTGTATGAAAATAGGAGGTATACAGGAAAAGGACCTCAGGAATTTACTTCTCTTGTTTAAAGACATTGAATAAAAATATGGAAGTTGACAATCCACATGTGGGTGTGACTATTTACTGCTGGGATATACTGGCTTATAAACTTGCCAGTGGTAAATGTGACACTTGTTTACAAATTGATCTGTTCATTAGTCTTCTGGTTTTAATTACTCCATAATGAGGGTTGCCAGATAAGTTTGATTTAGAAGTATGGTATTTGGGGTAGGAAGAAAGGTTACAAATTGTCCATTCTTTTGACGGGAGTTGGTAGTGATTTATGTACCTGAATATCAATATCACATGTTGATATTTATCATGTTTTTCCCTTGCGTTATTTTCAGCTGCCTATTGCTTGACATGTTTCTTGTTTACCAAACACTTCAAAATTTAGTCCACTCTAAAGACTTCTAGTTAGTCTCTTCCTTAGTCTTATGGGATCATTGTTAAGAAGACAGAGCCCACAGTAGATTTTGTGCTCATAAATTCTGATTACAAACTGTTGGACAAGTATTAGTACACTGAACACTTCTGCTGTGGTATTTGATTTGAAAAATGGGGTCAGTATTCTTGGGGTTGTCCCAGTGGAGCAGTAGTCATAAAATGAGAGTCAATTCTGAATTATATATTTTTTCTTTGACAGGTTCTTGCATATGGAATATTTGCATTTCCAAACAGACTTCATTGAAAGTGAAATGAAAAGTGAAATTTAGGACACCCACCCACTGACATATGTATTCCTGGCAACCCTAGCCATATTGTAATATGCCATTGACAGAATTCTTTGTGAAAATATTTTAATGGTATGAGAGAAATTTTTAAGAAATGATGGTTGTTGACAGAGATATGTTGTCTCATTCTTTATATTTGTACGTGTGTTGAAGGTGTGGTTGTTAATAGCATGAGAAAGGTATATAGCTTTATGAGGGGCTCTGGGCAAAATAGCTTGCCAGTCAACAGTTCTAGTTTTGTCATGCGAATAATATCCAATTTCTTGAATGGCTTTAAAGTTTATTACTGTTACAGTGAGAGGTTCTAGGGAAGAAGTTTGCTGCTGTTCCATTGACAAATTTATGTTGTATTATGATGACCCCTTTAGTAGAAGTCGAATAAAGTAATTTATATCAAAATTATGTAGCTAATATATAATGAAAAGTGAAATCACAATTATGTGATATTACTAAATGTCTTCCATATTCCAGGACAATTTCTTGTATAGTGGTTTGATCAGTTTGTGGGGCAGGCTTGTCCGTGATGATGCATACAGTTTTAACAAGTTGAGTGGATTAATCTTATCAAAACTTTTAAGAAGCAATTCCCTGAATTATATTTTATTGTTTGGTACCTTGATTGTATTCAAGAAACCGTGAACCATATTTTATAAAGTAATATGAAATTACAGTAAAAATGAACCAACCTTGTACAATATGCTGCAACTGTTTAAAACAACAACCAGTAGACATCTTAGTTTAACTGATTCCACTTTTAGACACAACTCGTGTGGAAGAATAAAAGTTGACTTGCTAAGAGGAAAAGGGAATATCAGCCAGGGTAATTAATATACAAATGAAGAATAATATAAATGATACTTGCAGAATGGATTTCAGTGTTACTCATCTTCTGATTGCCTGATAATGTAATTTGACTATCAGTCCAGTGTAACTCTTAATTTTGCATGAAACTCAAATCAAACTTTACTATCATTTCCCAAAATGGGTCATTGTTTAAAATAATGGAAAATTACTCATACATAGATCTTATTAAGATGCTGTTTTAATCTGACATATATCTGAATATGATGAACATTTATAAAATATTGATTTTCTGTTACAAGTTAGCTTTCTTACCATTAGGCTGGTGTGGTGCTGTATGCTGTAAATTTCTGCCACAAGAGCTGAATGGTAGGCAGACAATACAAGATAATTGCGGAATGAATATGTATCTGCTTTGAAGAAATGTGACCGTAGAGTAATGCCAGTTCACAAAGAAATATGGACTGTATGATTTTTCCACTGTATTCTTCCCTTCCAGTTCTGGTTTCTTTACATTTGTGTGATATTTTTATGAACACTTGAATTTTGGCAGAGAACAAAGATTTTCTACATTTTAACAGTAAAAGAATATTTCCTGAAATATCTTACTTGGAGTATTTCTTAGCTTGCAGAATATGGCAGTAGAATGCATAGTATGAGTCATACAGTGGTGAATGTGAGTATTTGGTGCTGATATTTTCAGTTTAGATGCCTTTCTTCTATACAAAGTTGTGTGTTAAAATTTCTTTGACATTTTCCAAAAATTTCTAACACCTCTTCTGAATAAACGTTGTGATTCATAGTTGCTTTCTGAATTACTGTGTCTACAGTACTTAGATACCATCATTTTACTTATGTTTACTGTGTATGTCCATTGGGATTTAACAACCTACGTTTTATTGTACTAAATACTTTAGTTTACAACATACATACTTTTGCAGTTCAAACACCTTTCTGTGATTACTGACACAAAATATGTGCGTAACAGTATTTAATATATTTTTCTGTCTTAAGAAATCAGTATTAATGTATAAAGACATTGTGCTGAGTATTTTATGTTGCAAGCTTGATACAAAATTTTATTACACTGGTATGCATATAATAACTCAGTACCTCCATGGAGCAAAACCCTTCTTGAGAGGTTGATAGTTATTTTCCTAATTAGGAAATTCCGTGCAGTTTATGTAACCCAAAGGTTTATTTCTGTGTTCACAAGAGCTTGCCAGTTGTCCTTATCCACGTGTCCATAGTCACATAACCGTGTTTTTCCCATAAGAAGTTTGCACAACATGCTTTATGCAATGTGCCATGATCAACCCTTCCAACCCCCTGTTAGATGAGGGACCACTTTATATAGCAAATGAATGACAGCAGTTCATTTCATTAGACTGCACACACAATACGTCATTGACAAACTGTTCACGCTTGATGAAGCCAGAAATCCCTTCCCCCATATTTTGGTACAGATTCATTTACTGCATCAAAGAATACGTTATGCATAATTTGTTGATCTTAATGAGATTCATATTCAGTATCACACAAGTCATTTGTGACGAGGTTGATTGATAAGTTTGATTTGAGCTGTGTTTACTGTAGGAGGGGTTATATTGCACAGACATGAACTAAAATTATATTTTCCAGACAACATTTAGTGTAGACCCTGGTACCTAATTTGACTGAAAAGAATTGAGTACTTCTGAGGCTAAAATACAGTATGTGGATAGGAAGATAAATAAATGCAACCTTTATTGGTTTTTATGTACTTTGTTCCAAGAATACATAAGAGCCAGATAGCTGTTGTGTATATTGCCTTCAGAATCACCACTTTTAAAGTACACTGTTTATTCAGGACATTTTACATTTTCTGATTTACTTCAGACACAAAAAAATTATTTTTCTCTGAGCATTTAAGGTGCTGGTATTTCAGTAGAAAAGGAAGAAATAAGTTACAAGATATTAATTTTGAAGGAAAGGTAGATTCTTCTCTATAATTTATGTTTTCTGTGTAAGGCTCATATTATTAAACTTCAGAAAAATAGTGTACTTAATAATATTTTTATTTGCATAATGTGTCTAGTATGTTAATATATTACATATTTTTCTCTTAGCTATGGAAATACATAAGATATTATGTGCTTCAGTATCAGCTGGGAAATGTGAAGCAGTAAGATTGTAATACCTGGGTACATCAGATGGAAGTAGGTGCTCTTCAGATCTTAGTAACAGGATTTGAAAATTACTGAGGTACAAATTTAGTTACTAGTTTCATTAGAAACTGCTGTTTTTATTTAAATGTCACTTGTAGTCATCGTAAAATGTATTCTATTTGTGGGGCAAAAGTGTAAAATAATCACTATGAGATCATGTTTCTGGATAGTTTACTTTAGTTTTGTGTGTGTGTGTGTGATTCTTTTATTACTCATCAAAAAGTGAGAAAAAGGTTTTATGAAGATGACTGTTTTCTGGAATGTTATGCCATGTGGCCTGTTACATATTTACTGACTTTTGAAGAACTGAAAAAATCCTGTTAGACTGTGCATTGCCACATCCCAGAAGACAATAATCATCATAACCACTGCTGTAAGAACCTCACCTCTCGCAGGTCGGATATATTTCAGAGCTGTTGTTATATTGTACACTACAAAAATGGTAAAAATAATAATATTTGTAGTTATCGCTTCATAATATTGTGTATAATGTGATTTGGAACAATTTTCCTGGAAGTGAAAAGTATTTCTCCATTATATGGAGGCAGTTCAAGGTTTTTCTGTTGTATTAAATTGAAATGTATCTGAAGTGTTGTACAAAGCAGGTGCCACTAACACAGTGTTACTCATGTGATACTGGCAGAGTTTGAATGAACTGTGCAGAATGCGAAGGTTACAGTCAACTAGGTTGTAATGCTGTGTAGTATTAAAGAAGTTTACCAACATTGGAGTTACATACTTCCTGTATTTTCTACCCTGAAGATGGAGGCAGTATGTTCTTCCAAAACATTGATAAATTTATACCAGACTATGCAGTGTCACATCCCGGAAGATAGTAATTTTCATAGACGTAGCCATGAGAACCTCAAAATTTAGATATACAAAACATTAGTCTTTTGAAAGTAAGACTGTGTTGGCATGCTATTTGTTTTCTGAAGCTAACAATCAATGCTGATACCGGTTTGCAGTCATATGCCCATGACCATTTTGCTTCACCACAATTATCCATAATCTCATGACAGCACCCCAGCATTGTGCAAGATATTGAGAATGCAAGCTGATGAAACTATTTTTTGTCATATTTTGTAACTTGTGTTAAAGTAATGAAAATTTTGCGTATCAGGGAAGGTAAAGGCAGTCACTTGGGCATGATTTTAAATTTGGTGGATTATGAACTTTTCTTCTTCTTTTGAGAGAACCAGAAACAGTTGAATACCATTCAGAGTAGTTTCAGTGTAAAGATTAAGGAAACATTTGAAGAAAATGTAAACTGTTGTTCAAGAAGACAAAACAATCAAACGTGAAGTATGTAATGTAAGGCTGTGCAGCCATGCACACATCTTGTATTCAAAAATAACTGGAGATGAAGATGGTAACAAGAATACTTGCAGGTTCTGTGCTTCCATTTTTTCAAAAGCAAAGGAACCAGTTGCAAAGCATATTATCCCCTCATTTCGGAGAGTTTGCTGTACTGTCACAATTCCTGTGCCAGATGCGCATAGAAAAAAAGCAGACCTAAACATTTTATATGCCATATTTACCAAAAAATAAGACAACCCCCCCCCCCCCCCCCCACTCTTTTTTTTTTTATTAAAATTTTTACAGGTTTGGGTTTATTTTTTTTTCAAATTAAAAGCAGGCCCCCCAATTTTTTTGGGGGTTGGTTGGGAAAAAGTTTTTTGGGTTTTGTG
>Ga0123354_10007815_pt1 | contig 16190 bp, 6 predicted proteins | sample TergutLab28metaG_2_FD_97872 | JGI IMG/M metagenome (GOLD analysis project Ga0123354, IMG submission 97872) | Labiotermes labralis P4 segment gut microbial communities from Petit-Saut dam, French Guiana - Lab288 P4 | ecosystem: Host-associated > Arthropoda: Insects > Digestive system > Gut ...
AACAGATACAGATAGTAATACAAAATACATGAATATAAACCAGACAATAGCGCTATTTGTGGGGGGGGGGGTGGTTGTTCTCGGCAGGTATGGGGTTCTAGTCGTGCGGAGGTCCTTAATTTCCCTAGACAACCTGATGATGGTCAATACAGGCCGAAACGTGTAGTTGTTTCCATCACATAGTCATTAAACCTTAGTGATTAAGATGTGTTTGACTACATACCTTTTCCTAGTTTCACACACACACAACGGGGATGACAATCTTCCTAGATTTAAACGAACATTGCGAAAGTTATATTTATCATTTTGCTGTAAACACCAAACAGTCACCACACTACATGCGCAAGGAAGTGACATTACATACAGTTCTGCCCTGCGGAGTCTTTCTTCAGGGCATTGGAACCAGACAGTCTGTGTCGACAGAAACACATTTCGGTGAAAGTAAATGTGTTCATCCCCCTCTTAGGAATTAGTATCATCGCGTAATAAAGTATTTTCTAAACTTATGTATCTCTAAATTTGACGTTCATAGGGCCGTGCATCGTAATGTTATTTCTATAGTAAAACCAAGTAGATGCACCAATGTTTTAAATTTATTTTATTTTGGAATGACACTCTACGCGTTTCGGACGGTCTTTCCGTCCATCATCGGGAGTTCAAGACTGTACATACAGCAACAGGCTGTCAGCTTGCTAGCAAGCAGACAGCAGTATCTCTCTGACAAATGCCTGTTGCTGCGTGTGCAGTCTTGAACTCCTGATGGTGGACGGAAACACCCTCCGAAACATGTAGAGTGTCATTCCAAAATAAAATAAATTTGATACATTGGGGCATCTAGTTGGTTTTACTATATAAATGATGCATTTGTAGTTGAAATTGAATTCTTTTTTAAGTACTGTTGAATTTTTTGTTCATGTTTGGAGAAACGTTGTGAAAAAGGGTTGATTTGGATTTGTAGCAAGGGTGTTTTTGGGAGTTCGGTATTTATCGTACTTCACGAACAGAGAATTTGAAGTTCGTAACTGTGAGAATACAAACAGCTTGTAATTCGGATTACTAACTGATGCAAGGGCCAAAGTTTGAACAGTTCAGAACAGCATGGTCGTATTGCTGTTAGTTCCCAAACGTTAGTTGGGCTTCGGGTCATTAATGCTTCATTGTTTATTTCTGTCTCTTTTGTTAAGTTGTGAATAAAACATATGTTGTGGACTTACCTCATTTAATATTAAAGTTGTATTGAACGTTGGTCGTTCTATATCGATTAGAAAGGGCAACTCGTCGCACATTCCGCAACGACATAAAGTAGAGGGAAACCTGAGGCAGTAATTAAAAGCTTGCAGTGGTACGCCCACCGTTCAGGACAATGGCACCACACAAGTCCCGACCGTGAGCCTATCTACCTATCTACCTATCTACCCTTCGCCACCATGACGCAGAAGGCAATTAATTATCAGGCATTTGCTGTCACATGCGTGTCACTGGTCTCAGAGATTCTCCCAGTTGAATAATTCAATTTTAGACTCGGAGAAATTACCTTCAGTGAAAGCACGAATTCTGAAAATCGTGTAGTGTACTCACGTCCAGTAGAATTCAAGGTGTGTTCCTATTCACGTAGTCCTATATACTATTATCAATATATTTTAGTGAGTTTGAATTCGTACGCTGTTGATCAGAGGTAAACAAATCCCAGGTGGCTAAATTTTTTAAGTTGGCACATAATAATTTCAACTGAAATTGTTCTTTGTGTTGCCATACATGCCAACTCTTGTTAACAATTGACATGAACCCAGCGGAAAAATCACATAATAGTGAGATTCGCTGGTCTGCCCAGGATTGTGGGTCCTCACTGTGGAAATATGTCTATGCCACGTGAATATATACAAAATCAGAGTGTCATAACTACTCAGTTAACAAGTACAGTATTAGTTTAGTTACTTTCGAGACAATTACGGTCTTGATTGTGGACAGTCTCATCTGAAACATGCTATCAAGTATCATATCAGTTATTAAAGGTAACTGGCTATTTTACTTGCTAATTAGTAGCTTGGAAACTGGATCTGCGACTGTTTCTTCCGCATAAAAACATATCAGAATACATGAAACAAATATGAACATCGTGATAACTGAAGAATTAAAAACCATCTAGATATCACTTGTTATTTTATTGTACTCCTGGTAATACTTATTTGTACGTCAGCACAACTGTTTTTATTACACAAGATAATATGTAGGCTACATGTTTCGACTAATAAATAGAAACATAAATGCAAATAGACATAGTACCTTTCTAATAAGTTTAATAACTGGAAAAACATAACCTCTACATGACATAACATGTTTATAGTAAGTAATACACAGTAATCACATCCGAAAAATTCACACATAAATTTTACTACTATTTGCTCATATATATAGAATTGTATTTTAGTAATTTGATACCACTAACTTGTTTCAGTGTGATGATACCAGAGGCTGTGTAGTGCAATTTTGACCTCCTGATGATGAGCACATGGTGCTCGAAACATGTAGAGGCATGAAATGAACTTATTGTAAAACAAAAATTTTATGCATCAAGTTGGTTAATTACTGAGATAAATAATAATCATCTTCAGGCTTATTCTTTACAGGTTAAGTCACAGGATGCTGTGCACACGTTGGGATCCCAATGTGTGCACAGTATCCTGTGACTTAACTAGTAAAGAATAGGTCTGAAGATGACTATTTATTAGTCGAAATATGTAGCCTACGTATTACCTTGTGTAATAAAAACAGTTGTGTTGACGTAAAAACTAGTATTACATGACGTATCCAAACACTTCGTGATGTCTTCATTCAAATTTATTGTCCTTCTCATAGGATCAACATGCTTCGGGCATTACTACGCCCATCATCAGGAGCTCGCGACTATGATGTTGATTACCACATTGGTCATTTCGTTCTTGGTTTGCTGTATGTTGGAGGTTAGATGCAGTTAACCTCCAACATACAGCAAACCAAGAACGAAATGACCAATGTGGTAATCAACATCATAGTCGCGAGCTCCTGATGATGGGCGTAGTAATGCCCGAAACATGTTGAGCCTATAAGAAGGAAATTAAAATAACAAGTGGCTTCTAGTTGTTTTCTTATTCTTCAGTTACCTCAGTGATGCACAGTCCAACATATATCAGATGAAAATCTTGCTTAACGTCATCCTTCTAGCGCGTAGAATCTGGTGGTGGTTCCTAAATTTTCGTTAACACAATTAGCTGCTACACATGGAACATACGACAACAGTACCAGCAGCTCTCCCACCATCTGATGTGGTGCTGAAAATTTTGCACAGGATGCTGAGACTTCTAAACCTGAGGGAAGGCGTCTTCGGCGTCCGGATGTATTAAGTGCACAAATTGTTAACGCTTCAAAAACGCTGCTGACGCAAGTATTTATTATATTCATCGGTGGGAATCCAAGGAAGAAAAAATATAATTCAATTTAATTTTCTGTTTATTTACATATTGGATCAGCCTAAAGGTCAGTGCCAAGGACGGCACAAGTACAAGCAGACAACAAACAAACCAAATTAACGTAGATAGTAAATGACGATGATGATGATAATAATAATAATAATAATATCATTAATAGTAATAATATTAACAATTGAGTCTAATATATACAGGACTAGAATCTCTGCGATCTGTCAACAATAAGTAATAATTTTTTATTATTATGGACAGATTTCCCTGATACAAAGTAAAATAAAGTAAAACAGAGAGCAACTGAATATTATAAATTTCAAGCCGTTTATTTTCCTACTTTGACTCCATATTTTTGCACGTTTGAATACTTTCCAGTTGGCGAACTATTTACCCCAAATCTTAACTTCCGCCTTAGTGTGGGAGTACAGGTGTGGACTTTCGCATGCAATTTGCGTTCCTCTGCCGGTAGACTATCAAGAAGTACTACTTCATTTAGCTTACAAAGCAACTTTGACTTCTCTCCCCTGATTTCAACGCGCCTCTTGCTCGACAGCGTGATCATTGAGACATTTCACTCGTCGTATTCAGCTTGTAATTACTATCCTGATGCAGAACGGAGCAGATGAAGTCAGTGCTATTAATTTCGTTAAGGATTCGGAAGAGGAACTCCGAGAAGTGACTCCACTCAACACGATAATAATTGCGAGGGACCAGAGAGCAGCAAAAACCCGTTGGTATTGCACACATTTAATGCTGACATCGCTTAACGAACATTTTCCTAATTCAACATACAAAATGTAAATTACTATTTTTGAGAGAGAAATAAAAGCAGAGGAGGCGGAGGGAGGATCATTTGTGGTAAAATTCAGTTAGGGGGAAAAATTTCCATGTGGTTGATAATGATCTAATTTATGAAAGGTTAATCATGGGAAGTTTAAACAAAGGAGTTTTGTTAAAAAAATTCAAAATACTGTGTTACGATTTGTTATAAGTTTTCAGCCTTTTTTTTTTTTGGTGGCAAATTCTGTATTGGCGGTGCTAACTTTGTTACTGTTGGAAGCGGCTGTTTGATTTCAGTTTAATACCTTTAAGTTGTCTGTATAATACAAGAGGCTTGTGCCGCTCAGCACTGGGTAATAGTGGTGGTGGCGTCGTGACGCCCGTGGCGCTTGTGGTGGAGGCGACTGTAGTTGTAGAAGCGAAGGCTATAACGGTGCTAATACTCTTAATTTTGGGAAGGGTTGTAGTGGTGGTAATATTATAAACCATACGTCTGTGTAGGCGGTACATGTGCAATGTTGTCTGCATGAAAGTAACTGGCTCAGTCACCACGACAGTACCTGCACTGCCCACAGGTATCGAGATGAGAAACGGAATAATTGAACATACGAGTCCCAGTTGTCTGCAGATATTTCTGCTTAATATGGGAAGCACCTGTGCTATTCAGCTAACTTGGCGTCATTTACTTTATGGGCTTCGTCTGTCATTTAGTGTTAAAATAGTAGTATAAAATGAAAACAAGATCCCTGCTGTTCGTAAAAATACAGTCAAACCACGTTTGTTTAGCTCAGCTACTGGCATTCACTCACACAGAAGGTGTCAACCGCACTTCTAGCCCAAGAACAGGGCCCCTGCTGTCATCGAGACGTAGATATCATCACCACCACCATCATCATCATCATATTCAGCGCGAGGCGACGTGAAAGTCACGTAATTTGAAAGTGCGGTGTAACCTCTTCAGAATTACCTACGATTTTTCAGTTCATGTTAGAATGTTCGATGGATTGTTTATCCCAATTTGTTCTTTAGTATCGATTTCGCTAGCTTAATTGCGTAAAGATAAGTGCTTATATGCTTTTTGTCTTCCGAGACGTGGTGCCATATATTTCAGTAGACAGCGATAAAACATGTAGAAGGAACGTACCGTCATTATCTTCACTCACCCTGAAGTCGGGCTCAGCTCATTGCTTCGAAGTTTGAACACAGATTCACACATCTGCATAGCCTCGCATTCCACAAGGCGGTAGACTGCATGCTCTCTGCCTTGAGAACTACGCACAAACTCAGAGATTCGCTTTGTCGCAGTGTCAGTTTTTTTAAGGAATATCACAGATTTATACCAACATGTAGGGATATTATCATCTCCTCTCCCTGCAAAATACTGTTTGCTGCACTGTAGTCGCTTAAACACGGGTGGTGTTTATAGATTGAAATTTTATACTGTTACTGAAAGTTTCTGAATTCGATGGTGCCTGATGATGTCAGTGCCTTCACGGAAGTTGGCAAAGTGTTTTACAAAGTTCTACGTGTGTAGTAGTATTACAAGCCTCCTGTACGTAACATAGATCCTCAACAGCAACGACGAAGAACGTTCTACCCGCCCGTTTCTATTACCAACTGGTTGGTGGGTAGAGCCTGACTGAATATTTCGAAAATGTTTACGAAAAATGTGTAAGAATTGGGATATTCCTCTTAGTGCGTAGGCTGTGATGAAGCATAAAATCTTATATGCACATTATAGGTTACGTAACCGTACATCGAGGATTATTTATACTATGTAACAAACCAAGAAATACGCATCAATATACAGGGCAGGATCATAAGTCCTTAGCCCGACCAGGAAGGAAAGAAGCTACATTTCCCGCACTTTTTGGAACTTGGAGGTTCATTACCACATTCAAAAGAGTCCACCACCTGTCCCTACCCTAGCCAAACCAATCCATTTCTCTGCCCATCACATTTTTGACAGGCCCAGTTTGTTTCCTTCCTGGTCGGGCTAAAGATTTATCAGCACCCAGATAATATGTTTTATAGTGTATTAATATTCATCGACATGTTTCGGTCGCTTCTGCTACCATCATGAAATTGTCATACAAGAACACAAACATTATACAAATAATTGTTCGAAATGTGTAATTAAAACCACACGACTGGTTTAATTATACATTTTGAGCGATTATATAATTAGAACAGCATGGGTGGTTTTAGTTAAACAGTTTTAAATTTTTATATACTTTTTTATAATTTCACCGTGCATTCTGTAGATTATTTTATTACACACACTAACTCATGCTTATATATATAATTTAAGAAGTCTAAAATTTACATTAAAACATTTAAAACCCTCCTACATGTTTCGATCACACGATCATCCTCAGGGAGCATACATTTTCCTTGCTAAAGTTATAATTTAAAAATTAAGTAAATTGCTTCGTTATGTTGTAAATTATAACTTTAGCAAGGAACAATATGTGCTCCCTGAGGATGATCGTGTGATCGAAACATGTAGGAGCGTTTTAAACGTTTTAACGTAAATTTTAGACTTCTTAAATTATATATATATATATATATATATATATATATATATATATGTGTGTGTGTGTGTGTGTGTGTGTGTGCATGTGTTGGTGTGTGTAATTAAATAATTTTTATATACTTTTGAATTCTTGTACAACACATGCTTGATGGTCACAAAAGCGACCTCAGCGTATAGCTGAATAGTAACATATGATAGCAATTAATGATGTGTCTTTGTTAGTTTGTTACGAATTATACTTATCTTTACTCTCTACATAGCTCAAACCATTTGTTAAAAATTGAATAATTTGTTATTCTTTTAGTCTTATGGATTCGTTATAACTGCATTCCTGAGTACAGTTAATCAAATATCTGTTCTGTGCATGCGAGGTGAAGAAAGAAATTCCCAGTTACGTAACACAAAGCAGTATCATTGTACCTATTGGAACTCGGAAGCAATTAAAAAAATTGTGGTCGAAAAGTACTACTTTTGTACACATCTGATTACCCGAGAATGAATCAGATTATTATTTCTTGCCAATGCTGTTCATATTTAAGCCTTCATGCCATAACTTTTTTGAGAAAACTGTCACGTATCGAAAGCGAGGCTTTGTAACGTGATACCGAATTGTACTTAAAAATGTAGGAAGTGTTACTGTATTCATATCTGTGTACTGGTTGTTAAAATTCAAGGAAAAAACCAACAAATGCACTGTATTATAATATAAAGAATTTTCGATTAAAGCACTATTGATCCGTCACCTTCTGACACTTTTTGGGTCATCCTCAGGGAGTGTACATCAGTATTTGTATAAAACATAGATTATAAATACATAAAATAAGTTAAATTGCATTAAAACCGTTGGTTGTCTTGATGTACGGTACCTACAGTTGGAACGTACACAAGCTGCTCCGTAGACTTGAATGATTACAATATTATACCAACATCAAGACAGGTAATAATTTTAATACAATTTTAAATTATTTTGTTTATTTATAATATTGTGTTTTATACAAATACTGGTGTATAGTTCCTGAGGATGACTCACAAAGGGTCGAAACATTTCGAAGTCCTTGTGTTTGAATTGTAAAATCCTTATTTACAGTATAGTACGTATTTTTATATGTTCCTGAAATGGAGGAACTTACTTGTGTTGAAGGTATTATTTGGGACAAACCAGATATAAATGTATTGTAACTATCAACAAGTTAAAATTTAATACACGGCGTCCTCTGTGTCATGTAATCTACGTAGAAACGCTGAAACTAGTACAGTGTCAGCAACAGGAAAGTAATAATGTCACAGCTAAGTGGTGCTTCTAGAACGTAGCTTGCGTGCTGCGAGAGTTTAAAACAGAGTCAGAATAACGAAAGTTCCGTTCTGGAGGAATTATGTTTCCTGGATAGAGGAAGGGCTTAACCACGTAGACAATGTACGTATAACGTAACACTGAGGGGTTTTCGTGCAAACATTGTAGTGGAAAAAAATTAAATATTAAATATTCTGAGTGTGTGCTTGTGGTCTTCGGTATCCAGCATGCAATGCGCATGCGCCATATTGTCATGCCCGGCCTGTCCGGCTCTACAGATTTTTTCTATATTAACTCATAAATGGCACGATTTTTGGAAACAAGTTTTGAACATAAAATGTGTGCTTTGATTTTATCTATAACCTTAATGTGCTTCATCCCCGTTACATTAATGCAATATGTAATAATCAAAACAGTTCGTCCATACACAACACATGTATTACTATTATTTAAAATCTACATGTTTCGGCTGCACGAGACGTTTCCTTTTTCATATTTTTGAAACGTGAAGTCTTGTGATGGCCGTCTCGCGCAGCCGAAATATGTAGATTTTAAATTACTATTATAAATATATGTAGGCCGGGTAGCTCAGTCGGTATAGTGACTGACTACGGGCTGGAGGTCCTGGATCGAATCCCGGTGGGGACGAGATTTTCCGTCCGTCCAGACCGGTCCTGGGGCCCACCCAGCCTCCTGTAAAATGGGTACCGGGTCTTTCCCGGGAGTAAAGTGCGGCCGGTTGCGTGCTGCTGGCCACTCACCGCCTTCTAGTGCTGCGGTCATGGAAGAGTAGAGCTATACCTCTACCCACCCTCTGGGCCACACCGGGCCTGTAACGGGATCACTTTACCTTTACATTTTACTATAAATGTGTTATGTATTGACGGATTGTGTTATTATTGTGGACACTTCTCCACATCGTTTCTCTCTAAATTTTCCTATTATAAGAATAATTCACTTAGACACTATCAGAATTTTAATTAGTTGTTCTTATTAAGTACCCGTTATTCTTGTCAGAATTTAATGAAACTTGAATTTTCTCATCAGAATTTCGAAAAAAAATATTGGAATAGCAAGTTTCATGAAGATCCGTTCATTGGAAGCCGAGTTGTACCATGCGGAGTACGGAAGGACAGACAGAGAGACAGACAGACATGATTAAGCTAAAAGTCGCATTTCGAAATTTTACTACCTCGCGTGAAAACGATTTCTAGCGTCGTTTTTAATGAAACCTTGGGGGAGATGAAAGACAATGTGACCCAGGAACAGTCTATGCTGCGTGGTACCTGTTTGTTACTAATACGTCGGACGTTAGGCGGGGAGTTGAGAATGTGGATTGTTCTACATGCCCGTAGAATGATGCGAAGCTTCTCATACAGTGAGATGTGTAACTACGTTAATGGGTTTAAGTTGGTATCAATTTGAACGCCTTTCCCAAAACGTAAACCTATGTGTCATCGTAGTCATCACGTATACGAGATACATATATTTATCCGCAAATCCAATTCGAGTACAGATTTCGTGTTATATTTATTAATAGCTTAAATTTACGTTTGCGAAATGGTATAAATATCGCTACTTCCTGCTTGTATTTATGTAATTAGGCGTGACTCATCAATGAGAGTTGCCGTATTACCTGGTTGTAAGGAACAGTGCGTAAACTTTCATTGTTGTGCAGTTTTCTGGAATGAAAAACACAAAAATTGAAACTGACATAAACAAGTTTGCGACTGCACTGAATATAAATTGCTGATGGCTGCTCTCGGAGCCGCGTGCTGTAGTTTTGTAACGCCGGATGCTGAATCTGGAATCCAGCTGCATGTCCAGCTGCATTATGCATGATAATAAACACAACATCACATTACGAACCCCGATTATGGATTCTGCCACTTAGTGCGTTTCGTTACAGATCATAACTCTCCCCTATGCCCCCACATTAAATATTCTTGTATGGGGGACTCTGTGTCGGTTAACTATTAACAATTCAAAATCAGTAGGAGTACTAATGTGCATCACCGATGTAAGCACATGTTGGCACAGGAACTGCTTCTGCCGCTTATAATTTCGAGGCCACAGCGTTAAATTTCAGTTTCAATTATCGATTTTCTGTCATAATATTCAGACAGAAACTATGTAGATATAAACTATGTTTCTGATGACATATAAAAATACTGAGGGCTTGTTTTTCACCATCATGACATTCACTCGGGTTCTAGGATTCAGCCAGCCTCATATCCAATAGAAATGAAAGTTTAATAGTTGATGATAAAGTTGCACACAAGTCTCTCTCTCTCTCTGTCTGAATCCACTTCTTATAATTCGTGGAACTTCATCTCCACGCCATGTTTTGTTGTCATAGAATGTGCATCAACGATACGGGAAACTTATCTGACCGTTTATAGACTTAAAAATGTAGGTTTATGTATACTCCAAGAAAATAGTTCTAAAACATTTCCTGGAACATGTTTCAAAGTAGAAATCATGAATTTACAGCATTGTTTAATGGAATGTTATGCTTTGACACTGATAGTGGTGACATACTTTGTAATTCCCATAATTTGAAGAGTACTTGTTGTAATGTCAATGTGCCTTGAAGTAAATTCTTTACAACAATTCTCCATTTTCCATCTTGGTTATTCTTTAATTAAACCTACGTATGCTGAAGACGTAGGCTTATAGAATAATACATACCTTATGTATGGAATAGAAATGGGGATCGAAATTTCATCTCAGAAAAGCTTCGTTTATTTTGTGTAGGCTACGAAAACTCATGACATTCCGGTAGCCGCACCCTGCAAAGTGCCACTCGTTCTCACACCCTAACCTGTCACTCCTGTATGAATCGGAATATGTTTGTTTTTTCTAAATGTGGGATGTGACTTAAAATTTGAAAAGAGTTTCTTACATTCTGTTTCGCTTAGCTTATTTATGTAATTTCGTGTAGTGTACGTTACGTTCTGGGCTAACTGTTTATGAGATTTAATATCCCCAGTCCCCGCAGGTGAAACGAATGACATTTGGAGTATTCTAATGCTGTAGAGAAGAAAATTACATATGTTACCACGGGCCGCTTTACCAGCTGTACCCATTGTGTAGGAGGCCAGCCCTCTCTCTCTCTCTCACATATATATATATATATATATAATGTGTGTGTGTATATATGTATATATATATATATATATATTTACATATATATATCCAAGGAGGTGAACAAATCATTTGTCGAACCTTCAAATTTATAAGAAATATGGTATAACAGAATTACTTAAAGTTGTACAGTTTTTAAATATTTATTGGTTTCTACAATATGTCTCCTGGGTTTGTTTTCCACCTTAAAAGATACTGACGTTTGTACGCATGTAACAATGAAAAAATGCTGGGAGACTGTCACAGGGTTCCATGTTAGGAGATGAATAGATTCATTCATGCATTCATTCATTCATTCATTTACTCATTCATTCATTCATTCTGCCGTGTGTCTTGAGACAGGTCCATAGCCTCGTCCAAAGCGAGTTCTCCACTGAATACGATCTATTGCTTCCTCCTCCAGTTTACAGTATCATCTGTCTTCCTCACGGACATCCAGTAGCTGCTCACTTCTTCAAATACATGTCAAGCACCATTAAGTAAGCCACTTGCCTAACTGCGATCCTGATTCTGTTTTATCATTTCCTTAGTTCTACGTGTGCTTTTGTTTTCTGTTTCGTTTTCCACTCCATACACCCCAGACTTTAAAAAAAAACATACATTAATTTGGGGTGGAGACAGTTTTATTAACGTGGGTTCTTGTCTTCAGCGTAAGTACGTTATATCGGCTGTGGAATAGCTACCAACATTTCGCAGGATTTCGGTGCCTTCTTCTTCGGAGTGGAGAAGTCCAAGAACACTTCTTGATTGTCAGCTGTTCACCAGTCGACACGGAATAATATTCCAGAAGGCTTTAACCTTCACAAATACCTCTGTGAGACCCTGAAGCCCCATATTTTATCAGCGTATTTCTCAATTACGATAAACACTGTTATGTCATTTTCTGTAATTAAAAATCAATGAAACTGCATGTATTCTCAGCACGTCCCTTTTGAAATAAATAGCTATCCTGGGGAACCCATGCTGACACAATGGTGTCAATAACGGGCCACTAATGTGCACATTTTGTAGGCAAGCAGGCAGATTTATTTTGCGACTTAAAACGAAGGCAGTCTGCTGTTGTTTGTGTAACAATCTGTGTCTGTACTGTTGCCTATAAATTTGGAAACGGCAATATATAATGTAAATAATACATAGCCAAGAGGCAACAAAAGAAGACTGTAGTCACAATTCATATTACATAATTTTGGTTGCACCTGTCTCTGTCTGCTGCATTCTTCCCAGAATTATTTGCTTTATTTTTTTATTTGTTTCTCCTTATTTATTATTATTGACGAGTTACATGCGTGAGATCTGAGAAATCTGTACCAACTTTCCTGACTGGTGATCATTTTAAGAGCACCATGAAGCAACATTCCTGACAAGATGCGTCGGACAGATGTGTGCAGACCATAGCCCATGTGGGAAATGTCAGTGCAACATTCTGTGTTTCTCCAAAGTGCAGTACAGTAAGCATAACCCCCTGCCCAACACGGTTTTGCCCATTGTGACTCTGACAGTGCGCCATGCAGAATAATTACATATATAGGCAAATATCAAATGCACGCGGACAGACCCGATAGCTGGCAGCATCATTCTTCGAAACCAAACCTGTCTTTTTCGCTTAAGCGGTGGTTGTGTCTGGCTGTGCTCAAGTGCTCTCATGTAACCCCTTTCTTCCAGCAAGTGGTTTGCACAACTCGTTTTTACCCAGCACGCCAGAATCACTCCAGTAATTTCCGCGATGGTCGGAAAATCGCGGTGTATACTGTTTAAACTGACTACTCTTATTTAAAATGCTTCATGAAATCACAAATTCCTAACAGTGCCTTTGCTGTGGATGCAGATTGGCTCCTACCCCGACCATTTGTGAAAATGAAGCATCCTACAAAGTTATGTGAATATCCATGTTCACACTACCGTGTGTTGGATTTCAAATTTCATTCAGAAAAACTGTTTGTGGAATTTAGGTTTGGATAACGGCAAGTGTCATAGTGGAGGATGACGAGTGGATTTAGAGCGATTAGCTTTACTGACGTCTTGAATATCAGTAAAGCTAAGGCTGTCGGTTTATTTTAGTTTTGAATTTCGAAAATTGTGGCTGCTTTTGTCCGTAGGTAGACACGGGGGACGATGTCCTTTAGAAAGAGTTTTTCCTGCGTTTTGAACTGACGGCTAAGACAGACCCAGTTCCGAAAAGGTACGTTGCACTAATTCCATAAAGACGAACCATATGCAGAAGAGTAATCCAGCTAATTTCGTTTCGCCTTCGCCAGGATTCTTTAAATTTAATGTCATTTAATGTTCATTCTATGTGCCGATGGAAAGCTTTTGTGAGAGCAGCAGGAAACCCTTCCTGTCCCGCACAACAGGGGGTCACATAATCAGCGGGTGACTGTCATCGTATCAAGGACGCGTCGATGTAACCTACCATAGTTGTTCTCACGATAAAGATGTCGTGTTGATTATGATAAATACACGTTTGTAGAAGGCGCCTAATCTTTATGTTTCTAGAGGGACAGGCACTCCCTTAAGGCTGGACATCGGGTGAGAAGCCTTCGTGGGTCAGAGTTTAATTAATCACTTCTGTGGCACTGGCACTGCTGTACTCTGGGGACATCGTCCGGTAGAGAGATACAGGAAGCCAACGGTCTCTCTGACCTGTATACGCACCCCCTACCAATACTGCCACTAGACCGGGAAATGGTAGCAACAGCGAAATGAACAGACATTAACAAATGTTTCGTGTTGGTTCATTTAGCCTCTGGCTGTTTGGTTGAGCATGGGGGGGAGGTATTATTTTGGGAGGAGGCGTATTCCGGATTGCTTTTTTTCTCCGCGCATATCAACGCAATCACATATGAAATGAATATACACTACTGCGTGACATTGTTATGTTCTAAGAGGCTTTCTCTTGTTATTGAACTGTGAGGAATTATAAATACAAAAATTAACAAAACAACAGTTTCTGTTAAAAACAAAATAACAGGGTTTTGCCTAGAGGTTTGTAATATTTACTTCAGATTAGAATTTGCCAAACAAAATTGCACTGATATGGTTGCTTGTTGGATTCTGTTAAAATCCACAATATTTTTTCATGAAGTGTAATGGACAAAACACGTTATATTGAAATATTTCAAACGAGTTTAAGTTTCTTGATGAATTAAGCGATTCTTGTCAAATTTGGTCATACATGAGTTCTAAACGATTTTTAAATTGAGGAGTGATTACTAATTAATGCTGAGAACGAAGTCTTTTTAACACCATTATCAGCCGTTAAACCTTATGTGGAAATCAAACGAGAAGCAAATTTTGCTGCTGTATTAACGGAATTGTGCGTCTCATATATTTGTCATTCCGACGCTTGTGCTAAAACACAGTTCTGAGGGTTGGATTTGACCGATTAATCGACCAGCTTCACTGGTCTGTGTCGTAAGAATCTAAGAAGTGTAATGGCATCAGACGTACCCCAATCTATGTAACTGATTCAGGTCAGCATTGAAAACGTTTGTTGAAGAAGATGAGAAACCATTACTTAGGTTCCTTTAACGTGGTCCACTGTTCCGAAATTGTTTATGATACAAAGGTCTGTCTGACAGATAATCACGATGATAAAAATAAGAAACTTTCATCATTCAAGAAGTTAATTTCTGTTATTTCATATTAAAATTTTTAATACTGAAATTCACCTAAATTCTACATAAAGCTTCAGTTTCTGCTTCACAAAAAATAGAGGCCTTCTCCATAAGAAGTCTGAACGGTTAATGCTGTGCAGACAAATACTCGATATTTGTTGTGAGAATTATACTAAACATATTAATATGTGGACAAAACACACACGTTAACGTTGCATTACATTATGTAGCTATCACTGAACTTTAAAAATGTAAAGGAATACGACTGTAAACCAAGCAGTAACAGAGTCCCTGAAGCAAGCCAATTGGTAACCACTCAACAAACCGCTCGGTGCGCCCGGAACTTATCTGTACACAATGGCTTCAGTTTGTATTTCAGATATTTCGAACCTAAATTCCACGGGTGCATTCATGAACTCAGTTCAAAGATTGTATGTTTGCAAAAAATTTTACAAGTCTACAGGTACATTGGCGCTTGCGTCACTAAAGTCAGAATAATAATCCAGAAGTTTCTTTTATTCGATTTCAGTGGAGCTTCCCTATGCAATAAGCATATGGGCTCACCCTGATTCGTCTCTTTATTAAGAAGGTAATGCTGTAGAATCAGACGCTCGATCACTGATCTCACTCCGTATTATCATGTAGATATTTCAAATCTCTCTTACTTTTTGCTAAGTAAGTCATCTGAATGTGTGTGTATTCAGCCTTTAATTTAAGAGATGAGGCGAGAAGGTTAGAACATGGGCTTATTAGCCAGGGAAATGCCGCGTAGTGGATTGAAGCCTCTGCTTTAACATGTAGTGAGTCTGTGGAACTGCACTGTGCAACGAGAGTTACTCTGTGGGTTGACATTTATCTCCTTGACACTTGTCTCTGAATGTATTCCCGCATGGGGATTGTGGTACTCGCATTGCACACAACAGTACTGTTGTTTCTTCCTTAACTGACTCGTTCCCATTTTCCCTACTTAGCATTCTGCTATAGGTACAAACAGTAGGTACAAATTTTCTTCACCAAGTAAGGGATTGGTGGCGAATCGAGTCTATTTTTTACGGATGTGTGACAACTTTAACGAAGTAAAGCGAATTTTTGACCGTTTACACCGCCTGCTTGTACCGCTAGGAGATTCCGTATTGTACTACAGTATGTAAATATTTATATATATCTCACAATGTGGGCCGGGTAGCTCAGTCGGTATAGCGACTGACTACGGGCTGTACGGTTCAGGAACGAATCCTGGTGGGGAACACATTTTCCGCCCGTCCAGACCGGCCCTGGGGCCCACCCAGCCTCCTGTAAAATGGGTACCGGGCCGGTCTGGACGGGCGGAAAATGTGTTCCCCACCAGGATTCGTTCCTGAACC
>Ga0123354_10007818_pt1 | contig 16187 bp, 5 predicted proteins | sample TergutLab28metaG_2_FD_97872 | JGI IMG/M metagenome (GOLD analysis project Ga0123354, IMG submission 97872) | Labiotermes labralis P4 segment gut microbial communities from Petit-Saut dam, French Guiana - Lab288 P4 | ecosystem: Host-associated > Arthropoda: Insects > Digestive system > Gut ...
GCGGGGAAAAGTCATTCTCGAAGCATGTAATACGGATTGGAGCCGATGGAATTCCCGTCCCGAATACCTGAAAACGGCTGCGGTTTACCGGAGCGAACGCGAAGCCAAACCCGAAGGCGCCGCTTTAATCAAAGTGCAGTCCGGCAAAGGACAACTCTACGTGACAAGCATCGACTTGTTGAACCTGAAATCGGAAGGAGAAACACTGCTGCGAACCTTGTTGGCAAATCTTGGATTGACAGTGAGAGATATTCCTTTCAACACCCGCCGCGCGTTTGCATCCGATGGAAATTTGGAACGTGCTGTTTATCTGAATGGAAGAAATGAAGATGAAGACAAAATCTTGTCAATGGACAACCTCCAATTCATAACCCAATATGAATCGGAAAATATCGAACCGGCGCAAACCGGCATGCAAGGATTCATTAATTTATCCAGATTGCCGGATGTCCGTCAGGAAGATAAAACGGTCTATCTCAGTTGCTGGATTTTCAGTCCCCGTTCGTTAATCAACCTATTAGTGGAACCGGATATGCCGAAACTTAGTATGGTGGTGGAAGGACAGACGGGAATTAAGATATCTTTGAATGGAAAACCTATACCAATGAACGGGAAAAAACTTGAAAACATGCCCTTGGAAAAGGGGTGGAATCATGTTTTGTTGCAGTTTGAGAGAGAAGAACAATCAAGGAATTGGCAGGTAAAAGTGCAATTGGAATCCGATAATCCTGCATTTTTCCAACAAATAAAATCATCGGTAGCGATGAAAGTTAAATGAAAGTTAAGAATTGGAAAAGGGAGAGTTAAGAGTTTCTGATTCTTAACTCTTTCTTTTTAAACGTTTAACTTTCAATTAAGCTCTTTAGCGGGATACCTATCCTATTTTATCGGGATACCTATCACAATTTATCGGGATACCTATCCTATTTTTTCGGGATACTATGTTCAAACGTTCGTTGACATTTGGATAAGTGTTCGTTGACATTTATTCAAGTGTTCGTTGACATTTATCCAAGTGTTCGCCGTCGTTTGGTCATGCATCAACGACCATTAAAATAGAGTAGATTAATAAACTTTTATACAGTGTTTTATGAAGAGTGAAACAAGGATTGCTTATTTTCGTTCAGGCAACTTTAGACTCAATGGTTCTTTATTTTTCAACATCTTGGAGGCTTCGCCGGTCAGCCACAGGTACAAATCGGAAGGAACGCCTTCTATGTCGGCAAATTTAGCAATAGCACCCGCCGGAGGGTTATCACTCAATTTAAATATAGCAGTTCCTTCATTGACTTCGTCAAACATAGCGACATAAACCATTCCTGCTCCGGAGTTGATAGCCGTTGCCAATTGCTGCCAATAAAAACGCCCTTTTTGACGGGGAATCGATGCAACCGGCTTGGGATCATCTGTGTCGCGACTCAAGTTGTGCCAACTGAATCCGGGCGTTACGCACGGAACATAGCCTACGTGATTGGCTTCGCACCATTTCATATCGGCTATGATGAGGTCGCGATAACGGTCTATATCATTGTGCAAAAGCGGACTGAATCGTTGAACAGTCCACGGCATTACCAAATCCGCCGAACGTATTAAATCGTGTAAGTAAGGATCATTCAGGCAATCGGAGTTCAACTCGCGCCAGAAAGTCGGTACGCCCAGCATGACACTGCATCCCCCGTATTCCGGATCATTTTTCAGAAAATCGATAAACCGTTCTATACCTATGTTGCGAATATTATAAGGACGATCGGGAAATCCAAGTCCCCAAATCACCACAAGCGGCTTCCCGTTATAAAACAAGTAGGTGTGAGTTCCACTCTGATTAGTGACACGAATGGAATCAACCAGATACTTCCAATCTTCAATTAATCGGGAACAATCTTCGTTCGTGCGATTTAAACCGGACAAATCGTACATGACGGCTATGGCTCTTTTGTATTGTGAAGCCAATTCCATTGCATTTTTTAAAAGAGCGGTCTGCGGGTTATGCGGACGGGCATCGCCAAAAAAACGTTGCATAAAAACTCCGTCTAAACCGTATTCTTGCATCCATTTGAAATGCACCTCCACCGTGCTTCGGTCGGTTGTACTGAAAAAGCGGGCAACCGAGCCATCGGCATGTTTCAAACCCGTTGGATACGTTTTTTCATATTCACTGACATCGGGCCACATATCAATACGCACTTTTTCCTCATCCGGATACATGATTCCGTCTGCCGGAGCGCGAAACCAACCTTGATAGCCTGCCATAATCAATCCTTTATAAGTAGGATACAACGTAGTTTTCGAATGTTTGTTTGTCTGCGATTGCCCTGCAGTTGAGAGGCAGACACAAAAAAAAGCCATCCACGCTATGCGTGATAATACTCTTGAATTAATCAATGTTTTCATTGTGTTGACGGATTAATTATAGTGAATAAAAATAAAATATCGTTTGTCTCATAAAAAATAAACATTTGCAAATATAAGCGATTTGACTTAGTATGTAGATTAATTATTTATTAATAATTCATTAATTTTAGGTTAATATTATTTTTAAGTTATTTTTTTTGTAATCTTGTATTTATTAACTGAAAATTTATATAAATTTGCAAAATAAATAAGTCGTTTTACAAAATGAATAAGTCATTTTATTTATTAATTACTTCTTGTTTTTTAATATTGAATACTATATCTTCATTTGCTCAAAATTTAAGATACGGTCTTGAATTTAACTCTTTTGAAAAGGTACAGGAAAAGCGTACGAGTTTGAATCTGACGCCATTAAAAAACTTTTCATTTTCTGACGGGTTTTCATTATCGTTCAACTTGTTGTTTCAATCTTCCCCTGAATATAATTTTGGATACGTGTTTCGTATCATCGGACAGAATAATCATCACTTGGATTTTTTATCTACTCCGGATAAATTAACAGTCGTAAGTTCAGAAGATAACGTTTTGGCGGAAAGCTTGATATCAGAAGCGAGCAATAATTTTTCTTCCTATTTCCCCATCCAATTGAATATGGATATAAAGAATGATTTATTGACCATAACTATTGGAAAAAAGACGTTTTCTAAAAAAGTATCCTCTTTAAAATACTTCAAAGAGGTAAGCATTATTTTTGGAAAATGCAATTATCCTTCACTTGAAACAAGCGATGTACCCCGAATGGTAATCACGGATATTCATATAAACACAATGAAAGGAGACCCCGTTTATTACTGGAAACTTTCGAAGCATGTGAATAATGGAGTATATGATGAGCTGAAAGATAGGTTTGCAAAAGTCGAAAATCCCCATTGGCTGATAGACGATCATGCTTTTTGGAGTAAAAAAATTTCATTCTCTACTTTGAAAAATCCACAAATTGCTTATAATCCCGATGAAAATGTAATTGCAATTGCTGATAAAAGGAGCTTTTTTACTTACAATACCTTTACCAACAAACTTACCCGCTATAATAATGAATCCGGATTTGTTCATAGCGATCAACCCAATCAAATGATTTATAATTCATCGGACAGTACTTACTATTCCTATAGTTTCCTTAAAACGGAAGGAAATGAGGTTGCCGCCTATAATTTTTCAAATAAATCATGGAATAATACCACTACAAAAGAGATAGACAGTGAATATTGGCATCATAACCGGTTTGTTTCGTCAAAGGAAAATTGCTTTTATTTGTTCGAAGGATATGGGCAACATAGATACAAGAATTTGGTAAACAAATATTCATTTAATACCGGTAAATGGGAATCGTTGCATTATAAGAATGAGCAAATTACTCCCCGCTATTTAAGCGGACTGGGAGTAATCGATGAAAACCGGCTTTTAATTTTTGGAGGGTATGGAAGTAATACGGGATTACAGTTCTTATCTCCCAAAAATTACTACGATTTGTATCAAGTAAATTTGCCTGATTTAGCTGTTAAAAAAATATGGGAAATGGACCCGCCAAAAAATCAATTTGTAATGGCTAATTCAATGATAGTAGATACTTTAAATCAGTGTTTTTATGCCCTTTGTTTCCCACAAAATCAGTATGAAACTTCGCTTTTTTGTGCAAAATTCTCTTTACAAAAACCCGAATACGAAATTGTTTCCGACAGTATCCCTTTTTATTTCAACGATATATTATCATACGCCGATTTATTTCAAAACAAACAAACCAATGAATTATTCGCCATAACATTTTCATCACTTTCGACCGACTCCTTATCAATCGTATCAATCTATTCTCTTGCATCTCCTCCCGTATCGTCTAAAACGTCTGTATATCAAACAACCAACAGTAATTTTCATCTTGTTTTTTTATTGGGCGGAATCATCCTTTTGATATTGATTTTGGCAATGGTTGGCTACCTGTTTTTCCGAAAGAAAAAAACAGAGATTAAAATTGATTCGGATGCCGCCGATACAGAGAAAGAACAATTGAATGAATCTTCGGATGATGAACTTAAGATTCCCCAACAAAATAACGAGCGAAATAAAAAACAGGCAATCTTTCTTTTTGGAGGATTTCAGGTTAAAGATAAAAACGGAAACGACATTACCGGTGAGTTTTCGCCGATGTTGAAACAATTATTCCTTATTATATTGCTGAATACCCTTAAAGAAGACGGCAAAGGCATTTCTTCTGTCGGGCTTAGTGAAACCTTATGGGCGAATAAGACGATGGATAGTGCAAGAAACAACCGCTCGGTGATGCTATCCAAGTTACGCCAAGTCTTCGAAAACATTGGCTTTTTGAATATTGAATGTTTCAATTCCTATTGGATTATCAAATTGGGTGATGAAATTTATTGCGATTATCGCGAAGCGCTCTCCTTGATACAGACGATGGAAAATAGAAATAGCCGGACGAAAGAAAAAGTGATGAAACTGTTGAATATCGTATCATTCGGCGAATTGCTACCTAATCTACAAATGGAATGGGTGGATTCTTTCAAAGCGAATATTGCCAATCAATTGATTGATTTATTGATTGATATAACTAAACAAAAAGAACTTGCTCTTTCTTCTTTTGAACTTGTCAAGCTTGCCGATACCTTATTATTATATGATATATTGAACGACGATGCTTTAAAACTTAAATGCTGTACCTTGGTAAAAATGGGCAAAAATGGATTAGCCAAAACCGCTTATAATTCTTTTGTGAAACAATACTCGATTTTGTTCGGAACCACCTACAATTACACCTTCAATCAAATTGTTTCTTAAATTTTTTCAAAATTCATACAAGAATTAGCTCATTTGAGTAGTATAATTTAAAAATAATTAAAATTAATTTTGAAATTAAGCAAATTTTAAGGTTTTTATTAATACAATAAAACTATTTTTACACGAAAATAGAAAATAAAAGAGGGTTTAATTTAGAGAATTCTTGCAGTAAAAAAGAAATGATCAGTTAAAGTTTTAATATGTCTATTTAAAATAAAGAAATGGTTAATTAAAGTTTCAACTTGTCTATTTTATATGCTCATTTATTTTCGCTATATTAAAAATTGAGGTTTATTTTATTGTTAAATTATTAAAAAAAAAGATTTATGGAGAAAAAAACAAATGTAACAACACTCATGAAATGTATTAACATTTTTCGATGTCTATTATTAAAAAATTCAGTGAAAATTAAACAAATTAATTGCTAATTAAAAACCATGTTTATGATGAATCATGTTTTAATCAAAAGTACGAAAATTGCAATCGTTTTATTTTGCCTTTTGTTTGGTTTTGCCCAAGGCTCATTTGCCCAAGGCAATCAAGTGAGCGGCAAAGTAACGAATGATGCAGGAGAAGCTATTATTGGAGCTAATATTGCTCAAAAAGGTACTAACAATGGGACTGTAACAGACGATAATGGTAATTTTACGCTAAACGTTCCCGGAAACACTACTCTCGTAATTTCTTATTTGGGTTATGCTACGAAAGAAATTAAAGTGAATAATCAATCGAATTTAACGATTCAGTTATCGGAAGATACGCAAGGATTGGATGAATTAGTCGTTACGGGATACGCATCCCAGAAGAAAGCGACTTTGACAGGCGCTGTTTCTACGATTGGTAACCAACAACTCACGGTCACTAAAAACGAAAACGTAGTCAATATGTTAGCGGGTAAGGTACCGGGATTGCGTATCACCCAAAGAAACTCTATGCCGGGCGCCTATAACAGTGTAATTGATATTCGCGGTATGAGTGATCCTACAGATCCAACTAATCCAAATAATGGATCAAGGACTACTCCGTTATTTGTTGTTGACGGAATAACACGCGATCAGGACTATTTTTCCCGTATGGACCCTAACGAGATTGAAACCATAACCGTATTGAAAGATGCATCGGCAGGCGTTTATGGTATGCGTGCGGCAAACGGCGTTATTCTAATCACTACGAAACGAGGTACTGCTCAAGGAGGAAAAGTGGACGTTACCTACTCGGGAAGCGTTGCCGCACAGCAGATGATTTATGTTCCGCAGAATGTCAACACCGGTCAATGGATGACACTAAGAAATGAGCAAGTTACAAATAATTTAAATAATAACTATTTAATTCGTACAGCTCTCCCTTTCAGTGAGCAAGATTTTCAGAATTATGCTAATGGTACGGGATATAAAGATTATAACTGGATAGATAAAGTTTTCACAAAGAACCCCACGCAAACACAGCACAATGTGAGTATTGACGGTGGAACCGAAAACTTACGCTATTTCTTTAATTTAGGCTATTCCAGGCAGAATGGTAGCTACTCCAGTGGATCTTTATGGTCGGAAAATTGGAATATCCGTTCAAATGTGGATGCACAAATTACCAAGCGCTTGAGTATGAGTGTTAATATAGCAGCTATTATTACAAACGATCATCAACCCGGTGGAGGTACATGGGATGTATATAAAGCAACTTGGCTTGCATTTCCATATCAACCTTTTTATGCAAACGACAATCCTCTTTATCTGAATGGAGACCCTACTACTGTACAAGACGTTAATAACCCTAATATGATTGCAAGAACTGATTCAAGGTATAGCGGGTTCAGTCTCAACCGAGATCGCAGGCTGAACGGAACGTTGGAACTGAAATACGAAATACCCGGCATTAAGGGTTTGACGGCAAGAGCATCTTACGATTATTCAATGCAACTGCCCGACAATACTTCATATACCAGTTCATATAATGTCTATAAATATGATCCGACTACTGATACTTATCAAGCAATCAAGCTACAACCTACTATGTCCATTAGCCGTTCGGCAAATTACAACTTGGGTTCGGATATGCAATTGGGATTACTTTATTCGAATAAATTCGGTAACCACAATGTCAATGGAACATTGGTTTTTGAAGAAAATTACACCAATTGGGAGGATTTCAACGCATACAGAGAATTGGCTTACCCTGTTCCCTATTTGTTTGCGGGAGAATTTAACGGCAATCAAAATGGGAATGGCGATGCTCCCGGCGACCGTTTGCTTCAATCCTTTATCGGGCAATTTAATTACGATTATGCAAGTAAATATCTACTTGGTGTGAGTTTTCGTTATGACGGATCCTCCCGTTATCCGGCAGGAAGCCGTTGGGGGTTCTTCCCGACTGTTTCTGCAGGATGGCGCCTCAGCGAGGAAAATTTTATTAAAGACAATCTCAGTTTCCTCACAAACCTGAAATTACGAGCTTCGTATGGAGTGCTTGGGGATGACGCCGCAGCTAATAATTATCCTCCCACATACGTAGGATATAACCTTGCAGACCAAAATCGCGGATGGTATTTCACTAGTACCGCCTATCAGCTTGGTGTTGCAGCTACAGCTATACCTAATCCGAATTTGACATGGTACACAACGAAGATGACGGATGTCGGTGTGGATTTTAACTTTTTGAACTCAAAGATATATGGCACGTATGATTACTTCGTGCGAGACCGCAATGGTTTGCTTGCTACCAGCCTCGCTGTTATTCCGGGTACGGTAGGAGCAACCTTACCTCAAGAAAACCTGAATTCGGACCGGATTTTCGGACAGGAAATCGAATTGGGTCACCGCAATCGTGTCGGAAACGTCAATTATTTTGTATCAGGACAGATTTCAGCCGTACAAAAGATGAGCCTCCATACCATTGAAACTCCGGCAAGCAACTCTTACGACTATTGGAGAAACCGTACCTCCGGACGTTATAGCGATATATACTGGTCAACCCAAGCAGGAGGTATGTTTACCAATATAACAGATATTCATAATTATACGAAATATCCTATGCCGCAAGGCAGTTTACCGGGCGACTGGTATGCTATAGACTGGAATGGAGACGGAATTATTGACGACAATGATAAACATCCGATGGAGACAGCAGGTCTTCCGCTTTTCAATTTTGGACTTTCAATGGGAGCAGACTATAAAAACTTCGATCTTTCTTTGAATTTCCAAGGCGCTTACAAGGTTTATGCAGAATATAACGAAGTCTTTACAGAAGCATTACCTTTTGGCGGAGCAAATACTCTTTCCTGGTTCATGGACAGATGGCATCCTGTAGATCCTACTGCCGACCTGTGGAATCCAAGCACCCAATGGGTGAGCGGTTATTATCCAATTACAGGAAACAATGGCAATGGACGCAATGGATGGTCGAATGCAATTCATGATGCTTCCTATATGCGTTTAAAAACTTTGGAACTGGGCTATACCATACCGAAAAAATTATTATCTAAACTAAACGTCCAAAATTTAAGAGTTTATTTTAACGGATATAATTTACTTACACTCAGTAAAATGCACGGGATAGACCCGGAACGTCCTGGTTCTGTTGATAATTTGGGAAGTGTTCAAAACGGAGCTGTAGGTATGTATCAATATCCAAACAATCAAACTTATACGTTTGGTTTAAGCATTAAATTCTAAGTGTAATTAATAAAATGTAATTAATATGAAAATAAAAAATTTAATAGGAATAGCTATTCTGGGCATTTGTTTCAGTTCGTGTTACAACTTGAACTTGCAACCCAAAGGAATGATAGACGAGAGTGCACTGTTCGCTAACGACGCAGGAGTGTTGAGTTACTTTACAGGTTTATACAGTTACCTGCCGATTGAAGATTTTCAATACAAGACAGACGCCGGCGACGGTTACCGGAGCGGCGACCCCTGGGGCAATTGGGACTGTATAAAACATAATATAGGGAATATGACCGGAGAATTTGACAATTCATGGGTCAACGATCCCAATCAGTTACAAGATCGCAACTATTGGCCCTACGATCATATTCGCGAAGTGAATGTTTTCATTAATGATTTTCCGCAGTATAAGGATGATTTCGATGAGATTCGATATAATCAATTGCTTGGCGAAGCGCATTTTCTACGCGCATTCTTCTACTTTGGACTGGCAAAATATTATGGAGGCGTGCCTATCATTACAGAAGTGCAAAGTCCTGTAGCTGATATTGATTCGTTGCAAGTGCATCGCGCCACCGAATACGATACATGGAAATTTATTCACGACGATTTGCAGTTTGCTATCGACAATATGACTGATGCACCGGACGTACATCGGGCAAGCAAATATACAGCGGCGGCTTTGATGTCGCGGGCGATGCTTTATGCCGGCTCTATTGCTAAATATTCTCAATATTTCGGTTATCAAAACGAGACAGCTTATCAGCAAGGATTTGTAGGAATGACGCCTGACAAAGCCGCAGAGTTTTTCGGATATTCGCTGACGGCAGGAAAATTGATTGATGAATCCGGAAATTATTCATTATACGCTCAAAATTCTGATTTAGTTCAAAATTATGTCGATGTATTTATGGATCCGGCTTCAAAAGAAAATATTTTTATCAAAAGTTATTTTCCCATGGGAACCACCGATCCTCGCAACACTTATTTGATCCCTCATACTTGGGATGCCGGTACGGCTCCTCTTCCCGACATGTCGAGTTTTGTAGGAAGCGAGAGTTATCCTACCCTGGATTTTATCCGGACATTTGAATTTCCTGATAACTGGATTATAAATCCAGACGGTACGCCGAAACGTTTTGACGATCGCAGTCAAATCAGAGATGGACTGGAGCCTCGTTTACGTGGCACCGTGTATTTCAACGGCGATGTACTGCGTGGAGTGACTTACCAGATTCAACGGGGTCTCTACACAAAATTTCCATGGCAAGCGAGTGCAATCATCAACGGAGATCCGAATGAGGCGCCTAATCTTTCTTCCAACGATCCCGCTGTTGGAAAACGTATAGTCAATCAAAGCGGTAATAGCAGGCTTGAATATTATAATCCGGCAGACGGTTCTATTACAATTGCTACTACTGATAATCCGAATCCTCCCGGAGTCAGAATTCTTAGCGACCATGGAACGTTAAATCAACAAGGAGGCGAAAACAATTGCCTTACGGGTATGTATATTCGTAAATACGTGAATTACAATATGGCAACAGCGAACGTCCATGAACATATGAGTTCGCAGCCTTGGATCATATTCCGTTTGGGTGAAATCTATTTGAACATTGCAGAAGCAGCGTATGAGACGGGTGATAAAACAACTGCCAACAACTATATCCGGCTGATTCGGCAACGTGCAGGTTGCAACAATCTGGATATATCGACCAATCCGGTGAATCTTAATCAATGGGACTATACGCAAACATTAGGCGCATATCCTATAGATCCGGGATTGCAGTATATCCGCGACGAACGTTATCGTGAACTGTGGGGCGAAAATCACCGTTGGTATGATCTTCGGCGTTGGGGCGTTGCATCCCGCGTTTTGAACAGGTATATACCAAGAATTCTTTCCTGTTACTATGTGATCAGCGAAGGAAAATATATCTATCTGGATGAAAGGGAAATGTCTCAAAGGAGCTGGACTGCTAATCCAAGTATTTATTATATGGGAATTCCAGGCGATCAAATTAATAAAAATCCTAATTTGCTTCCTCAAAATCCGCTTCGTTAATGTATAATTCATAAAATTGAAAATGAAATGAAAAAAATATTTTATTTATTTTTGGGAATAACTCTACTTAGTTTATCCTCATGTTTTAAGATTGATAATTGGGATGCGCCGGGTTGCACATTAACCGGAACGGTTATTGATTCCTATACCGGACAGCCGCTGCTTACCTCGCAGAATGATTGGCAACTCCATATTTGGGAAAGAAGTTTTACCGGACAACCGGGTGGAGCCACCAATTACCAGTCCATACCTATCAAACAGGACGGGACGTATGAAAATACAAAACTGTTTGCAGGTACTTATGATATGCTTCCAACCGACGGACCGTTTTGGCAACCAGATACGACAAAGAGTGTGGAATTGAAAAATAAAACCGTACAAGACTTTAAGGTTACCCCGTATTTGGTAATTGACGATTATACCTATTCGATGGTAACTATGCCTGATTCAAGTGTATGGGCAGGACGCCCCGGTTTATATGTCAAATTCAAAGTAAAAGCTCCTTTATTGCAAAATCAAGTGGGAGGCAGCACTGTAACAATTCCTGATTTGAACAATGTAAAAATATTTTTGAGTCAAACCACTTTTTGTGGAAATGGTACAGATAGCAGAATTACTATTTCGGATTATGAAGATAATGGTAAGGGGAGGATTGATGTGAATCAGAGTTGGGCAAATATACTGAACGGTAGTTGGACGTACGCGCAGCATCCAGAGATGGGCGGTCTTACCGCCGATCAGAACCCAGCCGACGCTGCTAATCATCTAAGCCCGGAATTTGATTTGCTGGTTCCGCTTAAAGGGGGTTATACCTATTATGTCCGAGTAGGCGCATGTTCGAATATAGGAAGCATCCGGTATAACTATTCGCCGATACATGTAATTGATAATATTCCTTATGTCATTACTGCTACAGCGGGAGGCGGTGGCACTATTTCTCCAGCTGGCGTTATAACTCTCAGTCAAGGTGGCAGTCAATCGTTTACGTTTGCTCCGAATATAATACCAAGTATAATAAATGTTCCGGATTCAGTAAATGTTATAAACCAGGTGTTAGTAGATGGAGTTAATAACCCTACGGCAGTTTCAACAGGCAGTTACACTTTTTCCAATGTAACTGAGGATCATTCGATTGCTGTTTCGTTCATAAAAACAGCAAAAAATTCATCCAATTAGACGTGTCTTTAAAGAACGCAAATAAGTACTTTTGTACTATTTGCGTTCAAAAAGACTTTTGAGGTTTCATAATAGAATTGCCTTGAATTATGTGTTTTTCATATTGAATTTAAGGCAATTCTTGATTTATTTCAATGTAAATAGAGTGACATGAAAACAAAATTATTCTCCCTATTTCTTTTTTTGTGTACTATTCCGTATCTTTACGGTCAGCAAAAAAAAGAATACAAGGCATATCTCGTGGCAACGGCACATTTCGATACGCAATGGAATTGGGACGTCAGAGAATCTATCGACGATTTTCTGCATCGAACCATGGTACAAAATTTCTGGCTTTTCGAACGCTTCCCCGACTATATTTTTAATTTTGAAGCCGCTCAAAAATACAGTTGGATGAAAGAATACTATCCGGCGGAATTTGAAAAAGTCAAAGAATATATTAAAAAGGGACGTTGGAATGTAACCGGCAGTACATGGGAAGCAACCGACGCCAATCTGCCATCACCGGAATCTTTCTTCCGGAATATTCTTTACGGACAGGAATTTTACAAAAAAGAGTTCGGACTTAAAACAAACGATATTTATCTTCCCGACTGTTTCGGATTCGGATATCAATTGCCCACGATCGCTGCTCATTCGGGCTTGAAAGGTTTTTCAACCCAAAAATTGCAATGGCGTAAAAATCCGTTTTTCCCTAACGGCGAAAAAATGCCGTTCAAAATAGGATTGTGGCAAGGAATCGACGGATCAAGAATTATGGGAGCGCTGGATACCGGAGGTTACGGTACAGCTTATAATTACGAAGACGTCAGCGCCGACTGTCATATCATCGAAAGAGCGGAAGCTGGTCCCAATAAAACCGCTTATTCGTATTATGGCGTTGGCGACCAGGGCGGTTCGCCAACCATTCCGTCTGTTTATTCCGTAGAAAAATCCATCAAGGAAGGCGCCGGACCGGTTGAGATTATCAGCGCCCGCGCCGGTCAGATTTATGAAGATTACTACCCATTTGAAAAACATCCGGAACTCGCCGTTTACGACGGAGAGCTTCTTTTGGACGTCCATGGCGTAGGTTGCTATACCTCGCAAGCGATCATGAAAAGATTCAATCGTAGAAATGAACAATTAGCGGATGCAGCCGAAAGAGCGTCTGTAGCAGCCGAATTATTGGGCGGCATTAATTATCCGGCAGATGAGCTTCGCGAAAATTGGCAACGGTTTCTATGGCATCAATTCCACGACGATATTACCGGTACGAGTATTCCGCGTGCTTATACATTTTCATGGAATGACGAACTAATCGCTCAAACTCGTTTTGCAGACGCAATTACCACAGCGGTAGGAGCCGTAGGCAGAGCATTGAACACACAAGTGAAAGGGATTCCTGTAATCGTTTATAATCCTACAGAAAACAAACGGACTGATTTTGTAAAGGTAAATCTTCCTTTTAAAACACAGCCCGGGGGATTAACCGTTGTTCAACCTGACGGAAAAAAATATCCCGCTCAATTACTTTCTTATGAAGACGGAGAGGCAACCCTCATTTTCCCGGCACAAGTAGAACCGGTCAGTTTTTCTGTTTTTGACATACAAGTAGGTTCTGCTGCTAAAAGCAAAAATTTGAAAATATCAAAGAACTCGATTGAAAACGCTATTTACAAAGTTACATTGGATAAAAATGGTGACATCGGCTCTTTAATTGACAAACGAAGCGGAATTGAACTTGTGAAAAAAGGAAAAGCTTTCCGCTTAATGATGCTGACCGATAATGTTTCTAACCAATATCCGGCTTGGGAAATTTATAAAAAAACCATTGACGGACCCAGTTCTTCTATTACAGATAACGTTAAAATATCAATTGCGGAAACAGGTCCGCTTCGCGCCTCCTTGAAAATAGAACGAACATGGCAAGATTCAACGCAAATTGTACAATACATCAGTCTAACCGACGGAGCTGCCGACGACCGCATCGACATTTCAAACGAATATGAATGGCGAGCAATGAATGTCCTGCTAAAAGCGGAATTTCCTACTACTCTTTCCAACGAAAAAGCATCTTATGACCTTGGAGTAGGATATGTGCAACGAGGAAACAACAAAGAGACCGCTTATGAAGTAATCGGGCGTCAATGGGCGGATTTGACTTCATCGGACGGAAAGCGGGGTATATCTATCCTGAACGATTGTAAGTACGGATGGGATAAACCTGATGATAATACCCTCCGGCTAACTCTTCTTCATACGCCTAAGACTGAAAAGAATTTTCCTTATCAGAATTTTCAGGATCACGGACATCAAGTATTTCGCTATGCCATAGTCAGTCATGAAGATTCGCATATCGATGCTGACATACCGGCAAAAGCGGAAGATTTCAATCAGCCTTTATTGGCATTTTCTACGCCTAAACATACGGGAAAATCAGGAAGTTTGTTTTCCCTGCTAAAATCAAGTTCTCCTCAAATAGCCGTTAAAGCTTTCAAAAAAGCGGAACATGGCGATTATTATGTTATCCGCTTGAACGAAATATCCGGAAAAGATTATACCGACGCTAATATCACATTTGCTTCGCCTATCGAATCAGCCGAAGAATTGAACGGCATCGAAGAATCAAAAGGAAAAGTGCGATTCGAAGGAAACAAACTGTTTTTCAGTGGAACGAAATTTCAACCTAAGACTTTCGGAGTAAAACTGAAAAGCGTCAACTTACTCACAATTCCTTCCAATACATTTGTCGAATTGAAGTATAACGCACTTGCATTAACTACCGATGAATTCAACCGTGCCGGTAATTTCGACCGGATGCAAAATTCTCTTTCCGCCGAATTGATGCCCGACCGGATTGTATCCGATGGCATTGCTTTCAAAATAAACAACGATCCGGCGGTATTTAACTTTGTGCGTTGCAACGGAGATACTGTCGTGTTGCCCGACCAACACGGAGCCAATAAATTGTATTTACTGGTTACATCAACCAATAGCGACCGACAAACGACTTTTACGGTTGACGGGAAAGCATATACCGTTAAAATACCCTATTATTCGGGATTCTTCGGTCAATGGGGATGGAATGGCTTTAGCGAAGGCTACATCAAAGAAGGTTCTTTTGCTTATATAGCCAACCATAAACACAGTGCGGCAAAAGGAAACGATTCCTACAATTTTGCATGTCTGTACAAAATCTGTCTTCCTATCGACAGAAATGCAAAAATGCTTGTGTTGCCCAAAGACGCCGGCGTTGCGCTTTTTGCCGTTACCTTGACGGATAATCAGAATCACGATGTTGAAACGGCGTCCGAAATGCGCGCGCTTCCCTTTACGACTGTTCCCATCAATTATACAACAAAAGCCGAGCGTCCGGAAAGGAGACGATTTTCCTATTATCAATTCGATAATAACGGTATTACAAGGAGGGCGCTGGAAAATTATTTAGAAAAAGCCATTACAATGGTTTATTTTCTTTCTCCCGATATTCCTGAAGCAAAACGAATTTATCCCTATCCGGATGATGATATACGAATGATAAAAAATATCGGAGCGAAATTCATTGGACGTTCTATATACCGTTGGGGAGGTGAAAGCCGCTTAAACGATACCACTTTTCTGAATACGGCTGCAGAGAAAATCAAAAGGATGCATGAATACGACCCTGATATTGTTTTTCAAGCTTGTCTGTTTGAAATCATTACTACCGATGTGAATAATGTGCCTGTTCCGGAATGGGTGTTCCGTGATTTTGGACTGCCTGTAGAAAAACGGAATTTTTCATACGCAGCGATGCTGGCAGATAACGGTAAATTTGTAAATCATTGGCATGAAAACAGCAGCGTGCCTGACATCAGCAAATTGGAAACGAAACTGTGGTTTTACTTTTTAGCCGGAACTTATATCAATATCGGTTGCGAAGCCTTTCATCTCGGACAGGTAGAACTGATTGGAATGAACGATCCCGACCGCACAAATTGGGCTTCTGTTATCGCAAAAATGCGGGATTATGCAAGCAAACATGCTCGCCGGAATTGGGTCATTATCGATGCTCACGTGCCGTATGGCGGGATGGTAAAAGATGGAATCAGTTTGCTCGA
>Ga0123354_10007819_pt1 | contig 16186 bp, 10 predicted proteins | sample TergutLab28metaG_2_FD_97872 | JGI IMG/M metagenome (GOLD analysis project Ga0123354, IMG submission 97872) | Labiotermes labralis P4 segment gut microbial communities from Petit-Saut dam, French Guiana - Lab288 P4 | ecosystem: Host-associated > Arthropoda: Insects > Digestive system > Gut ...
AAAGCCCACCAGCAGTAGACATCGGATATGGACAAACAGTAGCTGGAGACCCACATAGGACAGCAGCGAGCAGACATACTTGAGCTGCACACCCCAGGATAGCGCACATCACAGATACCCCCCACCCCCGTGCCCCTTAACAATAGCATATAACAAACATCACACATGCTGATATCTCACCATCGTGACATACCCATACCAGTCCTGTAAAGCACTACCACCATACTTTCGGACGAAAACCTGATGATGGCCACATTAGGCCGAAACATGTAGTTTACTTCATCCTTTATTAAACATCTTTTTTAGATAATGTTGTGTTATTGACTGATACCCACACCTATTGTGTGATAATGAGATTAGGTGCCATCACTGACTTGACTTGTCTGGGCGCCAATTTGCATGTAAAAGGCGTTTAATGAAGCTACGCATGTTGTCAAATGCATGCTTGAACACGAACTTCGGCACTAAAAACTCTTATTTACGGAAGATCACAACTACGGTGTCGGAATGGTATGTGATGGCGCAACCTACCTATCCAACCCAGCTGAATTGCAATGGTGCAATAGAGAAAAATGTTTCAAAATGGGAAACGAACAAACCAGAAGATGGTACTTACGTTTTTCGAGCGCGTTCGCAAAACTGCGAGAAGCGACTATTAACTTCAACACGTCCGTCTGTCTGTCTCCCTTTCTCTCTCTCTCTCTCTCTATCTCTGTCCGTCCATCCGTCTGTCCGTCCGCATGGAACAACTCGACTACCACTGAACGTATTTTCATGAAATTTGATATCTGAGTATTTTTCCGAAATTCGTCGATAAAATTCATGTTTCATTAATATATGACAAGAATATCACGTACTTTACACGAAGCTTTATGGATATTTATGGTAGCATTTCGCTCAGTTATTCTTACTATGAGAAACGTTTCATACAAAAGTAGCAGAGAAAATAAAAACACACATTTCATGAAGTGAGAGAGAAAACCAACAAGATGCAACAGTTCGATTTTTATTATCAATACTTTCTCAACATGTTTCGGGCATAATTATGTCCATCTTCAGGAGAACAAGACGTGTGTTACTGCACGTGGTGTGCTGCGCTGGTTCTGCTGGATGTGGTTGGTAGCGGTTGTGGGGCGCTGCGTTTTAGGGTGCAAGTACTGTGAAGTCGAACAGTAATCAGTAAAAATCAGCTGTAACACGATCACAGTATTTGTTTAGATTGTTGGTTTTGTTTTAGTGGTCGTCGGATGAAGTTTTCATTGTCAGGCAAACTTTTACACAAGTGGGAAAATGAAGTGACAAAAACTAGGCAAGATGTAGATGACAAGAGAGAGGAGAGGATTTAAATACAAAATAGTCGTCGGTTACAACGCCATGAAGAGGAATGCATATTTTGGGTCATTATAAACGAGTTTCATTATAACCGGGGAGTAAAATGCTGTGGTTAGCAGCCAGGAATTAACTGCTACCACAGACTATCTGACGCTAAAGACTAAGTATTGCATAAACCGATGTCGTTATAACCTGGTTCGACTGTGTGATATATATATATATATATATATATATATATATATATATATAAGTAGTATGAGAGTAACGCCTGGCAGAAGCTTAATTAGCGTAGATAAACCGTAGCCATTATTACTAAAAATAATGCGACATGACCTGGCTGCATTCAAAATATAAATGGAACTCAAAAAATATATTTAGAACGCTTCTGCAAGAGTTCCGTACGTCATACAAATTATGAGTTTTAATTTCTTCTGTACCTTAGCACTTGGCTGCCGGCAAGCAATTTGTAACAGACGCTGACGTGAAGCAAGCTGTCACCTCGTGGCTACAGACATTTTACACCGAATTGTTTTACGCCGGGATACAAGCCTTGGTGTCAAAGTGAGTAAAATGCTTAAATGTCTTATATGTGAGTGGCAAGTACGTACAGGTCTGATGTGCACCATCTGGCACAAGTGCCATGTAGGCCTATGCATCGAAGTCAGAATAAAGTTCTCGGTATCGCATGGTTTGTAACCTTATTTTTTTAAGCTTCTGCTACAAATATTCATGTAAATATCACCACACTGATCGCAAACAGACCACAGCCGCTTCCTTTCCCATCTTTTCCAATTCACCGCATATGTTCCACTCCTCTCATTTTACGCTAAATAGTCTTTGCAAGTGACAGACTGTTGGTAAATACCGCAAGCCTCTATGAAACGGTGTACCTTACGGAGAGTGGCGTTCTTAGGCGCGCTCGCAAAATTACGAAAAGTGACTATTAGCTTCGTCATGTCTGTACGTCCGTCCTCATGGAACAACTCGTCTCCCACCGAAAGGAGTTTCATGAAATTTGATATTCAAACATTTTTCGAAAATCTGTCGAGAAAATTCAAGTTTCATTAATATCTGACGATAATAAAGGGTAATTTACATGAAAACCAATATACATTTTTGATCATATTCGCTCAGTTCTTCTTAGAATGAGAAATGTTTCAGACAAAATATACAGAAAATCAAAACACATATTTTATGTTGAATAACTTTTTTTCGAGAGCCGTTCCTTTATGAGATATGTGAAAAAAAAATGGTATAGCCGGGCAGGCCACACATGACAATATGGCACTTGCATAGGGCACGCTGGATAACTGTTGCCACAGACACACACTCAGAATATGTAATACTTATTGGTCTTCTTCCACAACAATGGTTGCACGAATGCGCCTCAATGTTACGTTTTACGTACATTGCCTGTCTTGTTTAATTTGGACAGAATTATCTTTATGAAATTCCACCTGAGTTATTTTATGGAAATCGTATTTACAGATGTGTTAAGGCACGAAATAACAGAATTACTGTCTTCCGGAATGTGATAATGATGGAAGCGGTGGGCTCTTCTGAAATATCGGAACACATCTACACGACGTCACAAACCAGTAAAAGCGTAACCTTCATAGCCACGGTGTGAAAACCCCTTAAACTCGCAGACGTTAAATAATATTAAATTAACAGGCCCGCTTACTTCGTTACGAAACACATAAAGGCTACATCTGGCCTTATAATACGTTTGAAAACCCTCATCTTGAAACACGTTTTGGGTGGGCAGACCTGTGAATTACTGCTCCAATCGCCGGAGAACTGAAGGTTGATCCTGAGCCAAATGTTCCTAATGAATTCGATGAAGTGGCAGTTAATCTCATAGGCTATTTTCTTTGTGTTCTTCCAAACAAACTTTCATTTGTACCACAATGAACTCCCGTTCTTAAAACGTTACGTGAGCTCAGTTTTCCAAACAAGAGACCTAACAGGCATTACGATAAGCACCGATTTAAAAACTGTCTTTAGTACGAAGCATCTAATAAACTCTGTACACCCCTACCCACAGTAATCAAGTTAATCTAGTCTATAAATTACAATTGTGGGTGTCCTTTCGTATTGGGTCATCGATTAGCCCCCAAGGTTAATGCAAGAGACAACTAGTAAGAATTTAACCTTGAGAAAATCCGCGCAAACTCAACTAAGTAACTAACTTTTTCAGCACATGTCAATACAATGAGGTTATTGTTATTGCTATCACCATTATCATCATCATTATCATCTGCATTTTCTTTATTTATGTAGTTGGTGGAGAATTTCATCAAACCTCTTCAACGGCTGCTTTCAAAATATGTCTGTAAAAATCAAAGATTTTTGTACTTGTGACTTCAAATATTAATTTACGTCTAATTTGGTCACACTGCATCCATGGCTGAGCGGTCCACCTCCTGTGGCTCACATTAACATCGATGCTATCCCAAATGTATCCACCTGTCACAGGCTCTTCACTTTCAATGCTGCGTTTTCATATTACGTTTCCCCTCCCTTTCTACCTTCCCAAGATTCTTTGTTAATCGTCTTCCGACTTCTGTTGGAAGGGCTAGTTTAATCCTTCCTATCGCATCTGGTTTACTGCACTCTACGTTCTGATCAGTCACTACCAACTTATCTAAATAAAAGATGTCGTTCTCCTGATGAAGTGGTGTACTTCGAGCACCGCAATGCGTCACACCCAGACAAACCACGAAACAGGGTTTAACTGTATTACAATATGCTTAGACGCCAGATCAGGAAGTATCAACCCATATACCAGCCTCGTTAACCCAGCAAGCTGGCTCTAGTGTAAGGCTTCTGTTTTCTATTCCAGACGATTCTCGTGGTTTTCGCCCGTCTCTCCACGCCAATACCGTAACATACCTTGCGTTAGACCACAACCACCTCCTTCCACATCCCTACCAATTCATCACTGCTCAATCATTCTAAGTCATATGGTAAGTTACTTGACAACTTAATAAAATCAAATAATACGGCAGCCTAATCAGGTCTGTGCAGACAGTCTGACGCTGTGTGAATAGAGCAGCCGGCTAGGTGTACGGTTTACTGTTACTGTGTAGCTATTACATAACATCATTAGTGCATTTTCTGACTGTAGAATATACCTACACATTTTATAGTTACGGGTTGTTGTCGATTGATCTTAAGTTGCGGCCATGATAGTCTCAGGACATAATCTGCGTTGTATAAGCGGATTACCTTATTCTTCATAATCTACATTTTCCTACCGTATTTCTATAGGCAACCTATCGTGTAGTTTGTGTGGTCGATATGCCTTTTAACTTTATCGTCCACCAAGGGTACCGACACTTCCATTTCTAATTCCTTTAGGAACGGAGCAGGAAATGAACCATCTAGTCTCTTACTGAATTTTAATGTCCTTGTAATTCATTAAGAATATTATTGTTGTTGTGAGCACCCAAATGTATGCTTACTTTGTAAGACAAATACTTCACATTTTACACACAAGACGAATTTATGCATGATGAAAATTCCTTCTTCTATAGTTTTCAATTATTTTTACTGTACACACAATGTCAAGAGTAAAACAATTGTAACTCAGAGTGTAAGACAAATACTTCACATTTTATACACAAGACAAATTTATGCATGATGAAAATTCCTTCTTCTATAGTTTTCAATTATTTTTACTGTACACACACAATGTCAAGAGTAAAACAAATACATGTTCCCACGGTCACGTTATTCAATTTGCTAAAGATTCAATGACCGTCGCTCTAGGATCCTCAGTATCTTTCACAATGCAGTGTTTGTACATGAAACACAAAAATCCCGAAGTTAGACCACCATGAACCATCGAACTTATGACATGAGTTAAGCATATACTAAAGCGCAAGTAAGGCAGAATTAGCCAACTGCACCATCAAATACAAACAGAATCAGCTCTACATATCGCACAAAATAATCGGTTCGAGTCGTCTGTTAATTGCTTCACTGTTCACGTTTCTTCCCACAACACTGCAGGAGTAGGTACACCTCTTGTTACTAACCCGCCAGGGTCTTGGGCCGTCGTCACTACATCGGTCGGTAGTTCATGTATTTCCCGCAAAAGAACGCAATGTGTTTCTATGTTGTAATAACGTGAGAATGTTTTATTTAACCTTCAGGCACCACGCATCCTATATATAGGACAGACGTACCGCTACTCCACAGAGTACTCTTTTTATATATTTAGTCAACAGATACATTTAATTATTGTTTTAGACTTTCTCTCGCCATCTTCGTTTATTCCTCCACAAAATGTCGTGTATTTCCTAATGTTACCCTTCTTGGTTCATAAAATATTAACAGTTTACATAAATGGTGTGCTAAACTGTAAATGTCCAGCTCCAGGGCCAAAGGGTTAATCGTTTCAAGTGCCTTGTGCTGGATTAAATCGTTGTGCAAATATGGAGAAGGTACTGACAGTAAAAATACCGGCAACACCCAGTAAAGTAACATTTAAATTTAGGTGCCAGCATTTTCCTTCCCACCTTTCATTTGCTATGTCCATAAACAAAACACAAGGGCGGTCTATGAAATTACAGATGTTTATCTTGAAACTAATTGTTTCCCCCCAAGCACATTACATGCAGCGTGTTGGAAGTTGGACGTGCAAAACAACTGCACATACATGATATTACACAACATACCATAAATATATTTTAATGTTCACTATTTTCGTTCTGGCCGTAAAGTAAAGCCATTTCAGAGTATGGATTTATCAACCAGTAAAATACAAATTTGACTGCTCACTAAGAGTACCAACAGCAGCAATAATAGCAATAGCAGTGGTAGTAATGTTACTTGTAGTTACGGCAGTGGTAGCTTGTAGACATTACATGTAGTACTGGAATTAGTTATCTGTAGTAACAGTGAATGTGGGATATTTGGGTACCATGATAACAAATGACGCAAGATGTACATGTGAAAAGAAATCCAGGATTGGCATGGTAAAAGCAGCATTCAACAAGAATAATAATATTTTACAAGCGAATTACTTAAATTTAAGGAACAAACCAGTAAAATGCTACATTTGGAGTATATCTTTCTACGATGCTGAAACTTCGACACTTCGGAAAATAGATCATAAATACCTGGAAAGCTTTCAAATGTGGTGCTGGAGAAGGATGGAGAGGATCAGCTGGACCGATCATGTGAAAAATGAAGAAGTATTACTTAGAATCAAGGAGCAGAGGAAGAACGTACAAACAATACAAAGAAGGAAGGCTAACTGGATTGCTCACATCTTGCATATTAAGTGACGAGAAGACGAGGAAGAAGACATACGCAGCTACTGGATGACCTTAAGAAAAAGAGAGGATACTGGAAATTGTAGGAAGCACTAGATCACAGTCTGTGGAGAACTCGCTTTGGAAGAGGTTATGGACCTGACGTAAGACGGGCTATGGAATGAATGAATGAACGAATGAATTGATGAATGAGTAATAGTGAGCCTAGTAAGCGGCGGAGTAAACCTGTGATAGCCGTTTAAATGGCAGACTAGACTGTAATGATTGGGGTCAATTCTCTATAGTGTTACATCCGAAATTTTCACCATCACGACCGTTAGGGCTCCGAGATACACCTAAGACTCTTTATCCAATAAGGTACCTGCCGGAGTATCATCCCGTCGGCGTAAAAGAGGTCACAGTGTAAAAGTTACCATAAAAATCTCTGTATCTTCATTTCTTCACCTTACTTTCAACATTCTCCACAGCACTACAGCTTACCTTCCGAATGCGAGACAAAGTTAAACACCATGCAGCTGTACAAGTCCACGGACCGTGCCCCGACATGTTTAACCTGCCATTAAATAGACACCACACCCCAGTTTTTCTATTTCTCTTCGCTCTTCTTTAAAATAAGTTGATATAAATAGCCAACACAAAGCTGCAGTTGAAACGGAGACCCAAGTGTCTCCCACCTTTACCCTGCTGCTGTCAGAATTTATTCTGCAATCCTAGAAACTACTTTCAAAATTTACGCTACAGTTGTTCGAATTGGAGCTGACAGACAAAATGGTAAACATTTTCACGTGACAGTGTCTTCTTCACTTTGGAGGTCTTTGGCGTCTTTGAGTTTCATGTAACGGAGAGCTCCAGTCCGACCCTCCTAGGTACTGATGCAAAAATAACTAATGGCTTGTTCAATCTGTCCCTTGATTGAGAGATCATAATTTCAAACGACAATGACAGGCGTCATCACCTTGCAAACAACGCTTGACCTGAAATGGTAAGACTGTGCCACTTACAACTTTATTTTTGGACGGAGCAGAAATAAATGCAAGCCACTCCACACCTAATTTTGCACTTCGATAAAGTAACAACTAAATCCAGTGGAAGTGCTTCATTATTCCTGTTACAAATTCGTCTTAAAATATCATTATTGACACTTTGCATTCATAGCCATTTCCCCAAAGACCTCGTCGCTCCGAAGTACGAAAGAATATAACCTTAGACATCTTAATTACCTCCTCCTTATCAAAATGGTAATGGCGCCCACCTCTATCAAAAATTTAGCCACAGAGGGAATTAACCCGTGACCTCAAAGGTGTAGGTTTATTTCAAGTCAGGTAACTATACAAACAAAGCCATCTAATTAACCTAATTAAACAAACGTGGTGCGGTGTAGTGAAGCAGCACCCAGCAACAAGGGGAGGTTACAGAGACGAGACGCCCAAATACAAATTGGCTATAACCGGTATAAAATAAAACGCGATACTTTCAGTTTTATGGAAATAAAGTGATAAAGTACGATACTCGGAACGGAAGGCAGCATGATACTAACTCCAAGGGGCACAGTCCTTCTTGAGGATCTAACATATGTTCACCTAGCCGACAAATTCCCCGCAATTTATGGGACCCGAAGGGTCCTTAATGCATTCAAAACAGCTTGCCACCTGTTCCCATCCTGTGCCAGATCAATCCATTCCATGTTCCCATTTTAATATTATCCTCCCATTTATGCTTAAGTCTTCCAAGTGCTCTCTTTCCTTCAGGTTTTCCCCTCCAAAACCCTGTATGCACCTCTCCTCTCCCGACGCGTGCCATATGCCTCGCCCATCTCATTCTTCTTGATTTCATCACCCGGTTATTTGATGAGGAGTACAAACGAGGCATCATGATATGTTTGGTTTTACCTAAAGAATATTTATGCTGAATAAGCTGCTAATTTAATTTTCATGTCACTTTACTTGCTACTATTTTTCGAAGTACGTAACTCTGCCACATTCCCAAAAGGATTTATCTACAGTCTTCATAACATGATTCCATTATGAATCCTAACATCACTCATATGGCTGCATTTCGTTTTATTTACGTTTATACCTGCACAAATTCCAGAGTTTATATACCGAAAACTTCGCCAAATATATTAATATAAACTGATGTATGGCGCATGGTCACAGCCTCCCATGACATATCCTAAGTGAAATTAAAACTTCCTTGTTGTACAGCGTCCCGTTGGCCTATGTCATTCTGCTCAATATTTGTAACCAATTCGCAGAGACTAATATTTTCTGTTAGTACTTCAGTCCGTCCAGAACGCTAAAACAAAGCATTCACAAACATAAACACAAGATGTCACAACTTAAAAAACTGCAAAACACTCTCCACCAGATAATCCATCTTGGTTAGTCCAGACACAGTCCCCTTGGAAAAGGTTATTCTTCCTGTCATTTTAGGATAAATTGCAACCATTAAACACCACCAGAAAAGCTAAAGCGTATACGTATACTACATATCATCACCCTGTTTCGAAACCTCTAAAATTCTAATTAGAAATGTGCTGTATATCATACAGTATGTGGGATATTAAGCTGAAGGTTATGGATATTACGCACTAGAATATGGAATATTAAGCTGCAGAATGTCGGATATGAAGAATGTTGGATACTAAGCAGTAGAATGTGGAATATTAAGCTGAAGAATGTCGGATATGAATAATTTTGGGTATTAAGCCGTAGAATGTGGGGTATTAAGCTCAAGACTGTTGGATACTAAGCTGTAGAGTGTTAAATATTAAGCTGCAGAATGTGGGGTATCACGCTGTAGATGTGAGATATTAAGCTGTAAAATGTTACATATTAAGCTGTAGCATGTGGGGTATTAAGCTGTAGATGTGGGATATTAAGCTGCAGAATATTGGATATTAAGCGGTAGAATATGAGGAATTCAGCTGCAGAATGTGGGATATTAAGCTGTAGACTGTTGGATATTACGCTGTAGATTGTGCAGGAGCCTGTAAGATACATAAAAGTACGCACACATTAAGTAATAGACACTATGACAATAATACCCTTACATAATGGGCAATTATTTTACATACATATGCGCATGACTACGCGGAAACAAAACGTTATCGCTTTTACCAGCATAAACGACAGTTTGAAGACACGTTCCGACCCCACAGCTAGAGCCTTGTTCCTCAGTACAGCCATCTGAGAACCGGTACAATTTAGCAACACCAACAAACGTAGCAAAACAGCGCAATGAATAAAAAAGCAAGACAACAGATTAATCACCCAGCAAGCACAGCATTTAACACATTATTACAATACAACTGCATGGACAGCCTGGGCTGATTGGCCGACTTGCGTAATGCTCTACATAAATCTCACTACACAGGCCAACCCGATAACGTACTCTCATACACAGGGATGGCCGTAGGCACCAGCAAAGTAAGCATACGCCAGGGGCTACATTTTAGCCATTTTTTTTTTCGCAAAATTCCAGTATTTCATTTCACTGCTGGCAAATTTTCTGGGTTTATTTTTTTCTAAATTTTCAGCCGTCAAAAAAAAAAAAACTGGTGCAAACTTCAGACACGTGTGGGTAAAACCCGAGACAGACAGGAGGACTGCCCAAAAATTTGTTTGTCTGGGGCGGCCGAAACAGAGCCAGTGCTGTTCATAACTGAAGTGACGGAATCTGATGTCTCACTTCCGTCGATGGAATGCAAGTGTTATGTACATCAGTAAACGAATTTTGTTTTTGACGAAATTCGTGTCTGCGCATTATCCTTACTCAGGAGAAAAATTCAGAAAATACCGCGGAAAATTTAAAGCCTAATGGGAACTGGTAAACATCCAAAAAGAATAACAGTAGAAAACACATTAAAATAAATTAAAAATACGTTTATAATAACAAACTTTCAATGACTGCAACAGAAGCAGCAACATATTTATTACTACATACTTCTAGGGTCAGCCTTTTGGTATGTCTTTGTGGAATGCTTCTTAATACCAGAAGACTGATCCGTTTTTAACAGCACAAGGGAAGTCCACAGCGGAAACCCCAAACTGGCGGATTAATGACAAGGATTTAAATTATTAGGGGTAATAAAAATGCCAGCTCGCCTCCATTCGCCGAAATTCGAAATGAGAGAGAAAACGTAATTTCGTTAACAGGTTTAAACACACAAAAATCACCTGATAGAAATACTTTGCTGTCGCACAATATATGTGTGTGTGTGTATTAAAGAATTATTCACCACAAATGCGGTGGTATCGTTGTAGAATTCTCATTATGGAGTGGATAAATACGTATTTCAATCACCTTTCAAGGGTGCATTTTTACAATTCCTTGCTTTGTCCAGTTCCACCACACGAATACCATGACATTATTTCAAAATAAAACCCTCATAGCTTCATGTCCAACAAGTCTCAATTAAATTCTGTTTTCAGATTCTTGCTAAAGTCGACATAGCAAAAGTTCTTCTGCCTATAGAGACGTTCACAACCTCTATTTCCCCACATAAAATCAAATAAAATAATTGACAGAATATACAGCTCTAACAGGGCAGTAGTTTTAAACTTTTCATCTCGTACTTCCATCATTTAACATTAGAGTTCGTGTGATTTTAAACCCTTGAAGTATTTCTAATCGTTCAAGACAATGTTATGGTATCACGACGCAAGAATGTTCACTGCACATTGTCCACTGACTGGAGTACAAATTATGTATACAACGTTTGTGTAAAGTCTTCAGATAAGGAACAAGGGGAAAGAAAATATTATAACCTTCCCACGAAGGCCGTGCGTGTTGTACTTGTACCTGTCTTGATCATCTCAGTATTTCAAGAAGCACTGAAGCGATTCATGGCCCGTGGTGGAAAACGCAAGCACATTTGTGGTCACACAAGGCAGAAAATCTAAGAACACTGTTCCTATATGATGTTCAGCAAACACCAGTCATCAACTCAAGGGCAGATGAAACACCCGTCGGAACTTGTCTTACAGAAATCCAGACGTTTCGGTGGGGCAGGGGTGATAAGGGCCACGTGATAATTCGGAATTGTTGATATCCGATGAACCTCAGACAGGCCTTGCTCAGATTCAAGGAAACAGTAACTCGCGTTCAGTACCACCCATTGGCAGACACTTTCTGATGTCAGGCCATTTCCTCACTGGCAGACTCCCTGACTTCGACAGCCGAATCAGATCTTACTCCGCAAAGTCTCAGCGTTTCGTCCCGATGGCAACGATTTCAACGGCTTTCTACGACCTCCTACGTTGGCTGTCCGAATGCCTGACAAGCCTTCAGGAGGGGTCCAAGGACGGCAAGCTCTACGGCGAGATGTCGATAGTGATCAAGGCATAAATCCGTCCTCCGTTAAAACAATTAGTAGGAAGATTAATAAAGCTCGCAATTCCTGCACTGTTGTGTAGGTCATTTGTTACGTTCTGGATGAAGAAAAACCTAGGAGAATTGGAGGACGGGCCTACCGTCTATGTGAAGTGGCAAGGGCAGAGTACAGTATTAGTTTTGTTTGTTCAGCCAATCCGCTGTCGCTACTGACTCGCTCCCAGCCTTCCATTTGCAAATTTCAACGGGCCAGAAACTAACAAATGACCTGCAACTGTCAAGACAGATAATTCTTCTGACCAACGTTTACCAACCATTAGTCCGCAGAATACCTGTGTTTGGCGTAACCTTTTGGCCAGTCAGCCTAAGCTGGCATTAAATGTAGTTTCTTTTACATCACAACGCTTTCTGCTCTTCAACCGGCGCTCACTATACGTTGTATCGAATCGCAATTGGTGATCCAGCAGCACAGTGTTTCGAACAAAAAAAAATCTGTGAATTACGAAATGCTACTCCAAAACAGTCACATACCAAATACAATATAAATTCAATCCCGGTATTACACAAATCCTTATGGAATTTAGACTTCTTTATTTTTAAACGTTAGTGTACAGAATGAGATGGTTCGCAGGGTTTGTCAAAGGGGTTGGCGGAAGTCTGGAAACGTTTCTTTATTAGCCGTTAAAATGTGTCTTCCTACAGAATCAAGAACCTCGGCAAATGTATACGAACATCAAATGGAACACAAGAGTTTACACTTAAAAATATGGGGTTGCTCACCCAAACGCATATCGCATTCATACGACTGCCACTGCTGTATCTTACTATGTTCTGATAACTGTGTTATTGTCTAATCTTGGCCATCTCTTTGAATAGATGGTCGCCATTTTGTACCTTCATATAATTCATACACTGATATTACTGTTGAAAGTACGCAGCATCTACCATGAAGGAAATCCTTAGTTCTCTTTTGTTCTATCACGATGGTACTAAGTGTTTGGACAGTCGATCATGAACTGAGCAGTCATATTAAGGTAGTGCACCCAATACAGTCATATACAGCAGTAAATAGACTGTTATCAGTATCATAAATTAATGCAGTTGTAAGATACGCTGTGGCTGAACCCGGTAGCCGCACGATCTAAGGCGTAGGTCTGTGGCCACTCGCTTGCTGGGATTGCGAGTTCGATTACCGCAGGGGGTATGTCTGTCTCTCTCTTGTGAGAGTTGTGTGTTGTGAAGTAGAGGTCTCTGCAAAGGGCCAATCACTCGTCCAGAGGAGTCCTACCGAGTGTGGTGTGTCCTGAGTGTGATCTCGAAACCTCAATAAGGAGGCCTAGGCCCACTACGGCTGTCGAGCCATGAAACAAACATGTGTTGCAGTCTGATATCTATCAACAATTACTGTATATAGAAATATAAAATGTATACACAACCATGTACTGCGTACCAACCCGCCTAACGGCCTTTACAACATTTCCTTGCAACTCCTGGCCCTGTTACTCTTTAGTAACGAGGCTTACACAGGATCAGATGAAACGAATTTTCAAAACTGACAGTCACGAACTGCCAGCATGCCGACATGTGCTTGTACAGCCAAATAACTTCTGAACCGAGAGACCGGAATAGCTCAGTCGGTATAGCAACTAGGCTACAGACTTCACAAACCGATTTTCGAATCCTGGCATGGACAAGGGATTTTTCTCTTCTCCAAATCGTCCATACAGGCTTTGGGGCCCTCCCAACATCCTAGTCAATGGACACCAGGGTTCTTTCTCGGGGCAAATGAGTGAAGTTGACAACTCACCTCCATCTGGTGCTCTGGTTAAGGAAAAGTGGACGTACACTTCTAATCTACTAATGACTTACATGCTAGACGTGAAAGGCAACCCTCTAAAAGCCACCCCCTAATTCGTAGCAATTACTTAAACCCGAATACAAAAAAGTCTGAGGCTTGATGCATCGTCCCAAAACCCTTGTGTTGATACGTCTCAAAATTAAAGCATGTTCATATCGGTTTTAATCATACAGTGGAAAACAACACTGACATATGTGAAATCTATATTGGATTTTCTGCATGATATTGGTAACTATTCAACTTGTACTTGTGTATTGCAGTTTGTGACGAAACCTCTGCAAATTCTGTATGACACTTCTCTAGGAGCACCGAAGTTACAAATTTGTCATAAGAACGAAACCCTACGATACTTCCCGGTACGGTGGTGGACATAGGCCTATGCTACAGAAAATCATGCACAACAATAATCAGTAAGTTATACTGTAATTTCTCTGTAAAATACTGGCTGCCCCACTGAACATAAAATAATCGTTAAGTTCTTCCCATATTTATCCGTTACAAAATTACTCCAATCAGACATATTTGTGTGTACGGTCAGATGCAAGTAGGAGTTCCACAGGAGACAACTAGGAGGAGAACAGAAGGTTTTATGACACTCGTAATTACTAGCAACTAAGTGCAAGTAGATTAGTGATACTTCTTTCTGGTTATTAAGGGTCAATGAGCTGCACACTTCTTTAAAAAAAACGTGGTGTTAGCAGGCGCAGAGCTTTATGTACTACTCTGTAATATCATATATACTTGACTGAACTAATAAATATTATCTTTCTCATCTATCTACGTATAATATTATTAATCGTACATCAGCTGAATACCTTATACATATACCTATTTTCTTTTATTAATGAAATCTACTTAACAGTTTTGCACGCATACAGGTATGCATAAATATTATACGTAACTGAAGAGAGATTGCAGCCGCAGGACACAGATACAAAGGTGTCCAAGAAAGGCGAAGCGATGAACGTACAAAGTAAAAGTGTCGCGCTTCCGCGTAACCATTGTGGCCATACAAAACCAAAATACGTTCCTTGTGTACTGTTGTTGACCCGCGTGTAGCAGTCAACAAATAATGGTACTGAGATTTGCCACGAAATGCAACAGTGGGTTCCGTCAGCACTCTCGTAAAGCTGACTCTGCACAGGCCTCGACAGGCACTTGGGGATCCAGGAAGCTGAAACTCCAAGAATTTCTGGACAGTTGGCACATGTAGGCGACCAGGTTGACATCCCTATGCACCGGCTGCTTTTACCCCCAAGAGATACCCCTGGTACTCATTTCTGTTAGAGACTGGTCGAACCCACGGCCATAGCGCAGCCGGAAGGAGTAAGCCAAAGAAAAACTCCCATAACGCCATCTAGAATCGAACCCGGACTTCTGTCAACAATATAAGTATACTGAGGTGTTCATGCAAACTGCCCACGTATATTTGTCCATTTCAATAAAATCTGGAGTTTCTCGACAGATTTTTTATGAAGTCACCAATATCAAATTTTACGGAAATCCGTCCAGTGGAACCCACGCTGATACACGAACACAGACGGACGCACAGCCGTGACGAGGCTATTGGGCGCTTTTGGCTACTTACGCAAAAAGCGCCTTTAAAAAAAGGCAAAATTATGCACGTCAGGTTCCTGGAGAGTTCCGACTCTTGACGTCACCGTCCTCGCTGTAAATTTTAATTTCGGTTACGCAACTAAGAATCGGCAATAGCAGAAAGAGAACAAAAACACTCTGACTGCCCATTTCAACAGTAAGAGTAACCTTCGTAGGTGGGTGTCGGGACAGCATCATGTGGCCGAAGCACGCAGAAAACTTACCCGACATAATATACCCAACAACCAGAATCCTTCGACATCCTCACAGAACATCACAAGCTCACAGTTATTCGAAGGGTCCTGCTCCCATGGACCCACTCAACACAAACTATGAACCACCACTAGAAATCAGACATAACGCGTCCTTGTATAGGAAATTCGACACAAGGTGTTGTTGATCCAATGAAATGATATTCTAATTTAGATCGGTCTTCACCGCGGAACGAAGAGTGTTCCCACACACGACATCCGGTAATACGCGACAGGACCAAACAGATCCGGGCTCCAAATTGTTGGATTCAAAATACCAAACTAGCATTAAATGGAACACAGATAAATAACTAATCACTGGTATTTCACACCCAAAAAATGAATGTGGAAAAAATCTATGGTGAGGCGAATCTCAAGGCAACCATTCCCCGTACATATTTTGATATTCCAAAAACAATTTCAGAAGGAGAATATTTCAAATATTTGGATAGCAGGATAACAAATTATACAAGATGTACGCGTGAAATTAAATCCAGGATTGTCATGGCATAAGCAGTTTTCAACAAGAA
>Ga0123354_10007820_pt1 | contig 16186 bp, 12 predicted proteins | sample TergutLab28metaG_2_FD_97872 | JGI IMG/M metagenome (GOLD analysis project Ga0123354, IMG submission 97872) | Labiotermes labralis P4 segment gut microbial communities from Petit-Saut dam, French Guiana - Lab288 P4 | ecosystem: Host-associated > Arthropoda: Insects > Digestive system > Gut ...
GTATACCAACGAGAGCTCGACGGATCGGCCGGCCCGGACATCCGTTTGGCGTCGTGCCGCGGCAGCGGTCCCGCATCAAGTGGCGGTGGTGGCGGGGGCGGCACCGGCATGGGCCCCAGCAGCGCGTCGGCCGCATCCGGCGTCGCAACCGACGGCGGTATCACATGTTGTTCAATCGGCGGTGCCATCATGGGCGGCGGTGCCATCATGGGCGGCGGGGCCATCATAGGTGGCGGCGCCATGACAGGCGGCGGTGCCATCATGACAGGCGGCGCCATCACGGGCGGCGGGGCCATGAACCCCGGAGTCGCGACGGGCTGTTGGGCGTCTGCAAGCGTCACAGGTTGCTGCGGCAGCGGTTCGTAGATCGGTCCCGGCGTCTGCGGCGCAGGCGCTGGGCCCGGCTGTTCGATCGATTCCGTGACCTCCATGAACTCGTCGAACGGCATGGCGGTCTCGCGGGCGGCCAGCGCGTTCAGCACGTCCTCGTCACCAACCCGTTGCAACCATGCCAGCACCTGCGGGCTCGTGTTCGGGTGCGCTGCGACCAGCGCCCACAACGTCGGATGGTGAGCGGCGATGTCCTGCAGTATCACGGCAGGCGTATCGGGGTCGACCACGGCAATGCGGGCGTCTGCAATGTCCAGCGTCTGTGACACGGCCCTCCTTGTGCGCGGTTGATCTGAGATGGCAGCGGTGCTCTGCTGCAATCCATTATGCGCCCTCAGGCGTTGCCGCTCACATTGAGGGTCGAGACTCAGCGGCCCGCCAACTCGTGCTGCTTCTGCGCGCTGTGATAAACGTCGACGGTCTGGTGCGCGATGGCGTCCCAGCTGAAATGCTCGACGCAACGCTGCCGTCCCGCCTCGCCGTAGCGTTGCACCGTTTCCGGATTCCCCAGCAGGTTGTTCACCGCAGCCGCAAACCGGTGCTCGAAGTCGGCCTGATACTTGGGGTCGTCGCCCAATTCGGTGTCGTAGGCAACCAGGTCGCCGGTGACGCCGTCGTCGACCACCTCTGTTATGCCGCCGACCGCCGACGCGACAACCGCCGTCTGACAAGCCATCGCCTCAAGATTCACGATGCCAAGCGGTTCGTAGATCGACGGGCAGGCGAACACAGTGGCGTGGCTCATCACCTCGCGCAGGCCGGCGCGCGGCGCCATGTCTTGCACCCAGATGACGTCGTCGCCACGCTGCTGCTTCAGCGCGTCGTAGCCCTCGCGGAACGCCTTGCCGGTCTCAGGGGTGTCTGGCGACGACGCCAGCAGCACCACCTGCGTGCCCGCGGTGAACTCCCGCGCGGCCCGCAACAGATGCACCAGCCCCTTCTGGCGGGTGATGCGCCCGACGAACACCACGCTGGGGCGTGTGACGTCGAACCCGATCGAGTCGGTGTAGCTGGTCGCCTTGTCCGGGTAGAACTCGTCTGTGTCGATGCCGTTGTGCACCACCTGGATGTTCTGGGCGGCCGGGTACACCCGCGCGATATCGCCGGCCATCGCGCGCGAGACGGCGATGATGGCAGACGCCCCCTCAATGGCCGTGCGCTCAGCCCAGCACGATAACTCGTAGCCGCCGCCCAGTTGGGCGCGTTTCCACGGGCGCAACGGTTCCAGTGAGTGGGCGGTCACGACATGGGGGACGCCCTGGTACAGCCCCGCAATATGGCCCGCCAGGTTGGCGTACCAGGTGTGCGAATGCACGATGTCGACCGGCGGCATCGCCGCCGCGATACTCAAGTCGGCGCCGAAAACCCGTAGCGCGGCGTTGGCGCCGGGCGGGAAGTTTTCCGCATGCGCCGTGGCGCCCTTCCGGGGATCGCCCATGCATTGAACGTCGACATCGACGAGGTGTGCCAGGCGAGACGCCAGTTGGGCAACGTGAACTCCCGCCCCGCCATAGATATCTGGCGGGTACTCGCGGGTGACGATTGAAACTCGCATGAATCAATCGTGCCACCACGGCGCCGGACGCCGGGGGGCGGTACGGCCTAACCTGGATCCAGGCTATCGTGGGAAACCCACATATTTCGTGTCCCGGTGCTTGGCACAAGACACAGCGGTTTGACAAGGCAAAGTTGTAGGCTCGTTGCATGGACAATGGCAATGTGCTCTCCATCGTCTTGGCCGGCGGCGAGGGAAAGCGTTTGATGCCCTTGACGGCCGACCGGGCCAAGCCAGCCGTACCCTTCGGCGGATCGTACCGCCTGATCGATTTCGTGCTGTCAAACATGATCAACTCTGACCTGATGCGCATCGCGGTGCTGACGCAGTACAAGTCGCATTCGCTTGACCGCCATATCTCGTTGACGTGGCGCATGTCGACGATGATCGGCAACTACGTCGCCCCAGTGCCCGCGCAGCAGCGCCGCGGCCCGCACTGGTACCAGGGCAGTGCCGACGCGATCTATCAGTCGCTGAACCTGATACGCGACGAGGCTCCCGACTACGTGGTCGTCTTCGGCGCCGACAACATCTACCGCATGGACATCCGGCAGATGCTGGCCGCCCACATCGATTCGGGTCTGGCGGCGACGGTGGCCGGCATCCAGGTGCCGCGCGCCGGCGCCAGCGAGTTCGGCATTATCGACGCCAACAAATCTGGCGTCATCACATCGTTCCTCGAGAAACCGGCCGACCCGCCCGGCATGCCCGGCAAGCCGGACATGTCGCTGGCCTCAATGGGCAACTACATTTTCACCGCCGACGCCCTTGTCGAGATGCTGTACCAGGACGCGGACGCCGAGAAGACGAAGCACGACATGGGGGGCGACATCCTGCCGGCTTTCGTGCGCGACCACCAGGCCGGTGTCTACGACTTCGCAAACAACACCGTCCCCGGCGCCACCGACCAAGACCACAACTACTGGCGCGACGTCGGTTCGCTCGACGCCTTCCACGAGGCGCACATGGACCTGGTGTCCGTCGTGCCGCAGTTCAACCTGTACAACGAGAAGTGGAAGATCTACACAGACCAGGTGCAGCAACCGGGCGCCAAGTTCACACTTGGCGGCAACGCCGAGAGCTCGATCGTCACCAACGGCTGCATCATCTCCGGTGGCGACGTCGACCATTCGGTGCTGAGCCCCGGGGTGCGCATCGAGCGGGGCTCGACTCTCGATCGCTGCGTGATCATGAGCAGCGTGCGCATCGGGAAGGACTGCACGCTGCGGAACGTGATCATCGACAAGAACGCCGTGATTGACGACGGCGTCCAGCTGGGCGTCAACAAAGAAGAAGACAGGGCGCGCGGTTGCACGATCTCTGAGGGCGGCATTGTCGTGGTGCCCAAGGGAGCGGTGATCAGGCCGATCTAGACCGCGTCCGAGCTGGCAGTTGGGAGTCCCCTCCGGGCACCGCTCCCTGTCGGTGCTGTGCCCTTCGGGCACTGTAGCACCTCCGCTCGCTCGGCCGAGTCGCATATCGGCGCGTCGGCTTCGCCGCCACGCTGCGATCAGCTTTGTCAGACGTGCCCGGAGGGGACTCCCAACAACCAGCTCCCCGTGCGTTCCATCGATGGTTCGGCGGCATAAGATACCGGCGTGAGCACAGGAAGATTCAACATCAGACACGGATTGTCGACGGCCCTGATTTCGGCGCTCGGCACCATGGTGGTTGTGCTGCCGGCGTTTTGGACAATGGGACAATTGGCGCGCTGGTGGACGGTGCCGCTGATGTCGGTGATTATGGCCGTCATGTTTGGCCTGTCGTTGCCGCGGGCCCTGGCGTCGGTGCGGCCGGATTGCTGGCCGGCGGCCGCCGTCGGCCTTCTTGCGGTCACCGTTGTGGCGAGCGTCGCAAGCGTCTGGGCCGCCGCAGGTGGCTCCTGGCGGCTCGCCGGAGCCGCGCTGTTCGCCGTGCTGGCAGGGGCAACGGTGTGGGTGCGCCGGTTCGGGTCACTGTGGCAGAGCGTCGGCGTCGTGTCGGCGCTGCCGTTGTTCGCCGTGCTGGTGGCGCCAATGCCCACGGGGCTGTCGTGGAGCCTGATTTTATGGGTGGCCATCTCGGCGCTGGTCGCTGGCGCGTGGGCATTCGCCGTGGCGTCCCTCACCGTCGCCAATTGGACCGTCAAGCGGCGGACGCCAGTCGCAGCCCTGTCGTCTGCCAATCACCGGATGCTTTCCAGCACCCGCATGGCGCTGCAGCTAACCCTGGCGATCGGCCTGGCCTTCGGCGCCGCACAGGTGATCAAGCTCGATCACCTCGTGTGGCCGGTGCTGACGGCCCTGATCGTGCAGAGCAACAACCGGGGCCGCGGCGACGTCTTGTGGAAGGGGACGCAACGCCTGATCGGGGCGCTGGTTGGCACGGCTGTGGCGACGGCGCTGGTCGGCCTGTGGCCGGCGGGCGACTCGAGGTCGGTGGTGGCGATTTTCGTGCTGATCGCCATCGCGGCGGCGTTGCGGCCGTTCGGCTACGTCTACTGGGCCGCCTGCGTGACCGCCGGCCTGGCGTTCCTTTACGGGTACCTGGGCCAGGGCGGGCTGGATCAGCTGGGGCAGCGCCTGATCGGGATCACCGTCGGCGGGGTGATCGCCATCGCGGTGGCGTGGTTCTTGCTGCCCGTGCGCACGATCGACGTCGTCAAATCGCGGATGAAAGCATTCGGCACCGCCCTGCATGCTGTGGCCGCCGCCAGGAAACAGGGGAGTGCAGCGCAATCGCTCATGGCCGATCTAGTCGCGACGCGGGCCGACCTGGTGAAGATGCAACCCACCCTGGCAGCGGCCAAGGTGCTCGGGATCGGTGAGATCCGCACCATGAGCGACAAGGTCAAGGAGCTACTCGCGAAAGCAAACTAACTCGTGCGGTCGTAATCGAAGATGCCAACAGGGTTGTCGGGGTCGCTGAAGTCGATCGTGACCGCAGTCAGCGTGAACGTGCCGTGATAGTCGTAGCCGTTCGTTGCCGAGATCGACAGCTTGACCTTGATGGTGACGTCAGCGGTGGCGGTGGTCGGGTCAGACGGATCCCAGCTGAATGTCGTGCCTGAGAGGTCTGGCGTGGTGCCGTCGTAACTCCAGTTGGCGCCACCGGGCTTGGCCACAATGTCCTCGTTTGTGGTGTTGTCGTAAGGATCCTGCGTGCCGAAGTGGCAGCTCGTGTAGATGGCATCCTCTGCCAGGCACGACTGCAGCACTTGATCGGTGAGTGTCGCCAGCTGGGTCTGGAAATCCGGTGCCGTGCCCAGCGTGACGGTGGGCGCATACATCCCATTCGGATCGGTCACGGTGATGGTGCTGTTACTTGTGTTGACCAGCAGCGGATTGGCCGGCGCCGTCTCGTAGGCCCCGGGGAACAGCGGTACCTGGCTGCTGCTGGCTGTGGTCACGTCCACTCCGTTCAGATTGACGTCGACGCCGCTATCGAGCAGGCCGTCCAGCTTGACGGAGCCGAACGCGTTGCTCACGAAGTAGTACTTGTCAACCTGCTCGACCGAGTACTGCACATCAGCGCTGGTGTCGCCGATGTTGAAGGTGGCGTCGACAGTCGCATTCTGCTTCGTGCCGCCGGCGTTCTGCGTGGCGACGATGTTCGTGATCGGGTTAATGGCGTTCGACGCCGCCAGCACGCCGTCATTCAGAAATGTGCCGTCGCCCGGCACGGACGAGACGAACGACAGCGCGTCATTCGCGCTTCCCGCCGCCAGCGCCTGCAGGTAGCCGCGCACCGCGGCCTGCGGCGTTTTCGCGTGTCCCGCCGCAACCGGCTTGCTCGGGTCGTCGCGCATCACGAAGTACCAGTACGACCCGCCGCCGCCTATCAGGGCCAGCACCAGCACGCAGATCAGCACGATCAGCCAGGTCTTCGACTTCTTCTTCGGCGGCGGCACCGGCATGCCGTAGGGCTGGCTCACCCACGGCTGGTTGGGCACGAACGATTGGGCGGACGCCCCAATGCCCGGCGCGGGCTGCGGCTGCCAAGCCGGCGCTGGAGCTGGTTGCGGAACCCATGGCTGGGGGGACGGGGCCATGCCCGGCGCGGGTTGCGGTTGCCAAGCCGGAGTGGGCGCGGGAGCTGGTTGCGGAACCCACGGCTGGGGCGACGGTGCCATGCCCGGCGCGGGTTGCATCGGCCACGGCTGAGCCGGGGTGACCGGCACGTCGAACGTTCTGGCGGGCTCGGGCTGTGGCGGCCAAGCCGGTGCTGGTGGCACGGGCCCAGGCTGTGGGGTGAAGGGTGTTGGCTGAGGCGTCGCGCCGTACGGTGCGACCGGACCATTCTGGCTCATGGTGTTCCTTCGATGGCTGTATCCGTCGCCAGTATAGTGCTCCAATGTGTTAACAGAACGAAACGTACCGTCTTGGTTACCACCATAGACGGTACGTTTCGTTCCAACAGCTAGTCAGGTTTTACTCGTCGAAAGTCACACTCAGGTTCGACGGATCGCTGAAATCGATATTGACGGCCGTCAGAGTGCGGTCATCTCGGTACACGCCGCCGTCGGTGCTGGAGAAATCAATGCGCACCTTGATGGTCATATAGGCGGTAGCGGTGGTGGGCTCATCCTGATCCCACATGAATGTCTGCGCCGAGAAGTTCGGCTTGGCACCCGGGAATGACCACTTGATGCCCGGCTTCGGGGTGATCAGTTTCTTGGTGTCGATGTCGCGGTACAGGATCGCGCCGAAGCCGCAACTGGTATGCGTGGCGTCTTCCTTCATGCAGCTCGTGAGCGCGTCTTCGGCGGCCGTCGCGAACTGGCCCTGGGCATCCGGTGACAGGCCGAGGCCGATGACCGGGCCAAGCGACATTCCGCTGTCCGCTGTGAACGTGGTGTCCGATGTGATCGTCAGCAGCGGGTTGTTGTTGATTGCCATCGTGTACACACCCGGGAACAACGAGACATCGGAGGTGTCGACAATGTCGGACATGCTCACCCCGTTGACGGTGATGTCGACGCCTGACACGAGCAGCCCTGACAGGTCAGTCGTGACGAAGGGGTCTTGTATGAAGTAGTACTTGCCAACCTGATCGACCTGGTACTGCATGCTGAATGACGTGCTGCCGACGTTGAAGGTGGCGTCGACAACCGCTGTGTCCTTGGTGCTCAAGGTGTTGTCCTTGGTGGCCACAATATCGGTGACGGGGTAGACGGCGATTGAGGCGTCCAGAACCTGGTCTGTCAGCATGGTCATCTCATTTGGCGTCTGCTCGACAAACGACAGCGCGTCGCTGGAGCTACCAACAGCCAGCGCCTGCAGGTAGCCGCGCACTGCGGCCTGCGGGAACTTGGCCTGGCCGGCGGTGACCGGCTTGGATGGGTCGTCGCGCATCGCGAAGTACCAGTACGCGCCGCCACCGCCGCCGATCAGCAGCACCACCAGCACGCAGATCAGGATGATCAGGCCGGTCTTCTTCTTCTTTGGCGGTTGGGCCGCCGGCTGGCCAGGCATCCCGTAGCCCGGTGCGCCGTATGGCTGGCCTGGCATGGGCGGTTGGAACATCGGCCCGGTCTGGTCGAACGCCTGCCCTGGCATCGGTGGCTGGGGCAGTGGCCCGGTCTGCTGGAACGACGCCGCCGGCTGGGGCGCGGCTTGTGGTGCTGGCTGGGCGACGGGCTGTGGTGCTGGCTGGGGGACGGCCTGCGGCTGGGGCTGTGCCTGGAACGGCTGCGCTGGGAACGGCGGTGGGGTGAACGGCGGCGGGAACGCCGGGGCGAACGGTTGCGCTGCGGCGGCGGTGGCGGCGGCATCAGGTTGCGGCGGCCAGGGCGCAGCCTGGGGCGGCCATGGGGCCGGCTGGGGGGCTGCTTGGGTTGCTTCAGGTGGCCAGGGGGCTGGCTGGGGGGCAGCGGGAGCCGGTTGGGGTTCGGCGTGCGCAGGCATTGGTTCTGGCGTAGGCGCCGGTGCGGGCTGGGGCACCGCCTCCGGCTTGACGGGTTCGTTTTCGCTCATATTAGATTCCTCGGTTGCTTTCTTTTATCTAGTAGGAAAATTCGACGTCGATGTTGTCGGGGTCGCTGAAGTCGACATCCACGCCCTTGATAGGGATCGGGTTGTTGTAGTACGACCTGCCACCGGTGCTCTTGCAGGTCATCTTGACTGAAACCTTGATTGAGGCTGACACGGTTGTGGGCGGGTAACCCAACTCGAACTTGGCGCCGGAGAAGTCATTCTTGCCCGACGAGATCGCCCACTTAATGGTGCTCTTGTTGATCGTGACTCCTTTTGGCGCTGTCGCGTAGAAGCCGCAATCTGTTGTCAAAGACTTCGCCGCTAGGCAGGCCTTCAGCTTGGCATGCACGGCGGCGGCAATCTTGGCCTGCGCGCCGTCAGCAAGCACGTAGTCAGCGGTCCAGGATGAGTCACTGGTCGGTCCGCTGACGGTGAACTGGTCTGTGCTCAAGGCGAGGTAATCGCTGCCCAGGTCGACCTGGTAGACGCCGGGGAACAGCTCGACCGACGACACCATCGTGCCGTCGAGCGGCACTCCGTTCAGCGTCGCAGTGTGGGCAAACTTGTATATGTCGGTGACGTCGACCTTCAGCGTGGCGTTGGCTATCACGTAGCCGTCGCCCGATTGCACTGTCTGGAACGACGTGCTGGCTGGCTGATCGCCCAGGTTGTAGCTGACGGCAACCCAGTCGGATGACACATCGGCCCGCGTCGCGGTGATGTTCGTGATCGGTGCCAGCTCCGCGCTCTTGGCCAGCACCGCATCGGTCATGAACGTCGGGTCAGTAGGCGGGGTCTGCATCAGGGCGATCGCAGCCGCGGAGTTGCCGTCGGCAAGATCTTGCATGAATTCTTGCACCACTTCATCGGGCTGGACAGTCGGGGTGATCTCCGTCGGCGTCGGCGTGGTGCCACCGCCGCCGCCTCGGCTGGTTGCCCAGAAGATGCCGCCGCCGATCAGCGCCAGCACGACGACGCCGATGACGATGAACAGCCAGACGGGCAGCTTCTTCTTCGGCGGCGCGCTGGGCGGTGCGCCGTACGGCTGGCCGGGGTAGCCCTGGCCGACGTACTGCTGCTGCCCGTATCCCGGGGCGTATCCAGGTTGCGGCGCATATGCCGCCTGCGGGGCGTAGCCGGGTTGCGGCGCATATGCCGCCTGTGGCACAGCAGCAGCTTGGGGCGCATATCCCGGCGCCGGCTGCACGGGATTCACACCTTGTGCCACACTCGGGGCAGCGCCCGGAGCGGCATCTGGCGCCACATTTGGCGTCGCGGCCTCGGGCGCGGCAGCAACTGGTTGGGCTGGCACGGAATCCGGCGACGGTGGTGTCCCCCCATTCGGTGGCTGCTGTGCAACGCTGTCCATATCCATCAGAGTCTCCTCGTAGAGCATCCAAGCAGTGCGACAATCATAGCGCTACTAGGCACAGTTACCTCATGGTGGTGCAGCAGCTGAGACCGCTTGCAAGCGATACGAGCGTCACTGCCCGGCGATCGTCACCACCCAGTTTTGGGCGTCGGTGAAATCGACGGTGACCTGGAACAGGTTGAACGTCGTCTTGTACTCTTTCCCGTTGGCGATGGTGAAATCGGCTAGCACGTTGATCTTGATATCCGCCGTTGCCACAGTTGGTTTCGATGCGTCCCAGCTGAACTCGGCACCGGAGAAATCGGCCTTGCTGCCGCCGCTCAGCGACCACTTGGTGCTGTTGGCCTTCGGCACCAGCACCTCGGTCGAACTGCTCTGGAACTGCAACGCCCCGAAGCCGCAAGTGGTCAGGCTGGTCTTTTGCTTCAAGCACCCCTTGAGCGCGGCGGTGGCAGACGTCCGCAGCTGTTCAATGAAGCCGTCGTTACTGACCAACTCGACGGACAGCGGGAGTGTGCCAGACGTGTCCGAGATCACGAAACCGTTTGTCGACGTGAGCTGCACCAGTGGGTTGTCAACTGTGATCTCATAGGCGCCGGGGAACAGCTGCACCGTAGTTCCTTGGGCCGACGCCGCCAGTATGCCATTGATCCTGATGCTGGAGTCAGCGGCCACAAGGGCCTGGATGTCCACGGTCATCGTCGGGTTCTTGACGAAGTAATACCGGCCAACTTTCACCACCTGGTACTGCTGCTCCACCGGCTGGCCGCCCAGATTGTAGGTGGCCTGCACCATTTGGCTCTGCTTGCTGCCGACGGCCGTGATGTCCGTTATCGGTTGGGCGGTTTTGCCGGCCGCCAGCACCGTGTCGTTCAGGAACGTGGCGTCGGTTGGCGGCTGCGCCATGAACAGCATTGCGATTGTCGAGTTTCCCGCCGCCACAGCCTGCAGGTAACCCCGCACCGCCGCCTGGGGCGTGCCCGCCTGGCCGGCGACCACCGGCTTGGACGGGTCGTCCTGCGACTGCAGGTACCAGAAAACCCCGCCACCAGCGGCCAGCAACACCAGCACGATCACGACGATCAGCGAGATCACCCCGGTGTGCTTGCGCGCCGGGGCCGGCGGCTCTGGCTCTGGTTCCGGCGGCTCGTATTCCACCGGCGCGGCGGCGGCCCGCCGAGGGGCGGCGTCGCGGAAGATCGCCATCGGGAACTCCATGGTGTTCTCCGGGTCGTCGGGTGAAAACACCTCGTCAGGTGGCAGTTGCGGCGCGGGCCGCCGGCCGGTGTCGTCCATGTCATCCATCATGAGCCTCCTTGCAGGCCATCATAACGCCGCCTCATGCGCCGGCAGCGGCAACACCGCGCCACCGAAGGGCACCGCCAGGGCGTCGTCGTGTGTCACCAGCAGCACGGTTTTGCCAGCCAGCCGCTCGAGCAGCACCGCGGTGATGGCCGGCAGGCTGTCGGCGTCGATGCCGGTAAACGGTTCGTCGAGGCACACGATCTCCGCCGGTGCCGCCAGCGCCCGGGCCAGTGCGACGCGGCGGCGCTGCCCGCCGGACAGCTTGCTCACCGGGCCATGCATGGCAGTTGGCGGCAGGCCAAGGCGCGCCAGTTCGGCTTCCGCGGCGGTTGGCGACAGATTGGCGACGGCCAATCGCACGTTGCCAATAGCGCTGAGGCCAGGGCACAGGCGGTCTTCCTGGAAGACGGCAGCTGCCGGGCGTCCCAAAACATTTGCCAGCGTGCCGGAATCGGGCCTGACAAGGCCAAGCACAATCTTGAGCAGCGTCGACTTGCCAGCCCCGTTCGGGCCGGTGAGGCGCAGCACGCTGCCGTCCGGGATCTCGCAACTGACGTCAACCAGCACAGGCCGCTGGTTGAACGCCTTGCAGATGTTAGTCATGGTGATCATGGGGCGTCCCCCTGCAAGCGCTTCTCGGCGCGCGAGAGCAGCCAGCAGACCAGCTTCTCTGTGCCAAGGCCGAGGGCAACGATTACCACCGTCCAGGCAAACAGGTCACCGGTTGCCAGGTACAGCTTGGCCATGTTGAGGCGCTCGCCGATGGTGCCGCCGGGCAGGCCGATGACCTCAGCCGAGACACCCGACTTCCACGCCAGACCGGCACCAATCTTGCAGGCGGCGATCAGGAACGGCAGCAGCGCCGGGGCCGTGACGGCCTTGAAGGCGCGCCAGGGCGAAACGCGGAACACTCGTGTCATCTCGCGCAGTTCGACGGGCACCTCGCGCAGCCCGGCTCCGATGTTGTCGAACGCCACCGGCAGCACCATCAGGCAGCTGACGATGGTCGAAAGCCACGACGAGCCGCCCCAGATCAGCAGCAGGATGATGAAGCTGACCACAGGCACCGACCGCATGGCGCGGATGGGCGGGGCCAGCATGGCGTCGGCCCATCGGTGCAGCGACGCCACCCAGGCCAGGGTGGCGCCGAGGCAGATGGCCAGAATGAAGCCGGTGCCGATGTGCCAGAAGCTTGTCCAGGCGGTGGCCCAGAACGCGCCGGTGCCGGCGAGCCTCACCAGTGCCTGTACCACCTGGATTGGCGACGCCACGATGATCGGCTGGCCGATGGCCATGGCCACCACCTGCCAGGCGACGAGCCAGATCGCCGCCGCCGCCAGCACGAGCGGCCATTTACGGCGTATTGGCTTGTCAGTGGGAGTTTGTGTCATGAGGCGGGGTAGTAGAAGTCGTCGCCGGGCAGCGACCCGCCGACGGATGTCGGGTCGGCGGCGAACAACACCGACAGGTAGGCGGCGACGGCCGTCTTGGCATCGTCGCCAGTCATCATCACGATGTGGGCGCGGGGGATGGCGGCGGCGGCCACCTGCTCGTTTGGCGCCAGGCCTTGGGCGACGATCAGCGGCGCGGCATCTGTTGGGTTGTCGTTTGTGAAGGCGACCGAGTCGGCGTACTCGCTCATGAAGGTCGTGACCATCCGGTTGTATTGCTGGGCGAAGGCTGTGCGTACCACGACGCACCCCGTCACCAGGGGCGAACCGGTGATCGACTGCCACGCATTGTTCAGGTCGGCCACGATGCGGGCAGACGGGTTGGCCGCCAAGGCGGCGGTGACGTAGGGCTCCGGCAGCACGGCCGTGGTGTTTGGCGTCGAGGCGAACACCGACGCCACTTCGGTCGCCTGGCTGCGGTAGTCGACGGTCACATTTGTCAGGTGCGAGCCGGCCAGTACCTTGTCAAGCACGAATTGGGGGGTTGTGCCCTGGCCGGTGTTCAGCACGGTGCGTCCGTCCAAATCCTGCAGCTGGATCACCGCCGGGTCCGTGGTGATCACGTAAAGCACGCCGAGGGTGTTGACGGCGGCCAGCTGCACCCCGCCGTTCGTCTTGTTGTACAGCACGGACGCCAGGTTAATGGGCAGCAGGGCGATGTCGATCTGGCCGGCCACCAGCGGCACGCTGACGGCGTCCGGGGTGCCCTCGACGTCGAAGGTGTAGTTCTGTTTGGCGGTGCCCTTGTCGCTGAGGTCCATCAGGTGCACCAGCCCCATGGTGGTTGGGCCCTTCAGCGAGGCGACGCGCACGGTCACTGCGGGTTCCGTGGTGGTGGCTGGGCCGGTGGGTGCTGTGCAGGCGGTCAGGGCCGCCGCCAGCAGCACGATGGGCATAAAAGCAATGGGCTTGGGCATGGAGTGGGTTCTTTCAGGTCGTCTGCAAGCTGATTCTACCCACAAAGCCCGCAGACACCGTTGCCTTGCGCAGTCGCTTAGCTTACATTCCGAATCTTCCCTCGTTACGGGCTCCCAATGGCGCAGGACGACGGAAGATCCGGAATCTTAGCCTGGATCCAGGCTTAGGCGACGAGACCCCCTGTAAGCCGGATTCTGTACCCCTTGGGGTGGCGATCATCCATCTGCGACCGCTGTTACCAGCGGCCTTCCTTGCGGTGCGGTCTACCCGGCAGCTCATGGGCGGGCCGCCCACTGCCGCGACCGGCAGTTGCCTGCCGGCCTTCTTGACCTTGCTCCCGGTGGGGTTTGCCAAGCCGCCTGGGTCACCCCAGGCGCTGGTGGTCTCTTACACCACCGTTTCACCCTTACCCGGGCATATGCCCGGGCGGTCTATTCTCTGTGGCACTTTCCCGCGGGTCGCCCCGGGTGGGTGTTACCCATCACCGTGCCCTGTGGAGTCCGGACTTTCCTCAGCGTTTTAGCGCCGCGATCGCCCGGGGGTCTCGTCGTCATCAATTCTAGGGCACGGCGGAAGTCGTGCTACGGCAGCTCGAACTCCACAACACCCCGGCGGGCGTCGGCCTTCACCAGCGTCATCATGGCTTCGGTGCCCAGGGTCAGCGGGTCGGACGACTGCACCGGCGCCTCCACCGCCAGGCTTGGCAGCGACGCGATGCCGCGCTTCGGGTCGCGGGGGTCGATTTCGATCACGACGCCCATGAACTTCAGCCCCACCCGGCCTGACAGAGTCAGCGCCTCAGTCAGCGCCACCACCCCGCGCTCGAAGGCTTTGGCCCGGCGGTCTGAGACCTGCATGATCTTGGGCAGGGCGTCCAGGCCGTCCAAAACCCAATCCGGTACCGGCTTGCCAGCCGACAGCGACACGCAGATGGTGCCGGTGAACCGGTCGACCAGGCGGCGCAGGGGGGCGGTGATGTGGGCATACTCGCTAGCCAGAGCCCCGTGTGGCATGTCGCCGGAGTCTTCTGCTGAGCCAATGACCGTATAGCCGGCGCCCCGGAACAGCATGGTGCAGGCGTTCATCATCGCCTGGTCATCTGGCCGCGTGGGGTCGAGGCCGCGCACGAATTCGGCGTACCCGGTAGTGCCCGGCCAGTCGAGCCCCAGCGTGCTGGCGATGTGGTGCAGCAGGTCGATGCAAGTGTTTGTCACCGGTGGCAGCGTGCGCAGCAGGCCGACGCCGGCGCGGCGCATCATCCGTGCCGCGCAGTAGCCGGTGAGCAGCGAGATCTGCGCGTTCCACTGCTCGACCGGCGCCAGGCTGCGGAAGGCCAGCTGCCACTTGTGGCCGCGCACGATCACCTCTTGCTCTGGCAGGTTGAGGCTGACGCCGCCCCGCGCCGCCTCCTGCGCGAGGCGCAGCTGCCCCACTTCGCGCAGCAGCATCAGTGTTTGCGGCGCCGTGCCGGATTCGATCTGCTTCTGCGCGCCCGGGTAGTCGAGCTGCGCCCGCGACTTCACCAGCGCGCGGGTCACGTCGAAACCGTTGATGGCGCCGTCGGCGTCCAGGTCCATGCGCCACACATTGGCCGGACGCCCCGAGCCCTGCGCCAACAATGACGCCGCGGCCTCCGAGACCGCCGTCGGGTGCAGCGGCAGGCGGGTCTGGGGCGCGTAGTACGTCTGGCCCCGCAGCCTGGCCTCCGCGTCGATGGCGCCACCGGGCGCCACCCAGGCTGCCAGGTCGACGATCGCGTAGTACACCCGGAACCCGGTGCCGTGCGGCTCGATCAACAGGGCCTGGTCAAGGTCGTTGGCGCCGGGCGGGTCGATGGTCACGAACTCAAGGTCTGTCATGTCGGCGCGGGGGCTGGTGTCGATGGGACCGCTTTGCGCCAGGCGGTTGGCTTCCGCTAGTGCCTCCGGGGGGAAGTCGCCGGGCAGCTCAAGCTGGTCTGCCAGCTGGGTGAGCCCCCTGACCAGGGCGCGGGGGACGTCGCCCTGAACAATCAACTCACGCTGTGGCACCTAACGATTTTATGCCTATCGCACCAGGATGCGGCCGCATTCGGCGCAGCGGATGACGTCGTCGGCCGGGGCTTCGATGGCGGCCTTGTTTGCCAGGGAATCCAGCATCAAGCCGCAGCCGGTGCAGCGACCGCCCCTGAGTTCAGACGCCCCACCCCCGCCGCGAATCGCCGCCTTTTCGTACAGGGCCATGAGGTCGGCGGGTAGGCCGTCGGCCAGCTTCTGGCGCTTGGCCGCGATGTCGGCCTGCTCGTCGCTGATGGCGGCTGCCGCGGCGTCGCGGCTAGCCAGCAGGGCGCGCATCTGTGTCTCGACGTCCGCGCGCTCGGCTTTCGCGGTGTCGGCGGCTTTCTGGTCTTCATCGATGGCCATCATCAGCTCGAGCTGCTTGTCTTCCAGCTCGTCGATGCGTCCATCAAGGTGCGCGATCTCGTCTTGCAAGCTGGCGATCGAGCGGGCGTCGTTGACAATGCCGTCGTCAATCCGCTGGTGGTCGCGCTGCAGGCGGGTGCGAGCCGTCGCCAAGTCTTCTTCGACGCGTTTCATCGCCCCGGAGCCGTCGGAGGCGCGGGTCGAGGCGGCCGTCGCTTCGTCGGCCAGGGCGCGGCGGCGCTCGTTGAGGGTGTTCAGTTGCTCGTGCTCGGGCAGGGTGCGCAGGCGGGTATCAGCCACCTTGGCCTTGACGTCCAGATCGACAATGGCGAGCAGCGAGGCCTGGGCGGCCGGATCAGCTTTCATGGGCGTCCCTTTCTTGGTGCCTCAAGCCTACCCGCCCAACCCACCTCCCTTCGCTGACCTGCCACCTACGACCAGTTTGGGGGTCGCAAGGCCACGTCGTCTGGTGTCACCCCTGCGCCGGCCTGTCAGCTCCCGCCGCTGGGTGCCTAATACCGATTGTGGCCCGCATCTGAGCGTGCCAGGTTGTTGATTGGTGACGATTCTTACCGTAGCCGTTCATTTTGGTGGTGTCTGTGACGGCTACGGTAAGGTTCGTGCTTGATTTGGGCGGCGGTACGGTACGAACTTTCTCGTAGCCGTCATTGTGGCTGCAATACTGAACGGCTACGGTAAGATCCGTCCGATTGGCGACGCGCCCCGAACTCCCGCAGCTTCACCGAAAAGAGTTATCCACAGGTTTGAGCTGACAGGGGTCAACTTGCCCTTCACGCTGTCATTCTAGGTAGATGAGCAACACCACTATCGACCGCCGA
>Ga0123354_10007821_pt1 | contig 16185 bp, 19 predicted proteins | sample TergutLab28metaG_2_FD_97872 | JGI IMG/M metagenome (GOLD analysis project Ga0123354, IMG submission 97872) | Labiotermes labralis P4 segment gut microbial communities from Petit-Saut dam, French Guiana - Lab288 P4 | ecosystem: Host-associated > Arthropoda: Insects > Digestive system > Gut ...
AATCCTGCGATTAAAGTTATTATACTAAGAATAAATTCTGGCGGAGGAAGCGCTCTTGGATCAGATATTATTGCTCATGAAGTTATGCTTTGCAAAGAAAGCAATAACCCTAAACCTGTAGTTGTATCCATGGGAGGATCTGCTGCTTCCGGAGGGTATTTTATTGCAGCAGCTGCAGAAAAAATATTTGCTCAACCTGTAACTATTACCGGCTCTATCGGAGTTATCGCAATATTTCCCGATATATCAGGCTTGCTTGAAAAACTTGATATAAAAAGCGAAACAGTTAAATCATCAGAAAGCGGTGATTTTGGAAACTTTACGAGACCAATGACAGAAGCTGAGATGGAAAAAATTAGAAATTATATAACAGAAAGTTATGAGCAGTTTGTAACTGCTGTTAGTGCAGGGAGAAAAATCCCCTATGAGGATGTTGATAAAATAGCTAAAGGAAGAGTGTGGACAGGAAAACAGGCAAAAGAGATTTCTCTTGTTGATAATATCGGAGGACTTTCCGATGTAATTTCCTTTGTCGAAAGCAGTTATTTGAAAGGTGAAAAAGCAAAAGTTATTGAAATTGTTCCAGGAGAACAGAATTTTGTACTTACAAATCTGTTTAGACTTGATTCTGCTTCCATGTTGGAAGATATGCCCAAAATGGCAAAAGCTCTATTTGATTTCCTTAAAAAAACAGACTATTATGAAGAAGGAAGACCGCTCTATCTAATGCCATATACAATAGAAGAGTTGGGTTTGTAATAATGGGGGGGGGCAAATCAAAATATGTCTGATATAAAAAAAGCATTTGATGCTTATGAAAAATCTTCAAAAAAAAATAGTGACACGATAAAAGAAAATTCAGATAATAAAGCATCTAAAAATGCAAATATCAAAAAGTATGTTTTTTCAAACTTTAATACAGAAAAATCTGACATCAAGTCAAAAGAAGACTCTTTTCCTCTGACAAGAACAGAACAGGAAATATTACTTAAAAACACACCTGATGATGAAGATTTGTTTACCAATGAACCTTCATCATCGAAAGTTAAAGAAATAAAAAAAGGAAATATTACTGTACCTGTAAAAGATCCGGGTTTTATAAAACTTAGCGAGCTTCCAGAAAAAGAAACACCAGCATCTGAGACAACAACTGCTTCAGATAAAGATATGAAAAAATATGAGAAAGTTGCCAAGGTTCTTCTTTTGCTTGGAAAAGAAGAAGCTGCTTCTGTAATGAAACATTTTAAACCAGATGAGGTTGAGAAAATAGCTTCTTCTTTAATAAAAATAAAAACTATTAATAATGATGAAGCTGCAGCGCTTTTAAAAGAGATTAATAGAAAAGCTTTTGTAAAAGAGACCTTCTCTGGCGGTGTTGAAACAGCAAGGCAGATGCTTTGTACAGCTTTTGGAAAGGAAAAAGGGGAGAAGTTTCTCTATAAAGCTCTTCCGGATGCGCGGGAAAAACCATTTGAATTTTTACAGGATTTAGAGACCCATCAGATAAAACTTGCGTTAAAAGATGAACCGGAAACAGTTATATCTGTTGTAATGAATTATCTTGAACCGGAAAAAAGCGCTGCATTGTTGAAGGAATATACAAAAGAGGAGCAGAAAAATATATTGCTTCGTTTGGCTTCCGGCGGAAAAATACCCCGCGAAGTATTTGAACAAATGGAAAAAATCATAAAAGAGAAAGTAAGGCTTCAGGGAAATGTTGTTACACAAGTAATAGATGGGAGAAGCAAACTCGCAAATATTCTCAAATTTATGGATGTAAAAGATGAGGAAGAAATAATAAGGGATATTTCGGAATTTGATCCTGATCTTTCAAAAGAAATCGAGGATCAGGTTTATACAATAGATATTATTTTAAAAATCAGTGAAAAAGATCTTCATAAAATTCTTAATAGTTTTAGCGACAGGGAAGTTGCTGTTATCCTAAAGGGGCAGGAAACAGAAATAAAAGATAAAATACTCTCTTCTCTTTCCCAGACAAGGCAGAAAAGTATTCAGTATGAATCTGAATATCTGGGGATAATGCGTAAATCAGAAGTAAATATTGCTGTGCGGGAATTTATCGATTACATTAAGCAGGAAGAAAAAGACGGATCAATAATTATAGACAGATCCGGGGATTTGGTGATTTAAAAGTTTGCAAGAAATTTTATTATAAAAAAACAATCTGTCGCAGTATCTATATTAAGATTTTAAGGAAATAGGCTCTGGCTGATTGACAAAACAACAATTCAAACAATACTATTATCAACGTTATGACAGGAAAAGAATTACGCGAAAAATATATCAATTTCTTTGTAAGCAAAGAACACAAACAGATTTCAGGAAAATCTCTTATTCCGGAAAATGACCCAACAGTGCTTTTTACAACAGCAGGGATGCACCCTCTTGTCCCATATCTTCTTGGGGAAGAACATCCGGCAGGCAAAAGGCTTGTGGATTTTCAAAGATGTATAAGAACAGGCGATATTGACTCTGTTGGAGATGCAACACATTTAACTTTTTTTGAAATGCTGGGAAACTGGTCGCTTGGCGATTATTTTAAAAAAGAGGCTCTAAGCTGGAGCTATGAATTTCTAACTTCAAAAGAGTGGCTTGGAATCAATAAAGAGAAGCTCTCTGTTACAGTTTTTGAAGGGGAAGAATCAACCGGCGTACCGCCAGATACAGAGGCAAAAGAGATATGGAAATCTTTGGGAATTCCCGAAGAGAGAATTTATATGCTGCCGCGCGAAGATAACTGGTGGGGACCTGCAGGAGAAACCGGGCCATGCGGACCAGACTCGGAAATGTTTATCGATACAGGAAAAGATGCATGCAATCCTGCCTGCAGACCCGGATGTCCATGCGGAAAATACATAGAGATCTGGAACGATGTGTTCATGCAGTATAACAAGCAGAAAGATGGTTCGTATGAAAAAATGACCCGCAAATGTGTAGATACAGGCATGGGGCTTGAGAGAACTGTTACAATTCTAATTGGGAAAAAATCAGTATATGATACAGAATTTTTTATCCCTATTATAAAAAAGATCGAACAGGCTTCCGGATACACTTACGGTACAAACCAGGACAAAGATATTTCTGTAAGAATTATTGCTGATCATATAAAAACTTCTGTTTTTATACTTGGAGATGAAAACGAGATCAAGCCTTCGAATATAGGGCAGGGGTATATTTTACGCAGAATTATAAGAAGAGCTATCCGCCATGGAAGAAAGCTTGGGACATCGGGGGCATTTCTTTCTATACCTGCATCTGCAGTTATTGAAATGTATAAAGATGTATATCCGCAGCTTTTGGAAAAAAATGATTTTATACTAAAAGAACTGGAGATAGAAGAGGAACGTTTTATTTCAACACTTGCAAAAGGGGAAGCAGAGTTTGAGAAAATGGTTCCGAATATTCTTAAAGGAAAAGATAAAATAATTCCAGGCAGGCTTGCGTTCAGACTTTACGATACCTACGGCTTTCCTATTGAAATAACGCAGGAACTTGCAGCAGAACATTCTCTTGCAGTTGACAGAAATGGTTTTGATGAAGCTTTTAAAAAACATCAGGAGCTCTCAAAAATGGGGGCAGATAAAGTTTTTAAGGGCGGGCTTGCAGACAGCAGCGAGATTACAACAAAATATCATACAGCTACCCATCTTCTTCATACAGCTTTAAGAATGGTTTTGGGAGAACATGTAAAACAAAAAGGGTCAAACATAACATCGGAAAGATTAAGGTTTGACTTTTCCCATGAGCTGCCCATGACACCGGAAGAGATAAAAAAAGTTGAAGACATTGTAAACAAGCAAATAGAAACCGATCATCCTGTAACAATGGAAGTAATGACTCTGGAAGTAGCAAAGGAGCAGGGCGCTATTGCTTTTTTTGAGAGCAAATATGAGGAAAAAGTAAAAGTATACAGTGTTGGAAATTTTTCCAAAGAGGTTTGCGGCGGTCCTCACGTTGACCGAACCGGCATGATCGGAAAATTTAAAATTACAAAAGAGCAGTCCTCTTCTGCAGGAGTAAGAAGAATAAGAGCAGAGATAGCGTAGGGGAAACTTTAGAAGTAAGGACTTTATCCTAACTGTTTAATCTTTACTTCCTTCTACAAGATAGGTATCAGTAGTGTTCTCTAGAATATCATATAATTCAGCTTTTCGATTTGAATTTCATATAAAATTTATCTCTTTTTGCCTTGAATTTTCTCATAAATTATGCTATTTTTGGATAGTAAAATATGAAAACTCAATATCTAAAGCGAAATATTGACAAAATTCTCCTGGAATGGAGCCAGGAAAAGCCACCTGACAGGAAACCATTGCTCTTGCGTGGAGCAAGACAGGTAGGAAAATCCTCAGCTCTTAGACAATTGGGAAAACAATTCAAACATTTTATTGAGATAAACTTCGATGAAAACAAGGAAGTAAGAAGCTTTTTTGAATCATCACTTGCGCCAGAGGAGATTTGCCAACAACTTGCACTTTATTACCATACACCAATAATTCCCGGAGAGACATTGCTTTTCCTTGATGAGATTCAAAGCTGCCAGCCCGCCTTAGCAAAACTTCGATATTTTTATGAAAAATATGCCAGTCTTCATGTAGTAGCTGCTGGTTCTCTTCTGGAATTCGCACTTGAAGAAATACCATCATTCGGTGTAGGGCGTATCCGCTCTCTTTTTATGTATCCATTTGGATTTGATGAATTTTTAACTGCCTTTAATGAGGAAGCACTCTGTGAAGCTTTTAAGACAGCATCCCCAGAGAAACCTCTTGCTGAACCTATTCATCAGCAGCTTCTGGGCAGATTAAAAATATTTTTAATCTGTGGGGGAATGCCGGAAGCAGTTTCCCAATATGTACGGAAAAGAGATTTGCTTAATGGAGAACTTATTTTAACCGATCTCCTAACCATATTAAAGACAGACTTTGCTAAATACCGTAAACGTACCCCCCTTCTGCTTCTTAATGAAGTATTTGAATCAGTTATGCATCAAACAGAAGGAAAGTTTGTCTATGAACGCGTTGCCCCCGGAACACCAAGTATGGCAGTGAGGCAAGCCATTGAACTTCTTATAATGGCGGGGTTGGTTCATCCTGTTACCCATACAGCAGCTAACGGCGTTCCTCTTGGTGCTGAAAAAAATGTTAAATATCGTCGAATGATTCCCTGCGATACCGGCCTTTTTTTGCATACTCTTGGTCTCCGTTCAGAAATACTGCCTGCTACTGATTTTTCTGCTATTAATCGTGGTTCTTTGGTTGAGATTTTTACTGGTCTCGAACTGCTAAAAGCCGCTTCCTGTTATATGCCACAGGAATTGTTTTGCTGGCAGAGATCGGCTAACCCCAACTCTTCAAAGAGTAATGCTCAGGTTGATTTCGTTATTCAGAAAGGTTCTGGTATTATCCCAATAGAGGTTAAGTCAGGAACCCAGGGCAGTATGCAAAGCCTTCGCCTTTTTATGAAGGAAAAAAATATTGATAGAGGTGTGCGAACATCCCTTGAAAACTTTGGACGCTATGAGAATATAGATATTTATCCGTTATATGCGATTGGGAATATAGTGAGGATTTAGTACTGGTTCTTTACTCAAAAACCCAACAATTAATAATTAAAAGCATGATATAATAGCTATACTTTCATTGCAGGATGATATTAAGATAAACTTTGCCAAATAATCATCTGTAGCACTTTGTTAGTAGGAAAACAAAAATTGTCAGGATTATGGTTAAAGTAAGAAATACCTTTAAGCATATTTTTCCATTCACCATACTTAAAATGATCAATATATATAAACAGTGATCTATACATGGGGCTCAATACCCGCTTCGTGTAATAGCGTTATATTGCTCCTGCGTACTCAATAATATTTATTTAAAATGGATATCTATTCTTCTTTTTTTGGAATGCGGTTCATTTCCAGTAACACTTTAAGTTGTTCAATAACAAGTTTTTGTAGCTTTGGGTGCAGTTGCCTGTAAAGGGCAATTACCTCATCAAGGCTAACATTCCTGGGTTCGGCAGTAAAGAACATATTCCCTTTTCCAGTCTGTAACCATTGCTCATTTGCACCAAAGGTATCGGAGATCAGCTTGATAATTCTGGAGTTAAGTTCGCGGTGGGAGCGTTCTAAAGAAGCTATATAGCCCTCTGAAACCCTTATTTTTTGAGCAAATTCCTTTTGAGTTAGTCCTAAAGCAGTCCTCAACTCTATAAGCCTTTCCCCTAATTCCCTTTTCATTAAGTAAAGAATAACAGAGCAGGGATTGAGTTACAAGGCAAAGGTTCTTACAAAATTAAAGTATTTTAGCTTATTTTTTAAGAAAATTCATTATTGACAAAACATTACAATGTAAGTTAAAATCTTAACAATGTTAGGAAGTATTGATAAAGAGCTGGAAAGTGATAAAGACAACTCTTTTAACACTGATATCCTTGAGCAAAGTTTTTCTCAATTACCAACAGAGGGGAAAATTTATCTAAAAAAATATCTACAGAACCTTGTTTCCTTACAAAGTGTAATGGCAGCAATGTATTCACCGGATACGGATAATGCCAGTTTATTGAAAGGGTAAGAGAATATTACCAGTGAAAAACTGTGGAGGTTGATTAAATATGAGTAAAATATTTTATAAGTATAGATGCATAAATGATTATACCCTTGATTCAATTGAAAAAAATTATTTCTATTTTTCAAGACCTGTATGTTTTAATGATTTATCCGATTGTTTTATTCCAAATGATTTTACTGCAACACCTGAAGATGTGCTTGAATGGGGAGCACAATTTGAACTAGATCCATTGATTGTATTCTTTTTATTTCTAAACATAAACATATTAAATAAAAAAAGTTTTTTAGAAAAAATGGAAAAAGCAATGGAAGCATATAGGAATAGTTGTTACATATTCTGTGTTTCTGAAACTTTTGATAACATTGACATGTGGGACGCTTATGGTAATTCAAATTCTGGAATATGTTTAGGTTATGAATCGTTATTAAAGTGTAATAATTATTTATTTGAAATAGATAAAGAAATAATTAACTCCTTTATTGTATGGGATGATAATAGACCCCATGCTGTACTAACAAAAGTTGATTATGGTAAAAAGTTGTTATTGCCTTATAATCCATTTAAACATGATATAAAACCTATAAGAGAAGGGTTTTTAGGTAAAGATTCTAAATACTCTTATGAAAATGAATATAGATCGATTTTGGTGGATTATTCAAATAAAAATTTTGATCAAAAAATACCTTATAAAAAAAATATATTAAAAGAAATAATATTTGGAGCTAATACCAATGATAATGATATTAATAAAGTCATAAATATTGTTAGCAAAACATATGATTTAAAGAATATCAATTTTTTCAAAATAAATAAGATTGATACTTCCATGAATCTGATTAGAAATGAATATAAAATATAATAATAAGCTGTCATTGAGACTAACGAAAAAGACGAAAACAAATGTAAGGAGATTTTATGAATATGAAACGTTTATTTTTATTGGTAATTTTTATTATTTTAACAGTAAGTGCTTGGTCGCTGGATTTTATGGCTATTGTTAATAGAGCAACTCCCTATGTTCTTTTGAGACCATCAGTGCCGAAAGAGGCAGATGCTGATGGTATTACTTGGGCGAATAGGGTAAAGGATAAGAATGGTAAAACTAATTATGTGGAACAATGGTATTTTGCTGCTAATAATAATGGAGTTTTTGCAATTCAATTTGTTGTTTATGATAAAGATAAAAATAAGTTGAACAGTACTTTCAAGGATATGGAAAGACAGGCTGTTGATAATGGATTTATTATTAATAGGAATTATTCAACTGATGAGGGTACAGCATATCAAAAAGAAGGTATTCTTTTCATATTTAGTAAGAAGACGGAAGGACCGCTGAAGCCAACAGAATTTAATGCGGAGAAAAATGGTGTTGATGGATTATATTATCAGGGAATTTTTATAACAACAATAGTAGTTGCCATGCAGTGGTAAAATATAGTGAGAGAATTAATTCCAAAAACATGGTCATATATTTAAGCTATTATTTTTGATTGAGTTCTGTATTGACAGGCTTAATGCTCTATCAATACAGCGATATATATTTTAAAAAACTTTATTTTCTTTCTACTCCTGTAAATCTTTTCTCGCAACCTTAATGTGTTCCAGGCTGTGAGGCTCTGATATATGTAGTAAAAAATAAAATTGATTGTGAAATACAGTTAAAAAGAATAATTCAAATTATTATGGAATCTATTCATATAAACGCATGATAATTATTGTAAATCATTACTCAATTAAAATCACAGATGAATATTTCGCTATAGACTTATCTGATGTGAGAAGCGCTATTCCTTCTGCTTTTGCTTGAGCTATCAGGATTCGATCAAATGGGTCTTTATGAATCTGTGGCAGATCAGTAATTAATAGCGCATGGCGGCTGGTTATGGAAAGTTCTGAATAGCCATTGTCTAAAAGTCCCCAATACAGTGCAGTTGGGTCTATCTGAAAATCAGCTCGATTTAAACTTTTTTTGATAATTACTTCCCAAATAGTGGCTGAACTAAAAAGCAGTTCATTTTCTTTGTTTTTAAAATAGGGGAGTGCTTTTTTGGGAAGCGTATCTGCTGCTGCCCAAAGAAGAAGGTGGGTATCAATAAGAAGTTTCATGTTATGCCTCAAATGCTTTGGTTATTTCATTTTGCCCCATTTTGTCGAAATCCGCAGGAATAGTTATGCGCCCCTTTAAAAAGCCAATCCGTTTTTTTTGAGTATTATTAGACACACATGGAATGACTTTGACCATGGGCTTACCTGCCTTTGCGATTATAAATGGTTCCCCTGTAGCAGCTTTTTCTACCAATGCGGAAAGTTGTGTTTTTGCAGTGTGGATATTGTACTGTTGCATATTAACCTCATATATAAACTTAGTCTATAAACTTAGTTTAATCAATAGTGTTTATAATTATTTTTTGCCTTCCAAAGCTGCACGGGCAGCAGCAGCTATAAACGGCTCGCGGTTTTTTGCCATGCGTTAATTATGAGGAATAGAAAAATTGCTTGACTATTTGTCGCTAATAAGCGACAGTGAAATGAACATGGCAAAAGAAAAAATTACAAAATGGAATATCTTGGACGGTCTCAGGAATGACAAGGAAATAGCTGCATACCTTGAAGCAGCTCTTGAGGAAGGATATGATTTTTTCTTATCTGCGCTTGATGATGCAGCGCGCGCTCAGGGAATAAACTTGTTGGCAAAGAAAATGGGTGTTAATCGCCAAAGTCTTTACAAGAGTTTTGGAAAAGATAAGCGTCCTAGTTTTGAAACTGTTTTTAAAGCTATTGATGGACTTGGACTGCGCATCTCTTTTACACCGAGACAAAGAATGCGTGTATCTGCTGGAACACACTGAGGTGTCAAAACTATAAACTTATGAAGAAAAAAATAAAATTGGATAAATACGAACAATCCGTAAAAAAATCGAGAAAACCTGTTCACCCTGGAAATGTTTTTTTACATGATGTTCTTATTCCTCTGGAATTTACAGTTACTAAAGCAGCCCGAATGATGGGTATAACACGAAAAGCGCTTTCAGAATTGGTAAACGAAAAATCCTCATGTACTGTGCAGATGGCGCTCAGAATAGCAAAAGTTACTCGTACCAGTGCAGAAAGTTGGCTAGCTATGCAGTTAAAACTGGATCTTTGGAAAGCCCGTCAGAAGAAACTTGCTCCATTGCTGGAATTCCCCAAAGTAGCAATATAGCTAAAATCAACGTCGATTCACGAAAATCCACAAACACTTATTTCCAGCATCATTCATAAATATATTGCGGGTAAACTGGTAGATGAAAAAGCTGTATTGAAATCAATGGAACTCTTAAGGCGCTAATCCGGCAGACAATCACCCATAAGCCTCTGATGAAAGCTGTCCGAATGCACCCCTTATTTTTTGCCTTCCAGAGCTGCACGGGCTGCAGCAGCTATAAATGCCGATCGGTTTTTTGCCACGCGGTCAATACGTGCTATTAAATCAGATTCCATAGAAATTAAAATCTTTTCATTTTTATAAGTAGGTAGCAGGGTAATACTTGCTACAATAAAATCGTAATTATCCTTCCATTCTTGCCAATCTTCCCATTCAGCTTTAATGCGTTCCAGGCTGCGAGGTTCTGGTATGGGTTCTCCGTCTTCTTTCATGCTACGGATGTGAAAAGCCAATGCTTCATGAGCATTCTTTATGGTATCTTCATAATCATTACCTGACGAGAAACATCCGGGTACGTCAGGGAATACTACTCCCCATGCGGTTTTTTTATCACCGACTTCAATCAATGCAATATAGTTTTTCATATTCTCTACTCCAATTTTATCCCTGCTTGCTTTAATATGCTTTGGATCGTTCCTACTGGTAAATCTTTTTTAGGGTTAGGTATAGTTATTATGTATATAAATAAGTATATCCAGTCAAGTAGTCGATAAGTACAATTAACATATTGACAAATAGTAGATAATGTAGTAAGCTGATGCTATGCAAATACTTTGGGATGAAAAGAAAAACTGCAAACTTATTGCAGAGCGAGGGCTTTCGCTGGAGACATTTGCTTCGCTAATTCTGGAAAAGAAGTATCTTGCTATTTTGAAAAACTCTTCAAGAGTAAAACAGGAAATATTTGTAATCCCTTTTCAGAGTTATACTTATGTTGTTCCTTTTATTATTGATAGCAAACAGAACATAGTTCTAAAAACCGTTTTTCCAAGCAGAAAGTACCATAAGATTTATGGAGGAGAGAAATGAAAATAAAATTGGATAAATTTGAACAATCCATAGAAGATAACGCGGATAAGTTTGTCCCCCTTTCAGATGCTGAAAAGAATAAGGTGGAGTCAATTATTAATGTCGCAAATAAAACAAAGAACATCAATATACGTATTTCTGAGTATGATATCGAAAAGGTCAAGCAAAGAGCCAGAGAGGAAGGGATTCCTTATCAAACACTTATTTCCAGCATCATTCATAAATATATTGTGGGTAAACTGGTAGATGAAAAGGCTGTCTTGAAATCAATGGAATTCTTAAGGCGCTAATCCGGCAGGCCATCACCCATAAGCCTCTGACGAAAGCTGTCCGCATGCGCCCCTTATTTTTTGTGCTTTTCTATGCCGAACAGTGTATGGTATCTGGTTTGCAATAAGAAGATTTAAAAAAGTATCTATCTCTTTTTGTGATGGCGTTTGAAAATCAAGTCCTTCTGCGGGATTCCATGGTATTACATTTATATTTACAGAAAGACCCAAAATAAAATCTTTAAGATATTTTACATCTTCTTTATTTGTATTGAATTCTTTTATAAGCACATATTCAAGGGTTATTCGTTTATTTTTTTTACTTTGATAATAGAGGAGCGATTCTCTAAGCTTGTTAACATCAAACTTTTTTGCAACAGGCATTATCTTTTCCCGTTTTTCCTGATTTGCGCAATTAAGCGAAACAGCAAGGCGCATGGGTTTACCGTTATCTGCCATATATTCTATTTTATCTGCCAGCCCGCATGTTGAGACAGTCATTCTTCTGTAGCTTATCCCTTTTCCCTCTTTGTTGTTTAATATATCTGCTGCCTTAAATAAAGCTTCTATGTTATCAAGCGGTTCTCCCATTCCCATAAACACAATATTTGATATTTCCCCAAACTCTTTTTCAAGAAAAATAAGCTGATCAACTATTTCGGAAGAAGAAAGATTTCTCGAGAAACCGTTATCTCCTGTCTTGCAGAACAGACAGCCCATTGCGCACCCTGCCTGTGTTGACAAGCATGCTGTTTTTCGCCCATTAAGATCGCTCAATAATACACATTCAATGACATTTTTATCATATAATGTGATCGAAAGTTTTCCACTGTTAGTATCTCTTAAAATATTATTAATTGAGCTTCCTGTAATGGTAAAATTATCATTAAGGTTTTTAATCAAAGCTGCAGGAAGGTTTGTTATTAAATTAAAATCTGTTATGTTGCTGTGGATCGCTTTAAAAATCTGGTTTGCTCTGTATGATTTGTCGGGATTTACTGCAGAAAGAATTTCATTGGGTAACATTCCGGAAAGGGGAATTTTTATATTATCATTTGCCATATTTGCACCGGAGAAAAGTAGTTTTTAATTTATCCATCTTATAATTACATTGCTAATTTTTTTTATTAGCTCATCTTTTTTATCAGGAGCAGGGGCAATGGAATACATTTTTAAAGCTTCGAGATAATTATTATTTTTATAATAGTGATCGCCAACTCTTGAAAGGCCATCCGAATATCCTGTTGTTATAAATATTCTCCTGGCTACCTCAATTTTGCCTTCATTAAAAAACTGATTCCCTTTTCTGTTTAAAGCAACACGATCAGTTGAATTTAAATCTTTTTTTTGGGAGTCGGTGATTTTTAGAAAATTTTTTCCATTATCAGGATCAACAGGAGATTTTTGAGCTTTTTCAGAAGTTTTTCTGCTTACATTTTTTAGATCAATATTTTTTAAAAAATTTTCTTCTTGCTGCTTTTTATTCATATTTAATTATAATTACTTATCTATCAAACCTTTTGTTGAAAGCACGCTGCTTCCGTTTTTTAAAGGCAGATATGCCTGTTTTATTGCCTTTCCCAAAGCTTTAAAAAGAGACTCTGCCATATGGTGGCTGTTTTTCCCGTGCCTGGCCTCTGCATGAATTGTAATATGAGCCTTTCCTGTAAGAGCAGTAAAGAATTCCTTTAAAAGCGACATATCAAAACTGCCTGAGTGGGTTTGCGGGTAATCTGCTTTATAAAAACAAAAAGGCCTTCCGCTGGCATCAATTGTAACTTCGGAAAGCGAATCATCCATTGGAATTACAGAGTGACCAAATCTTGCAATAGAGCCATATTGTTGCGCTGTTTGTCTAAGAGCATCTCCCAAAACAATCCCTACATCTTCAACAAGATGGTGAGGATCAACATCTATATCACCTTTTCCATCTATTTTTAAGTTAAAATTGCCATGAAAAGCCATTGCAGTCAAAAGATGATTAAAAAAAGGAATTTCTGTCTTTATTTCTGTTTCTCCGCTTCCTGAAATATCCAGTTCAAGTGTTAAATCAGTCTCTTTTGTTTTTCTTGTAACATTGATTTTTTTATTGCTCATTTCATTTTTTCCTTAATTTGATTATCGGATTCCTTTTAAAATAGTCTATCATAATATATGTACTTGAAATAGTTTTGCCATGTTTGGCGTTTTGTTGGTATATTTAAACTGTTGACCTCCGTGTCGAACAAGTACTATAAATAACCAGCAAAGCAGGGCTCTTTGACTGCCTAATAGCAATATTTTTTTAGTAGTCAGCGGATTTATGCAGATTAACATTGATTTTTGATATAAAATCCATAATAATCCCTAAAAATCCGCGATAATCATCAGAATATTTTATTATTTTGATGATGTTCCGAAGATTTGCGACTGTCTCCAGGGGTTAATTATGGAGAAATTCTCCCCAGAGGGTCTAAATTTTAAGACGATCTGCACTATATTGTTTTATTCCTGTAAATATAGCGATTTTTATAGACAGTATATGCTATCCTCTTGAATGATTTTTTTAATTTAATGTATAGTTAAAGATATTATTATCAATATATATAAGGAGATCGGATTCTAATTTCGGCTCCGGAATTTATAATGGAGGAATTATGAAAAAAATAGGATTGGCAGTAATGCTAATTTTGCTTCTTACTTTTGGGATAGTTGCCTGCAAGGGCAAGGCAGAGCAGGTTCGCCTGGCAACAGGAGGGAGTGCAGGAACCTACTATGCTTATGGTTCAGCAGTAGCCCAAATCTTAAATGAAAAAACAAAGATAACTGTTTCGGTTCAATCAACCGGCGCATCCAGAGCTAATATTCAGCTTATTGATGCAGGCGAAGTTGAGATGGCTATAGTTCAGAATGATGTTATGGACTATGCATGGAGAGGCGTTGATCTTTTTAATGGTCAAAAAATCAATTCTTTTAGCACCATGGCTGCTCTTTACGCAGAAGTGTGTCAGATAGTTGCCAGCCCTGCATCAGGAATTAAAACTCTTGCAGATATTAAAGGCAAAAGAGTATCTGTTGGAGATGCCGGCAGTGGAGTAGAGTTCAACGCCAGACAGATTCTGGAATCTTATGGTATTACTTTTGACGATATCCAAAAGCAAAACCTTGGTTTCAATGCTTCTGCAGATGCACTTAGAGATAATAAAATTGACGCCTTTTTCTGCGTTGCCGGAGCTCCTACTCCAGCTATCGTTGATTTGGCTACAAACAGAGAAATAGTAATTCTGGAAGTTGACAAAACCCATGCAGACCAGCTCATGCGCAAATACCCATTCTATACCAGGTTCCCTGTTCCTGCAGGTAGCTACAAAGGTCAGAATGCAGATGTAATGACTGTGGCTGTAAAAGCTACTTTTATTGTAAGTAACAAACTTTCTGAAGAAACAGTATATAAGTTGACCAAAGCTCTTTTTGAGAATAAAGCCACAATCGAGGCTGCACATGCAAAAGGGTTGGAACTTTCTCCTTCCTATGCAGTAGATGGTATTTCTGTTCCATTTCATTCCGGTGCTGCCAAATATTTCAAGGAAATAGGCGCTCTTAAATAAGACCTTAATAACGGGGAATGTTGCTTGATGTTTGTTGTGCCCCGGTGGTATGTACTAAGTATTTTACTTGCCGCCTTGGGAATTTCCGGGGCGGTATTTTTTATTATTCATGTCCGGAATACCTCCGGACAGTTTTTGGAAATTAAAGATAATTCTTCCAACAGGGTTTATGGCAAATGGGCTGTAGATGAGACTAAAGAATTTGCTATAGAATTTATCCATTCGGTGAATCAAAGCCCGGTGCAGGAGACTTTTATTATTGAAGGAAAAATGATCCGGCTTCTGTCGGTTCGTTTTTTTTCTTTTGGAGCAGGTATGCAAAGCGATTTATACGAGGGTCAGAAGCTTAGTCGGGATGGGGATGCCTTGGTGATTACCGGCTTTAATACTTCATTCAGAGAGCTTAACTATATAGTAGGGACTGTTTCTGATCATCTGTTATATATCAATGATAATGTTTTTAGTTTGCGGGAATTATGCGGGAGAAATGCTCATATAACCATACACTTGAAATGAATATGATACGCACCTCTTGGCAATTTGTGATTATTAATATGGGAGAGATCAATGTCAGATGCTAATCAAGAATTAACCCAAAAGGAAAGCGAAAAGATTATCGCTAAATTCGACAGGGATTATAATGTGCGCCAGTTTTCTGGTTTATTTAATTATATTATAACAGCCCTTCTTATTCTGTTTGCAGTTTATGTTTTCTGGGTAACCTTGATCGCAAACCTTCCTGAACAAGTAAGGCGCAGCGCTTTTGTGGGAATACTTGTATTCATTGGTTATTTGCTTTATCCCATTCGCCGCGGTAAGGCCATGCGTATAAACTATATTCCATGGTATGACATAGCTCTGGCTTGCATTGGGGCAGCTGCTTTCTTTTACTATGTGGTCAATTTCCGGATAATAATCGAACGGGCTGTTTTATTAAGACCATTAGATGTCTATGTGGGACTTATAGGGATAATTATACTTGGGGAGCTTTGCCGCAGGGTAGTTGGGTTTCCTATTCTTGTTGTTGCAGGGAGCTTTATCACTTATGCCTTTATAAGCGGTTTTTCCCTGCGCCGGGTTGTTCATCAGCTTTTTTACACTACAGATGGGATCATTGGAACGCCCATTGGGGTTTGTTCCACATTTATTGTCCTCTTTATTTTTTTGGCTGCTTTTTTGGAAAAATCAGGGATCGCTAATTTTTTCATAGATCTTGCCAATTCTGTTGCCGGCGCCACTACAGGCGGACCTGCCAAAGTAGCGGTAATTGCCAGCGCTCTTTTAGCGCTCATTACAGGCAGTTCTGTAGCCAATACTGTAAGTTCAGGTACCGTTACTATTCCAACAATGAAAAGAATCGGATACAAGCCGGAGTTTGCGGCAGCAGTAGAAGCTTCATCTTCAACCGGTGGACAGATCATGCCGCCTATAATGGGAGCTGCGGCATTCCTTATGGCTGAAATGACAGGTATCCCATATCCTGTGATTGCAGTCTCTGCCCTTAT
>Ga0123354_10007822_pt1 | contig 16184 bp, 9 predicted proteins | sample TergutLab28metaG_2_FD_97872 | JGI IMG/M metagenome (GOLD analysis project Ga0123354, IMG submission 97872) | Labiotermes labralis P4 segment gut microbial communities from Petit-Saut dam, French Guiana - Lab288 P4 | ecosystem: Host-associated > Arthropoda: Insects > Digestive system > Gut ...
AATTTCTCATCAGTTTGGGCTCGCGTGCCAGTGGTGCAGCTACCGTATATCAAGGGCATGCAAAGCATAGAGACCCACCAACCCATCGTCGCAGAAAAAGAAAGTTTTCGCTGTCTGAACTGCACCCATTGTTCCGGCGAATTCTAACGTATTCGCGAGAGCTGTAGATATAAGTAAACAGCTTCGTTTGAAAACTAAGCCTGCGATATTGACATTTTTATAAAAGGTGTCCGTGTACCTCACGGGTACGATGGGGCTTTGCATAGGGGTCCAAAATTCTAGCTACGCCACTGGCTCATGCATAGTACTGTCAAAATGTTTCGCTTTTAGTTGTATTTTGGCCTTCCGCGGAACGACCGTTTTTGGGAATGATAAGATTTGTGTGTGATTTCTCCCTGAAGTTATTTCGTGTTTAAAACTTTGCAAGCCTGCAACAACCATTTTCAGGCCTTTTTTTTGCCACTTTATAGCGGTAATTTGTTCATTTTCTCTTACCATGTGTATGATACATGATTGCTCAAACGCGTCACGTAATAGTAGTATCTTCCCGTCGTCAGGCGTAAGGACGCGAAGGCCTCATCTTTTTTGGGTATGTTAGTGATACTATGTCCTCGGTGACTCTTCCGCTATAATGCCGATCTTTGGCTGCACCTGGATGGGGAATTTTTGAATACCCCCAGGAAATTAAAAATTTAATTCTTTCAGAATTCGCTGATGACTGCAAAACAAGTTGTGGTGTCTCTGTCTCTGTCTCTGTCACGGTACCCGGAGTTTGTCCGTCGCCCAGGAATCCATAATGTTCCGATTGTGCTTTGTAGCACGTACTGAGAGTTCTAGTAACATTCTGTTCGACTGGCCGTGTTTACTAGGTGCATACTGCACAACAAAAATCAAATGCTTCAGATTTTCGAAGTCCCACACCGTATGCGGTGTAAACGTACAGTGGCGTCAGGCGCGCGCCCAAAGGGGGCCGCCGGCTTGCAGCCACTCCCCCCCCCCTCGGGCCCCAATCGAAATTGAAAAAGAAACAGTTTTTATATACATGGTGATATCCGACGTTTTACGTGATTTGCCCTTCATCCGAGATGAGCCACTGAAATCGGCTGACGACTAGCACTTTGGAATTTGTGGTTGTCGTTTAAATAAGTGGGTGAGTCATGCAATATGAATGGCGAGGATTTTGTAGCACAGTTTTTTAAATCAAACATGAATTATGCAGTATCTTAGCATCTGCGCCCCCCCCCTCCCCCCCCCCCAAATGAAAACGTCTGGGTGCGCGCCTGATTGGCGTCATGATTCCGATCTTTCGAAATGTGCGTATGTTTTTACATATGTAATTCCGCGTTATGCTAGATCCATTTGCGTGTAAGAAGCGAAATGCCAGCTTGTCCACCTGATTTGAAAAAAAAAATTGGGGGTTTCATTGGCATTATCATGATATAGCAGGAGCATGCAAACATTAGGGGCACACATACGGGGAGCCCACGAGCCCATCACAACAAATTACTGCGTTTACACCAACTGAACTCAACCCGCTACTCAGGCGAATTCGAACCTACGAGTTTTCGCGGGAACACAAAAAAGAAACAAGATTAAAATGAACGTCTTTATTTGAAAATGAATTATACATTTATGGCGGATTTATCGAAGCTTACCAGTGGGACCTGTCGTAACGCATGGATAGTACAGGTCGCACTGGTAGGGGCCCAAAGAGTCCAGGCTACGCCCCTGCAGTTTAAAAACTGTTCACTCCGTGCATTTTGAATCATTATTTTCGTTTAATGTACCAACTAAATGCACTTGCAATATATGTCATTGTAGTGACTTCACTCCGACATGTTCTGGCATAAGATTGCCATCTTCGGGGAATAAGTTTAAACCCGTTTATAGGAAAATGTTACATCTGTTAATTTCATAACCAGTACATTGTGCTACTAATACCAGTTTGTATGCGGAACAATACGTGAATTTTGTGTTGTACAATGGACATATGTGCATTATTCATATTGTAAAACATTTAAGTGTATAATATTCGAAAATATTTGTTAAACGATAATTACAATGCACATTTGCAACTCTGTACACACCATGCATGTCATACACGGACATGGTCCGCATTGGATCGAGGACAAGTAGCTGTTTGCATATGCACTACGACTACTTAGAAGAATATTTTCTGTAATTATGTATGGATATTTTGAATATTTTATATTTAAGTATTTTACAACATATGTCCATAATAAAATGCAAAAGTCGCATATCTTATCCACATAAAAACCGGCTTTAACTGCAGAGTTCATTGAAGGTTATGAATTTCATAGATGAAATCCATTTTACTACAAACGGTTCTAATCTTGGTATGTGCTCCCTCATGATGGCACTGTCATGCCGAAACATGTTGGGGTGAAGTAACTATTGTTATGTAAGTGCATGTAGTTGGTTGGTATATTAACAAAAATACGCTGGCAAAGAAGTGGGCGAGGGACTAGAGTCGACCGGGAAGTTGGCTATTCCACGTGGAGCCGTTGTATCGACATAAGTTATTAGCAACGATTATAGCGTTATGAAGATGACTGAATATTAGGCGTCGTTATAAATCAGTTTTATTCTGAGGAATAATAATGTTTCGGTTAACAGTGAGGAATTAGTTGGCAACACATTGTGGCAGTATAGACGAGGTGTCGTTATAATCGGGGTCGGCTGTATTTAATATGTTTGATCATGTATACTCCGCAGTTTATGTATTAATCTTGTGTTTCAAGAGAGGAGCAGGGGTAGTGGCAGGAGAGTGACTAATCTGCAGCCGGAAGACCGAATAATCGTGTTTCATTTCCCGGCAAGGGCAATATAGTTTTCTCTCTCCATATCACCCGCCCCGTCCCCGTCTGTGAGGCCCACCCAGCCTCCTGTTACCGAGAACTTTTCCCTTGATGGAGGAGGTGAAGCAGCAGCCGGAACCGAAAGTTGACAACTCACCTCCGTTTAATACCGAGGTTAAGAATGAGTGGAGCTGTATACGTGGACTCCCCAGTATGCCTTCATGGCTTGCATAGGTACAGCTTCTAGTACTGTTTAGATAAAGTTGTCCTTGCCCGCGACATGAAAGCATATAGGCGGAGGAGAGGTATAGTGCCGCCCAGTCTTAACCTTGGCAATTAATGGTGGAGAGTGGTAAACTTCACGTCCCGGCCGCGTTTTCACCAGGGAAAGAATTCCCGGTATCCTTTGGATTGGGGGCTGGGTGGTCCCCGGAGCCAGTCTGGACGTTTTGGAGAAGAAAGAAGTCTTTTGCTCCAGCCGGGATCGAACTCCATTTTGTCTAGCCCATAGCTTAGGCTGTTTCTGCCTCTGTCGAGGCTAGAAATGCGGCGGAAACGGATATTTCAATTATTTTTCGGTGATGTGTTCGCTGAAATTTGGTTTAAAGCTTCTGTGTTCGAATGTGGATGTAAACGGTTTTATTTGCAAAAGTCGCATGATTTACAGGCCCTTTGTTAGTCTAAACCACTTACTGCCACTGAATATGAAATGTTGGCCCTTGAAGGAGCTGCTTTCAAGATCTGGTATCCTTTTGCGTCCTAGAGCTTCAGCCGCACATGACAGTCGTCTTCGCATGTCGTCCCAAGTTTCTGACACAAGGGTCCAGAAAGCATTTCTGTTTCTCGGAGAGCTGTTCGGCCGAGTTTCATATTTTATTTTCTTCACATCACTCCGTATATTCTCGATGAGGTGCCGCGGGTCGATGAGTTCGACAAGGCTGGCGCGGTATCCGTACTTGAGAAAGACCTGAGGTTCGTAAAGGGACGGCTGGTCTAGGGGAACAGGATTACTGCGTCGTATTAAAACACTTCTGCACCTGATGATACTATTACGTGTTTCAAGTGTGATTATAATGAAGACCGTTTACCATTTCTCCCCCTCAGTATGATGGAGTATTGTGCCTTGTTAGTGGGCAGTTAGCTGCAGTGGTAATAAAACATAAGAACATAATAAACTCCGCCAGAGCGCAAAGGTTAGGATGGTATGGTCATATCGAAAGAATGCAAGAAACAAGAATGGTCAAAGCAATATACTCCTGGAAACCCATTTCAAAGAGGCCAACGGGAAGACCAAAGATACGCTGGTAGGATGATGTTAAAAAAGATATACAGGGGTTAAAATTGCCAAATTGGAAGACCGTTGTCCAGGATAGAAGATGGAAGGAAGTGGTTGAGAAGGCCAAAACTCTGCACTAAGAGTTGTAGAAGAAGAGGTAGACGCACGTCCACGCTGCATGTGGAGATGGTACTGAGAGCTGTAACGCCCTGCGAGTGATTAGTCAAAGCCCCCCTCATGCGACTGCCCCATTGGCGATCAACGTTGTTCTGAGCGTATACTAAGCAGTGTGTTATATCTTCGTGAGTAAGCACTGACGCATGTTGTGTGCCGAGAGGGTTCTCCTTAAAAATCTGGAAATATTCTTACTTTTGTGCCCACGGAAGTTGGCAGCAACCTTAAAATCCTTAGAACTCTTTGGAGGGTGCCCTCCGAACTACACTGAATATACGCCACAAACCAGTTAATTGCAGGGCCGCCGAGGGCGTGTTCGGCCCCCCACAATGAAGGCGGACCAACTGGAAATCTTTACACTGGACGGGAAAAGACGTGACTTCTGAGTTGCAGAGAGACGTGGTGTTGGTCTGAAAGCATTCATTTGTGCGTTCGACAATGATACTATATAGAAAGGCAAAAATATGTGTAACACAGCCCCGGTAATTTGTCCCCCCCCCCCTCCCCCCGTCGCGTGATCACTGGTTGGTTGGCGCTTTTCCACCCTGTATACTCGGCAGCCATTCTGTTCCCGTAGTCCCTGGCACATCATACCATCTACCAGAAGCGGTAGCTCGTAGGTTACCACCCTTGACGTTTGACGTGGCTTCCTAGCGAATAGATATATTGCGGTGAGAACGAAGAGGGCGTGGTTCATGGCTCACACGCCTCGTGCGGTTACAGAACATTTACCAGTAACACGGAGAGCTGTTCGAACCTCCACGACCCCCCAGTAGTGGGTGTAAATTTTCCACTGCACTTGCAAACCTAACCCCTTCCCTTAAAAAAAAAAAATACCACGCGGCGCATGAAACTTCACAGCCTCCGTTACGTGTGTGCCGATTACCAGCTGAAATGATAACCAAGAAGCAACGAACACTATCCACTTGGAACTAATTGGCGGTGAAGTTATTTCGTCACATCAGGTTGTGTCCGAACGCATGCGCAGACGAGTGTTACGTTATACGTGGTTAGAAGCGCGGGAATCCCGGATCATATTACAATGCCGGCGCCTTTAAGATATAACGTGCTACATAAGATTGTACAGCATTTTTCTGTTGCCAATTCAGTTGCCAACATTCGCATTCGAACACCGACCTTCTGAATCAAAATTCCAAAGAAGAACTGATTAGGGTGGGGAAAAAAATACCTGGTGCAGTGGCGCTTCTGACCACGGTACTGGACACAAGTTACTTAAAAAATAGAATAGCTGAATAACAATAAGTGCTGGCTCTCTTTCCCGTGGGTAAAGGAGCCGGGCCGTGGCGTTAACCACTCACCCCATCTAGCGCCGTGCTTAAAGAAAGAGTAGAGCTTTCCTTATACTCCCCCAATGTGCTTTCATACCAGCTTATAAGGTGAAATTTTAATAGTTAAATAAGTGCAGAGTTTAAATGAGTATTTGTGGGAATACGGATGATGCTGATCAGGGAGGTGACAGTAACACTGGTGCAATTCATTGAGGGCCCTAAATGGTGTGTGGTAACAGAGCTTGTTAGAATGTGTGGCAGTGGTTGTATGTTTGTAGGGTGTATGGCAGTTGTACGAAGAAAACAAAATTGGGTTCAATTCGATGTCAGTAAATTATATGCCCTAAGCATGCCTACACTTTATGCACAGAATATTGTTTGCAGGTCGGCAATTAAACAAATATGGCGACCGTATGGGACTTTGATGTCACGTAGGTCAAATTTCCAAGTACAAATTAACTTGTGGGCCGGGATAACGTAGACGGCTTAGTGACTCGTCACGGGCTGGACGGTCCAGGTATCGAATGACGGTGGGTACAAGATTTTCTGCAACTTCCCAGACCATACCTGGGACCCACATAGCCTCCTGTACAGTGGGCACCGGGTTTCTTTCCCAGGGGTAAAGTGGCCAGGGTGTGGCGCTGATTACTCACCCCATCTAGGGCCGAGGTTAAAGAAAGTGTTGGTATACACCTACTCCCCCTCTGCGCCGTAATGGCCTGTTGTAGGGTAACCTTTAACTTCTTCACAAATATAAAGCGAAACGATACTACATATAAGATGATAAATCAATGCAGTAGGAAGTTATGATGTGCGTGGAACTGAATCTTTTTGTTGTAGTTTGTTGATCTAAATATTGTTACTAGCACATGCACATAAAAATACGTGTGTGTGCGGTCGCACTATTATGTTCACAGAATGTACTTCATATTCAACAAACCTACAGTATAAATACACTTCTTAGGCCGTAAATGAAAAGTCAGGTATTAGGCCTTCGAAGAATAGATTTTGTCAAAATAGTGTTTAATAATACCAGTTCACACCCCACAGAAGAGACTGTTCATTACAAGGACAGATTCATTTATTCTATTTAGAGTAATAACCACACACTATTCAGAGAATTACATGAAGTCAGTGTTGGTGGTTGAAAAGAGTTACTGTTATTGCTAAAATTGTGCTCTAATAGCATTAAATTCAGTAATTTGCGTATTAAAAAATAATTCAGCATTATGTAATATGCTGAATTATAGACCAAATGGATGAATGCAACTTGGAATATCTTTGTAAGACTGTTAGATGAGGCTTAGCGATGGATGATGATGATGATTTTCGTAGTAAAGGTAGGCCTGTAGAGGTGACCCAGTAAGACTGCAAAACTTGTTCAACAAAAGTCAAGCGGCCTAAAATTTTTAAGTCCCGAACTGAAAGTCACGTGACGTACAATTGCCATCATAATTTGAGTCATTTTTACTTTCCCCATATTTGTGCATCCTTGTAGTTTTTCTGTTTCCACTCATTACATTCAATCATGCCACATATATATTAACCAAAGACACCAACACATTTGCTTAATTTGAAGTTAAAACATGAATTAAACTTCATTAATTTTCCCAGGCGTGAGGCTAGCTAGCTCTGCTACTAGGGATGGATGAGTTGACAGGGGTGTTCTTACATGTACCAGGCATAGCCGAGCCACTTAATGCTTCATAGCAGCACTTTTCGGAAACGAACTACATTGGTTCGAGTCCCAATATCAGCATATATTTTTATTTTGGATGTTTTATATTCACAGACATTCAAACTGTGCAGTAACACATCCATTATTTAATTATATGTTTCAGAAGTTATCTTTGTTCCATTGGCAGGGCTAGAAATGCAAGTGACTGATATTTCTGTTATTTTTCCATAATTCTTTTTATTTACCGACATTCTGAAGGATTCGTCTTCGAATGAGACATAAACAGGTCATGTGAATCTCGTTGGTGCTTGCGGGCTGTATCGGGTCACGAGATCTGACAAAGTCTTACTTGCTACACTTATGAAAACTTAAAATCATATGTTGTAAGAATAATAAAATCAAAGGCAATGAAGAGCTTATGTTGGTTATTTTAAACTACTTTGCTTCATAATCAAAGTTATGAATGGACTCTGCCCTAACCTGTATTTTAATGCTTGGAAGTATATTTACAGCATGCAGTTGTGAATCTACAATTCATAACTGATTTTATGAACTTATCAAATTGAATGTTTTTGTTTATAAACTGTAGTATTTGAGTCATATTCAGTTTGTTTTGCAAATTTTTGTGGGTCACCAGAACTGAAATGGGCCCCATGTGGCCTATTTCACCCCCACTTTGATACGCTTGCTATAGGCGTGTACTGTACAATATGCACGGTTTAAAGACATTTTGTTTCTCTAAGTATGTCGCTTACGCATACAAAATGAGAATACTTTAGTCCTTATAAGGGCTGTTCTCAGAAACTGACCTCTTTAATAAGAAGTCCAGAACCCCTGTTCTTCGACCACTGATTTAATTCGTCGTGTCATGGACTCAAACAGTGATTGAATGTAACGCTGAGATGAAGAAACTTCATCCAACACGCCTGACACAAGGGTCCATAGCTCATCGCTATTTCTAGGATGGAGGACAGGCAAGGTTTCCTGCATTGTCCTCTGCACCTCACTCCACATATTCTCGATGGGTTGCATATCAGACGCTCGTGGCGGCCAGTCAGTGAGTTTGACTTCGGCCTGCAGCAATAGCCATTCTTGAACCACACGAGAATCATAAATGGAGGAGTGGTCTTATTGGAAATGGGTTATGCCATCGGGATAAAGCATTCATACAGAGGGTACCATTACATTCTGCAAAATGTGCTTATACTGAGGGCTGTCCAGGTGACCTGTACAATGGAGCATTCCAGCCCCAACAGAGAACAGACACGTGACCACTGTGTGTGCAGGTAGACATATACTGCGGGTTGTAACGCTATCTCTGAGGTCTGTAAATTAAAACCAGTCCATCGTTTGCTGAGCTAAATGTAGATTCATCAGAGAGTTTGACTATCCCACTTGCGATCTACATTGCTCTCAGCATATGCTCAATTGTATAGTTTATGTTCATCAATGAGAAGCTCCTTCACCACAGCTTGTCGTGCCCAGAGACCTGCTTCCCTTAGCCTCGAAATAAGTTTGTTTTTTTGCCCAGGAAAACCATTAGCAGCTTTAAGATGTCTTGCACTGATGAAAGGGTTTCTCTGAACTTCAGCTACTAACGCATCATCCTGAGCTGGGCTGGATACGCGCCATAACCCCGTTCCCCTGCGCCTTCCAACTTGCTCATCCCTCTAGTATTTCTGTAGCCATGCTCTTGCAGTAGACCTCCTGACACCTGCAGTGCTGCACTTAATCCTCCCTCTTCAGCAAGAGCGATGAGTCGTTCACGAATAGACCTGTCATGGTGAGCCATCGTGATGAGAATGAAGGAGGAAGAGCTTGAACTTTAAACCGACCCTGACCACACATTGGCTGAAGGACAGCCCTGTTGTTGACAAACCCCTTTCACTTCCCATCCTTATTTGGGCATTGCTCGGCGACCGGTCGCTACTAGAAAGGGGGAGAGTTAGATGAGTTTTGTTCTTAGTTTGGGGGTCTGTGAATTAGATTCGGTTTGGAGTTCTCCTGGTAGCTGACTCGAAAAAAGTTTCTCTCTCTCGCTTTCCCTCTCTTGGTGGCTGATAGGTGGTTAGGGTAGTTTGTGCGCTTGTTTGGTTTCGTTTGGGGATTTTGGTTTTTATTTTGATCTCTGTGTCATACCAGACCGTCTGTCTACTGATTGTTTTTGGGCACATCCGTGATGGGATGTGGGAGTTGGGGGGTGGCAAGGCTGTCTGCTTCCAGTTAATTAGTTTGTTTCCTTCTGTTTGTTGGTTGGAAAAACTCATGCTGAGTCTTGGTGCATTTGTGTGTTAAAGAGATCTCATAATGTGTGCCACATATGATCTTAATAAAGTATTGTGATTCTTGTTACAGAAATACTTGTTGTGCGTGCGTTTGTTTTTATTCTCTTTTGTAATTGCATTTATATTGTGAGCTATTAATATACAAGTACACACAGGAGTACATTTGTTGTATTGATAATGACCTGGATGGTAACTATTCCCCCACAAGAGCTGATGCGGGACTCGGCAGCCCAAACATCCAATTACAAACTTAGTGTGTGTGTGCTGAGATTTCTATAAGGTGCTCATTCTGTGACCCTGAAGGCTCAACTTCATACCCCAGCGCTCACACTGCGAATAACGGCATTTTTACTTTTATGGCAGCATTTGTGGTGAAAAGGGATTTGACCTACCCTCAACTAAGGGTTAATGACCATATTGTTACTGGCAGGTCAGTTTTCAGGTGGCAGAAAATTGAAAGAAACCTGATGTAATTTAATGAGAAATCCCTTCGTGAAAGTGTTCTAAAATCATATAACAATTTTTATCAAGCAGTGTAGGCTTTTTTAAATAAAATTCTTAAATAAATATTCTTACAACAATCCCTAAAATAGGAGTTAGGCACAGTTCATCCATCCATTTTGATTATGCAGCAAAGTACAGTTTAAAATAACCAACATAAGCTCTTCATTGCCTTTGATTTTATTATTATCACAACATACGAATTTCGGTTTTCATAACCGTAATCAGTGTAGCCAGTAAGACTCAGATCTCGTGACCCGCTATGATGCACAAGCACCAAGATTCATGTGCCCTTTTTAAGTCCTATTTGAACACAAACCCTCTAAATCAGAATGTTGGTAAACAAAAAAACAAAAAAAAAAGGAGAAGAAGAATTATGAAAAGGTAACAAATATCTGTGTCACTCGCATTTCTAGCCCTGCCAATGTAACAAAGATAACTTTTGAAGCATAAAATTATATAATGGATGTGTTACTGTACAGTTTGAGTGCCTGTGAGTATAAAACATATCCAAATTAAAAATACATATATATATATATATATATACACACACACACACACATATACATACACTGATACTGGGCCTCGAACCAATGTAGTTCATTTCTGAACAGCACTGCTGTTATGTTAACGGGTTTGGCTATGCCTGCTACATGTAGGAACAACCCTGTCACCTCATACATCCCTGGCAGCAGAGCTAGCTGGCAGTATGCCTGGGAGAATTAATGAATAATTCATGTTTTAACTTCAAATTAAGCAAATTTCAGGCTGCTTGATTTTTGTTGAACAGCGTGTACACAGGAACATTTATTTGTACTCAGTGGTTCAACAAAAAATTGAAGGTTAACTGTTGGACAGTACACAGAGACAAAATGCATTGGTGAAATATGCATTATAAAGGTGAAAGGTAAAGACCTTGTGCCTGCCATGGAGGCAAGAGGTCATCTTCACACTCTAGCCACTTTTCTCCCTGGGAATGAACTTGAAATTGCTTATTGAAAGGTATGTTGGGTGTGCCCCTGAGCCAGCCTGGACACTTTAGAGAAAAGTCTTCCTCCTGTTTTAAGATATATATGCCGACCAAAGGGTATTCTGTGTAATTATTTAACAAGATATGCAGTGTACTTATAATGTAACATCGAGGCGCATTCACGTAACCATTGTTGCTGTGGAAAAGTATTAAGTATTACATATTTTGAGTGTGTGTATAACATTAGTTTATCCAGCATGCAAAGTGCTTCTGCGGTATCATATTGTCATCTGTGACCTGTCTGGCTCTGCCATATTTTTCCACATTATCTCATAAACGGTACAGTGATTGGTAAAAAGTTACTGAACATAGAATGTGTTTTTTTATTTTTTCTACGTGTGTCTGAAACATTTCTCATTCTAAGGAGAGTTCACGAGATGTCATAAATGTACAATATCTTCACGTAAAGTACCTGTTGAAACTTGAATTTTCATGACAGTTTTGAAAAAATCTCAAATATCAAATTTCATGAATATCTGTACAGTGGGAGTCGAGTTCCATGTCAATGAATGTATAGACGGACAGATGTGACAAGGGTAATAGTCACTTTCACGATTTTGTGGCTGTGCCCAAAAACCTGTTAGTGTATAGTGTGTTCAGTAGTTGAGATTATGTAGCATTGGGGTACTGTGTAATAAAACAAGGGGTACTCTTGAAATGTGAACATTCAGATAAGAGGAACAAATTTTTCCCTTTCTCCAGGCACTAAGGGGTGTGTATGTTGTGTTGGCCTCTGCCTCACTCTCGAAGATTCTCATAATCTGCCAGTTGATCAAGTGGTCTGGACAGTCATTACTCTTTATGCTGAAGCATTGGACTTCCTGCTAAAAAAAAAAAGGGAAAAGTTTTCCTGTTACAGGCCCAGTGTGACCCAGAGGGTGGGTAGAGGTATAGCTCTACTCTTCCATGACTGTGGCACTAGAAGGGGGTGAGCGGTCAGCAGCGCGCCTTGGCCGCACTTTAATCCTGGGAAAGACCCAGTACCCATTTCACAGGAGGCTGGATGGGCAGAAAATCTCGTCCCCACCGGGATTTGATCCTGGACCATCCAGCCAATAGTCAGTCGCTATACCGACTGAGCTACCCGGCCTACATTGGACTTCCTGCTGCAGATAGTTAATGCATTACATTATGTATGTAATCAGAATCCATAAAAATGGCCTTCTACAAGTTGTGGGCTGCCATTCATTGTTTAGGAAACTTGCACTGTTTAAATTGTCTGTCAAAATGAAGTAATGGTTTAGGACATAAGATGATCTAAAGTGGCTGACAAATTTAACTGACATGTATGGATATCATCTGCTGATCTAACCTTTGCTTGTGTCGTGACTTGTCTTGCAGTAAGAACTACTGTTTCACTCATTTACATCACTTCATAGCAGTCTGCTTATCTGTGTTTTTTTTCCCCCCCTAATTTTTTTTTATTTTTGACAGAGTGCTCATGTTATCGTTAGCTTTGTTGTGTGCTTTATTTTCACTCTTTACATTATTTGCATTTTCAGCACTCATAATTTTATATTGATGAATTTTTTGTTTCTGAGGGTCACAAGATATATTGAGTACCCATGCACACTGCTCACCTGTCACATTTTTTTCTTTTTCATAACATGTACCGTTGCATAAACCATGTGTTCAACACCTTGTGTATTATAATTGCTTGTAGTCTTCTGGGGCTCAAGATAGGACCCAATGTTTATTTTTGTCTTTGGCTTTGCTGTTCTCAAGAGGGATGCATTGTGGTGCTGGGTTTCTTCATTCAAGGAATATTCATAATTCAGCAATATGTGCAGCTGATATAGCACCTTTTAATGTAATAAAAAATTCTTTTAGCTCATTATTGGAGTTTGCGGTGGTTTTATTGACAGATTAACACGTGTGGACCTCACAATTTTACAGTTCTGTCAGCAGATATTTACATGGTTATAATATTTTGTTGAATCAGGGCATTTCATTAACCTGTTAAAGACCTGAATTTGTGGCATATTGGAAAACACCTCTAGAAATTAATTTTAAATGTCTTAAAATTTACAGAATTTTAAAACATGCTGCAAAATTGTCCCCCCCCCCCACAAATGCTATTTAGTTCATAATTTTACCTTTCTCTGTTCAGATAATACATTTTTCACCCCTTGTGGCTAAAATTTAAATACCCATCCCAGTAGGATAAAAGCTAAGAAAAGTATTTTCTTTTGTATTGTAAAATTTGAAGGCAAATTTATTCCCCCCTCTAACAGTGGAAGGGCAGAGTATTTTTCCTATGTCCTACGCAGACTTGCTGACAGTTGAGGTTGATTTGATATCACATTTATCCAGAGAACTTTGTGCTCTCTGCAGGAAGTTTTAGAGATACCTTGTGACCCTTAGTATTACTATTTTTGTTTTTGAAGATAGTTTTATATTTTGATGGAGCTTAAGTGTGGCATTAACCAGCAGTGCTCAATACTGTGTCTGTTGTGAGGAGACCAAGTGTAGTTCTAATTGTGTGCTGGCTTCTTGTGTCGAGATGTATGTTCTAACACACAGTTGCACTCCAACTGAATGGCGTTCTTCACACACGTGTAAGTATTACCATTGAGCAAGGAATTTCCATTTGAGGTCTGAGGTTGTCATATGGGTGACAATTACTGTGACTCCAGATGTGATGCCATGGAGAGATATGAGCATTCCCAAGGAATTTGGTGCTTCTTGTATTTCAGGACAGATGGCTGTGCATATAGCACTTTCATCTGATAAACTGGTGATGTCATTTACTCAAGAGAATGCAGTCGACCCACACAGTGTAGGTACTGTCCCTTAACGCTCACGACAATGGTCAAAAGGAAAACGTATACATCCTGTCAAAAACAGGAATATCACTGCATGACCTCCTTGCCACTAGCTTCCATTTGTTAGGCATTAAATTTATAATAAGCCTGAAGGCAAGTTTATGCACAGTTCTGATCACACAGAACACTACAGAATATATCTGTGTTTTCTTTCATGTACAAAATGTGGCTGCTGTTCAGCTGAGTGTTTTTTTTTTTGTTTTTTTTAACTAGAGTAAGTTGGTTAGTGGTCACTAGCAAAGAACAGGGCTTCCCCAGTGCGAAGATTAGCTGCCAACTGCACAGTCACTGTCATCTACCAAACTACATAATGTTGCATCCCAGAAGACAGTAATCTTCATTGTTACATCTGCATTTTAAATGAATCAGAAATTGTGAAATCTCATGCCCATGGAATATTGACATTCATTCCTTTGGTTTCATTGTTTATTTTGAGCAGTTTTCAAACAGTAAGTGGTTACCTGTAAATGAGTAAGTAGCATATGAGGAATATGTAGAGTGCACTAAAATTCCAGAACTTCGTAAAATTCTTACATAAGGTGAGATGTCAGTGGAGGGAACAAATGAGAAAAATAGCACCAGAAGAAGAGGCAGAGAATGTAGGATTATTGTAGGTGCCATAACAGAGAATAGTTGGAGTAAATACTGTTGGGTAATGAGTATTTTTAAGTAATTATGTATGGGCTGTGTAATGCAAGAACATGGTGTTAGTGGACACAGTACTTCTAGCTCAACCAGTATGCCTACAAGTATCAAAATACCAGTCATTTTTCCAGTCACTTTTTTTTTAAATGTTCGTCTGGTATTTATTTCAATTCAAGTGAAAACCTTTGTATGTGTTTTGTTTTTCCCATTTTATAGAAGGAGCTTCACCAACATCCCTCACTTCATGCAGATCTCAAAATACTTGGCAAGGATAGCAGGTTCTTTGTATCAAGCCAGAAATGTTTCATTCACATAGTCATGTTCAGTAGTGTGCAGTTTGAGAATTTATGCTTAGAATTCAGTTTCACTTTTAAATCATTCAAAACATTCTCTCATTTGGTGTGCTTCCAGTGTTTCATTGAGTGTATGGTGGATGATGTATGCACAGTGTATTTACTGTTTGTGACATGTAAACACATTTAGTTAAGTGATCTTTAAAACCAAAGTAATTCGTTACATTTGTCTGATGCTTTTGCAGTAGACTGTGAAACTAAGGTGGTATTGGAACTGTAAAGTTTGTAACATGCCACTTCATAGGTATAACAGGTTACAGTGTCATCACTGAAATAAAACTTTTTTGTGTTCTCAAGTTGTCCTGTTGCTGTTTGCACTCAAACCAGATGTTAACAAGAGGTCAGAAGTAGATAGTTATACTTCTGCAGGTAATAAAATGTGAGGGAAGTACGGCAGAATTAAGGGAAGTATTGTGAAGAAAATATAAGGGGGAAATTATGTCATGGTGTACTGTCACATTGTTCATTGTTGCGTGGCAGTGGGTCAGAGACTGTGAAGACAGTGATGCCACTTCGTATAAAAATGGCCTATGTTAAACAAGAACATTAGTGCAGAATTAAAAAGTAACATAGTGTAAAAAGCTGCAGAGTACAAGTTGTCATACAATGTGAGAACTTGGCACTTACACTCAGCCCAGTCTCTTGCATCCTGTTTAGTTAAGTTTCACTTACCCTCCCATCTGAATCTTTTACATCATGTTACTTGTGGGGATGTTTTCCCACCCCCTCTTTTACATTTCTTGTGTTTGACCCATTTGGGTTATATGTTCCAACCTTCTTAACCAATTTCAACATCACTACCAGAAAGGTAAAGCAGTATGTTTTTAGTGCAGACAAGTTAAAAACTTTTTTGCAAACCTGTGCAGTAACAGTTATGTCCCACACTGTGCCATTCTGGTATTAAAAATGAAAAGAAAACAGTAAAAAAGCTGTAATAATCAAACCTGTAGATGGCAAGGTTTCTGTTCTGAGTAGTTTGTAAATTGTCACTTACATGTGTGTTACATAGTGGTTATGCAGTCATCACCTGTGTCCTGTATTTTGAAGTAATACTTGAACAGTACTTAATACACATTCTTTTTATTCAGTAGATGAATTAAGAATGACTCATAATCCTTTTAAAGTCTTTCGTATATACAGGGTGTTTAACGACTTTAGGGCATAACTGCAGGAGGTGATTTCCTACGCCTTTGTGATCAAAAAAGTTCATATAAACATGTGTCCGATTTTGGACGGTTACGGAGTTATGACCGTTTTTTAATTCCCGTACACGCCCTCGTGTGAATCGCGTCTATCAGGTGGCGGGTCG
>Ga0123354_10007823_pt1 | contig 16184 bp, 9 predicted proteins | sample TergutLab28metaG_2_FD_97872 | JGI IMG/M metagenome (GOLD analysis project Ga0123354, IMG submission 97872) | Labiotermes labralis P4 segment gut microbial communities from Petit-Saut dam, French Guiana - Lab288 P4 | ecosystem: Host-associated > Arthropoda: Insects > Digestive system > Gut ...
AATACCAACACGTGGCGATAACACTACGCAGTCGTCAGCTCCTGAAGATGGGCACATGGTTGCCCGAAACATGTTGAGCAACTTGTAAAGGAGAAATAAAGGATAACACAAAAGTGATATCTATTTGGTTTCTTATCCACACCGAATTACGATGCACGGTCAACCACACATCTGTGTAAGATGTGCGTGTGTGTGCCTGTGTGTGTGTGTGTGTGAGAGAGAGAGAGAGAGAGAGAGAGAGAGCTAGAGAGAAGTTAAGATACGGTATTATCATTTAAAGTTGCTGAAGGTGTTGGCAACATAAATCAATTATAAACATTTTTCATTTCTTAACCGTATGCAAAATATTTTTAATGGACATAAGTTTTTAATTAGTCATATTATATTTTAACTCTAAAAACGTTCTTTGACGGAATTTGTTGTCGTACTATTCCTTTGGAGACAGCCTCCCTGATGGTGGCTTTCAAAAGGCCGAAGCATATACGAGAGACATCTTAAATAACAAAAGATTATTTATTACCGGTTGTGCAGTTTGTTGGGTTAAATCCATGTGTTCGGTCTTTTGAACGGAATATGGATGACATTAAATTCTGGAAGGATTTGATGGTCACTGCCAGCTATACGAGACTGGAATACGTTGTAACTGAGCAAATTATTTTCAACCAAATTAAGTCCAAAGCCAAATTCATACCTCACAGTAAACACTGAGCATCTGCATTACAAAGACCGGTCTACTGAAAATACTCACGCCGGGAAATGACCGCATCTTATTGAGAGGATGGTGTTTAAGCACAAATCACTGTGTGAGAAAGTGCAAGTTTTTTGGTGTTGAAATACATGTTGTTGGTGCATCCAGTAAAGACTGTGTTTTGGAGATTTAAACTGTATCCTTAAACATAAGTACAAAGCAAATATGCAAAAGATTGTGTAACAAAACAAATTGCTGAGTTTAATGTAACAATTGCATATTTAATACTTGCCAATCCCGGTTGCCATGGTATCCAAAGCGTAGGTTTGCAACAGCATGATTTCTGGAATGGCGTTTTCGAATCCCACTAAGGGCATGGATATTCAACTCTTGTGTTTGTTGTGTGTTGTGCAGGTTGCGGCCTCTGCGACCAGCTGGTCGCTCGTTCCGAGCAGTCCTACCGGCTGTGTGTGTCTAAGAGTGTGATTTGTGAACCTCAAAACGAGGTGTCTTAGGCGCGTTTCGGACTGTTGCGTCAAAGAAAAATATTGAATACTTTTTAAAGACTTTTTTGTATTACTTACTTTTTGCCAGATTACGTAAGACCGTGCTGTTTGAGCAACCCACTACTTCAGAAGCTAAATAGCAACCGATTGAACAAGGACTTTCTCTCTGGGTAAATTTTCTGTGTTGTTTTCGCAGTGCAGACCGAAGCCATGTCCTTACAAAATACGTTTCCCATCCTAGACCACTTTTTTTTGCAGTAATAAACATACAAACATTTTTAGCGGCAGTTTGTCGCGATTACTGCTGTCTGCAGCAATTTACAAGCGTACATTTGCGTAATATTTGACTAAACGTTCAGGAAAGGAGCTAATATTGCAGTGAAAATCGATAGTTCCTGAGTAAAAACTCTCACGGTCCTTAATTATGACTAATGCTGCAGTTTGGTACAAAGACTGTTTAGCAATTACTAGTCCACAGTTGTCCTGCATGGGTTCTGTTATCTGTTATTTTAAGGGAAACAAGGAAGCTTTATGCTCAAAGCAATAGGAGGCATTCCTACTAACACATCGTTACACACTGTATTCACAAACTGACAATCAAAGCTAATTCGTGAATTTACCGTTCACCAGAGCCATCTGTATGACCTAGAGGAGGAAACTGCGCATGGCCTAATATGTCGTACCGCGAAATTTACTGCAATACAACGTGTGAGTGTTAGAATGTTCTATATATTTGTATGCGGGGTAGCAAAGACTTGTCCCTAAATATGAACAATGTTATGCCTGCTGATTGCCCTGTGTGATTTGTCGTACAGTTAACATGATGGATCGAATGTGTTCGATCGAAAAATCGCCGTAAAATCCTCCTAGCAAGTCCCGTATACTTTTGTGATTCCATAGATTCTCTCATTATGTTTCGGAATTCAATATTAATTGCCTGACATAGCATTATAACTACTTCGTCTTCTTCTTCTTCTTCTTCTTCTTCCATTGGCACTACAGCCATATGTGGGCTCTGGCCTGTCGAATAATGTCCTTCCATTTTTCCCTATCTGCCACCAACTATCTCCATCTTCTCACTCCCAGCACCTGAAGATCTCTTTCTACTTCCTCTTTCCATCTTTTCCTGGGTCTTCTCCTTCTTCTCGTCCCTTCCAGTTCTTGGGTGAAGATCTTTTTGGACATCCTATCCTCCTCCATTTTCTCTAGGTGACCTAACCAGCTTATCCTTTGCCCTTTTATCCATTTTACTGTATTTTCTCCTTTGCTTATCTCTTCTAGTCCTCGATTCGTCCGACTTTTCCATTCCCCGTTTTCGTATTTAGGACCATATTTTCTTCTAAATATTTTCCTTTCAAAAAATTAGCAGAGCGTGTTCTTCTTTCTTCGTCAACGTCCATGCTTCCGCTCCATATGGCACTACCGATCTTATTAGTGTCTTACATAATATAATTTTAGGAGCTCTGGATATAAGTCGACTCCTGAAGAGACTTATAGCGGCAAAAGAAGTTCTATTGCTGGCCAAAATATGTCTTTGTATTTCTTTTTCCACGCTATTATCATTACTATTTAGCGCACCCAAGTATATGAACTCGGCTACGCCTTCATAAGTTACACCATTTATGGTGTAGCTTTATGAGTATAAATAAGAAACAAACTGGGATAAAAGAATCAGTTTACTTACAGAATACGGGGTTCGCGATAATATGGGTGGGGTGTGTGTATGTGTTGTGTATGTATGTCTAGAGCTGTATAATTTTCTGATACCTGCGCCCTGATAATGGCTTTTTTTGGTGCAGCTGAAACATGTAGCTGCTATTGGATTTGCTACGATGAAAGTTATATGTCGACAGGTTACGTTAATACCATTGCGTGTTCCACAAGCACGACGGGGATGTTACACCGTAAGAATATGGAGTGAATGGCTAAAACAGAGCTCAATGCGTAGCAGTTGAGAGTGTGAAATGCTGTAAAGGAATGTCAGTACTGGACGTGGAATAATTGTGAGTAATTTTGAATAGTGCCGGTCCAAGTGGCCGCGCGGTCTAAGGCGGTTGGTCTGCGGCCGCACGCTTGCTGGGATTGTGGGTTCGAATCTCGCTGGGGGCATGTATGTCTGTGTCTTGTGAGTGGTTCGTGCTGTCAGGTAGACGTCTCTTCGTTGGGCCAATAACTCGTCCAGAGGAGTCCTACCGAGTGTGGTGTGTCTGAGTGTGATCGTGAAGCTCAATAACAAGGAGGCCCTGGCCCACTAGGGGTTGTTGCGCCATGGGGGGAAAAAATTGATTAGTAGAATATGTCGATCATAAAGAATTTCCTCTAAATACCTAGTTATAAAGCCAATTGCTAATTGAAATTTACTTTTAGACCAAAAAGTATATGAATTAAAGTGTTTCACAAATTTTTGCTTAGCCGGTTTTGTATATTTGAGATACATGTATCGTTACATAACTGGAAAGTTATTTCATTTGTCAAAGCTACGTACCCTCTGTATAACTGTTTGCATAGAACTTCCACAACTACATGTGATAAGAGTTAGGGGGATGGAAGCCTTGGCAAAGTGATTTTTAGTGAAGGGGGAAGTTTAAACCAGAATCATTTGGCGTCAGTTGAACATTCGACGTGTAGATGCCCAAGGAACAAACAGTGTGCCTCTTTCACTGGCGAGGGGTGACATAGTTGGCACTTACAAACGACCTTGTGAATGCCACTAAACTGTTTTAATTACAGCTCAAATGCAGTAAAGACACTTACCAAATTACAATGTGTTGTTTGTGTAATAAACGGCTGAAGTAACATGTCCATAGTAGGTTTGTGTGCAGAATCCGAACTCGCTTCGCTTTTTCCCCTGCTGCAAGCAATTTATAATCCCTGACAGTAATCTGAATGAGAATTTTACTTTCCATGTTATGTTTGCATTCTTGCACAGTACCAACATTATTCTCGAGAGACCGGGTTTTCTTCCATTTTTTGTTTCTATAATTCCTGTCAGGTCTTTACCACAAAAGCGTTTCTGCCTCATAGAGCTGCACAAATCCTGTTACAATTTTGTCGTAGGTTTCCATCTTTGAAGAAGCTGTTCCACCTACTGGAAACAAGTAAAAAGCACTCACTGTATACACATTTTATGACTTGCGGCCTTAGAAGGTTACAGGCTATTGTTTGTATCGCAGAGACGGTCAAAGTCCGTCCGCAGTGGGTTCGTGCAAATTCAGGATTGCTCCACGTCTGTCACTGCTGCGAATCGTCGGGAACTCTTGGCAGTAAAGCGAGCGAATATTTTACGTTTTTTGCATTCCTGTTGGCACTGCAAAACCTTCTCAACCCACTGCACCAACAACATCCTCAACAGAACAGTTTAGTGATTTTTTTTTATATTTTTGTTGCCTCAGTCAGCACTGTGCTACAAATAACGCCTGGGTTGTAGAACTGCACAAAATTCACGATGGTTTTGTCGTTAGAGTCTTTTATTGTTGCCAACCCATTGTCTTTATAGTAGTAATAAACAATCAAGTATCGCGTCCATCATTAATGAAATTATTAGGACTTATATATTTCTTATAATGAAACCAACTAGATGCACGAATTTCTCAAATTTATTTTTGGAATAAAATTCTATATATTTCGGACAGTTCCTCTGTCCATCATCAGGAGTTTTTCACTGTACACACAGCAGTGGTATATGTCATAGAGGTTTGTTGACAGCTTGGAGCTGGATCAGGACGGAATTTGAGAAATTAGTGCGTCTAGTTGGTTTTGTTATAAGAATTTATCAGCATGCACGGTCACCTTAGTGTCAGACTTAAATATTTAATGATTTTACAAAAAACAAAACACACGGTAGCTACCAAAGTATGTGAATAAGGAAACAAACAACTGTAATTTTAACATCTCACAAAAATGTATAAATTTTCTTTACGTGTTTGCCTTTTTAGAGTTTTTATGAGATAGCCTGATATGGTCAGAAGAAGGGACCGAAACGTCTGGCTCTTTTGCAGTAAACAGATAGTCCTGTTGGACGAATTATTTGATTGTCGATTTGACGTTCAGGGTCATCTTTCAAAACATTACGTCACCTACTTCAGGTATGTGTAAAACATTCGCTTTCTCTGCATTTTATGAATAGCCACTTTCGAAAATCTAATAATGGACTACAAAATAGGAGTCAGGAATCAGCTGTTCTTGGTTAAGGTGAAGCGTTCGCGTGGTGTAAGACGACTGTTTGTTTGTTTTTTTGCGCGACAGCCCTCAGTGGGTCAGGGCATCTTCATTCACAAGGTTTCTAGATCACATACAACGACACATCACATTCGGAAAGACTCCTCTGGATGTGTGATCAGCTCATCGCAGAGATCTCTACCTGACGACACACAACACTCACAACAGACAAACTTCCATGCCCCCGGTGAGATTCAAACCCACAATCTCAGCAGGCGAGCGGCCGTAGACCTACGCCTTAGACCGCAAGGCCACTGGGACTGGCAAAGGGGACTGTTTAGACTCTGAAAATTGAGGTAGCAAGCTCCTCCAAAATGTCCGTAACTAGTTAACAGTAGACACGGAATCATAATCAGGAAGACTTGAGTCTTCAGCATCATCGCTCTGAGAAGCTCAAATCAAGGGTCCTCAGAAGGTATTAAACAACAAAGAAGTGATGAAGGACTATCAGAAAAGTATGGGAAGCGCAAATAGTAGGCCGATTAATTGTCGTTAGGTAGTGATAAGAGCGAGCATGTGTGTGTGTGTGTGTGTGTGTGTGTGTGTGTGTGTGTGTGGAGCAGTCGGTTGAACCTACGGAACTCAAGTGGAAATATGATGTCGGTGTGCACTACAAAAATTACCTCTCTTTGCAAAATAAACATCTCGGTGGGTTTGCACTTGAATCTATTGGTGGTCAGCTGTAAATGTCCCTTGGAGGGGCAGGGCCACAGTAATCTTTTGGACTGAAATTGAAAGTTGCGTTGAGGGAAACAATTCTTGTTCCTGTCCAGAATGGAAAGCAAGTTGTCCAATCCACAGTTTTCTGAGCTAACCGATAAACAAGTCCTCTCCTCTCAGTATCCACACACAACAGTATTGAGTTACTGCGAGGCGAAGAATAAAAAAGTTATTGTTCTCTGTCATGGCAACTTTATTCATAACGTGACATACTTCCAAACATGATAATGTTGTAAGGTTTAAAAAGTAAGAAATGTATCCCACTGTTCGGCCTAAGAGAAGCAGAGTAGAGAGATCTGTCAGATGGTTTGGACTTGACCCGCGACAGCTCCTAGGGGACCATCACCGAGAAACTTTGTATCCCCTTAGCGGGACTTGTGGGTTGAGTCATGCAGCTGACATCTGCAGGCACGTTCGGGCTTTTCACCGCCGAGTCGGCAGAAAATGGAACTCGACGTTTGAGCAAGTGGATACCCCAGGATGAGGTAACGATCTTGCGGGTGTGCAAATATACACAGCTGAAGCGGGATGAAGGAGAGAAATGTGAAGGTTTAAATAATAAAAAGAAGAGAATGTTGGAAGAAAGGAATAGTGATGAGTGATGACACGTGGGGACGTGTCACCCACATGTACACTTGATGGAGATTCAGCATACTTGTGTAAATGATCTACTTCACGAACAGAGTTCTTAATATATATTACCTCTATTATAAGTTATACAGTAGTCGGAGAGGCAAATTCGTTTTGAAAATAAAAACAGATTCACGGTACATTATGCACCGAAATACACATTACAGTGACTATCCCCATGACGCTGAGTTTTTCTTGAGATGCTTATAGACCCTGAATTAGTCGTTAAATATCCCGCCTTTCATTGGAACCGAAATCTCGTTTTTCTTTTTCAGAGGAACGCACGGAAAAACCCACATCCTCAGTCAAATGAATTCATTCCGCGTCCTCTTACGCTTTGTTCTGTAGAATCAATCATAATGTTGCCCTCCCTTTTGCGCCTGTTTCTCAAGTGGTTTATTTATTTCATCCCCCTTTCTTTTGACCATTTAATTCTCTCTTAAACACACTGACTCCATTTGATTAAGCTGACGCATTATGAAATTCTTGACTGTGTACGCAGTTTGCTACATCCGCCAGCTACTTCCTGGCCCTCGGGTCCACACACTCTCCTCAGCTCCTTGCTTTCTAGCAGCCTCAATACTTTTTTTTTCCCCCGGGCGCAAGTCGGAATTTTCAATTCAAAACAAAACAACATCATTTTCCGAGAAGTTCAAATGCTGATTTTCAATATAATCACGTGTTGTTATACTTGCTTTATGCTTGCCGCTGTGTTTTGATACAAATTAATAAATTTAAATCCAATATCCATTATGGCTGTGGATATTGGATTTTAAATTTATTCGTAATTACGCTGGTTGGTATTGTCTCCCAGAATAAACTTTCTTTATTCCCTGCCCCCTTTCTGAAATCATTTTTTTCCTTACGCTTTTTCGTATTGGATTTACGTATTTATTTTTCTCCATGTTACTTCGTAATTATTCCGGAGATGTAATCTTGCGGTAATTCTGTGCGTTCGCTGCAACATTTCAAGCCGGAATTTATAATCTATCAGTGATACTATATTTCCGTATGATTATAGAAGTCAGGCATTTAGCGCTAATTGACCGTAGTGCTGTCTAGTACGTCTGATAAACTGCGACACAAATCCAACCTGTAAATTAGCCAGCAGAGCTCATATTTGCATACAGTTTACACCAGCAATCACAGTAGCATGCTATGTTGCGCGATACCAATATCACTTAGGCTAGTCGCTAATCAAGGTAAACAAACCCACTCGTCTAACATAAACACAACGCTCTATATACCAAGAATAACACCAAACTCCATCAGAGTGATTACCTGGCCTGCCAGACTGAACTGAAATGCCTGGGAATTATGAAGTCCGTCAACAACAAAGACCTGACCGCATAGTCGCTCGCGTCTGACCGTGTGGGCGGAGCGAACCCCGACCGCCATGGAAGGTCAATTAAATTCTTAACAAGAACGCTGTGAACAGCGCATCGGAACGACAAATGCCAGTCTGCGTACGTACCAACAAAAAACGGATTTAACTGATTCTTTACGCTTGACAGTAACCCCGCTATACACAGTGCCAAAAAAAAACACTTCATTATATTTTGCAGTATCGTTCGGTACATTCGCTACCTATCCCGGAGTATATCCGTCGAAGGAACAATGTGCTCCTTCTCGAAACAATGCGATTGTTATACGACCTGTAATCCGTGCATTTTTCGAATACGTGCAATAATGGTACTCACAAATGCACACGTGTCTTTTGAAATTAGTGTATATACACAATGAACTGCTACACGTTCCACCAACCGTTTTGCCATCTTGAGGAATGTAAAATACAACGGTCAGGTACATTAAAAAGTACAAAACGAAAAAAGACATTTACACGAACCTATGGTTTAAAAATGCATAAATATAAGCTATTGCTGGTAAGAATGTGTTGTTATTTGATTGGATGGTACAGCTGGAGGTTTCTGCCAGTAATTCACCAGCCTTTACAAAAGGAAATATGTGAGTGTAATATATTTTGCAATATATTATTCTGGCTTGTAACTATTTAATATATATTAATATACAGCCTGATTCAAAAAATGGACTAAATTTTGTACGTCTGTATTTTCTGAACTATATAAGGTATGTGAATTATCTACATAACATTTGAAAGAGAAGGCCCTAAATTTTCAAATAACACCGCTAGAGCGCTCGCCTATCTCACAATCGTGCAGCAGCGTCAGTTGAGAGCAAAATGGCTACTATGCAACACCAAATTTTTTGCGTTCGTGAGTTCATTAAAACTGAGTCGGCGACTGCTGTGCAGCGTGCGTTTCGTCTTCGTTTCAACATTCAACCTCCAAAGAGGAAGAGCATTTGTCGTTGGAATCACCAATTTGAGCAAATAGGATTTCTGTATAAAGGCAAAAGCTCCGGCCGACCACGTGTATCAGAGGAGAACGTCAGACGAATTCAAGAGAGTTTTGAGCGTAGCCCACGCAAGTCAACCCGTAGAGCGAACAGAGAACTTGGAATACGGCAACCAACTGTCTGGCGTGTGTTGAGGCGCCGTTTACTCTTCAATTGAGTCCATCTTTTTGAATCACTCTGCATTATCATACACCTTACACTCACATATTTCATTTGGTACAGAATGGTGAATTACTAACTGAAACCTCCTGCGTGTACCATCCAAACAAATAACAACACATTCTTATCAACTGTAACATATTTATGTACATGTATTTTTAAACTATGGCTTTCAATAATTGTCTTTTTACACCTATAGATTAGTTCTGATATGTCATAATTTCATTTTTGTGATTTTGAATGTCTCTGAACGTTCTGTTTTACACCCCTGAAGATGGCCACACGATTGACCGAAACGTGTAGCAGTTCATTGTGTGTATAAACAATGTCAATATACTTGTGTGCATTTGTGGATACCATTATTTTATAGATGTGAGTTTATTATGGAGAGTTACTGAACATTCGGGAAATCGTCACTGTCGGTTGTTAAGGTTTCTTTGTCTCTTGGGGTCGGATGAAGACCTATCTCTGAAACTGCAGTCTCAAACGGAACTGTTGTTCATCCACTGAATGATAGATGATTGAATGTGTAACAAGAAAGAAATGATACTGACGGAGTAAAAATGAAGTTTTTGGAGAACGGCTTTCACAGTACCATTCCTTCTACCACTTGCACCGTCCTGTAGCTTAAACAGGGTCTTTTTGTTAAACTACAATATAAAAAGCAGACTTGGGTTTACGTTTACTAGCGTAGACAACAGTACACTGACGGACATTGTGTTGACGGTGAAACGGAAGATAAACCGGGTGACTGTGTAGACGAAATATGACAGTGCCGCTTGTGTGTGCAATGTAATCCAAGATGCTGTTCGTCACAAGAAGAGGATTAGGCGGTGGTGCGGTGGCTTCGAGGAAGAAGCTTGATCTCTAACGATTGTAAAGATTAGTCTTTGTTTACCTTAGGCAAAGGTATGGAGCTGCGCTTGCTTCCAGAAGTTATCCTGATGCCGAACTTTTGGAATGTTCTCCATCGCTTGATTTACAGTGTCCAGTAAAAGCAGTTACACAGAATGTGATGTTATAATATATTTATAATCAACAACAACAGATGCTAACAGAGCTACATAAAAATATCTTTGTAAATAAATAGATTGGGATCCACTTACTATGCGGTATTTGTATCTTAGTATCTTTCCATCTATAGCTCCAGTGCAATTAGGAAGTTGTCATACTAAATAAAATTCTTATCCGGGTTTCTTGCAAACTTCCCCTCTATATTGTGGTAATTCTGTTGGTGGAAGTTTCTCCCGAAACACCTTACAGGTATACGTGTGTTAACTGCGCAATGCGCAGTTGAACCTGCAATTCCGTAAGTGTACCTTGTGGATACCTGAGGTTTTCGAAGCCTCTTTTCCAAGTTCGAAATACTGATTACAAAATATTTGAAGAAAATATAGTCTGTCGTATTTCACCCGCCCAAGTAGATTGTGAACTTCTTCTCATGCACCGAACATATTAATAATCCGTCTTTTTCTTTATTTCTCTTCTCGCTTTTATTTTTCTGACAGAAGATAAAGTCCACGTACAATTATCGTATCGTTCCGTGCTTACCACACGATCGGACCACGGTAGGAACACAGTAAGAGCACGGTAGGGGCATGATTTTTAATGGAGGGATTAGCTTTGAAGTGTGGATACATCTTAAGTGTACTGGAGGACTGGCCGCAAGCGTTGTCACTGTCAGTGCTGTTGGAAGCTGTAGAATGAATTCAAAAGAAAGTGTTGACGAAAGTGCACGTAGCGTGCAACACATGTCAACGCACAGAACAAAAAACACCAAGAACGTTGCATTTCATTTACAATGCCAGCGTATACTGCGTGCCGATACCGGTGGCCTCGCGCTGCGTGTGCATGATTTTGCGTAACGAACTGCACTGTGTGTATGTGTGTGCGTATGTATGTGTGTGTTTGTGTACGCGCGCGCGCGAATGAGTAAACTGAGCAGAATGTGTTGCGTGTTAGTGTGTGGGATCATCGGGCGCAGTGTGATTGTGTGGGTCACAGAAACCCCACAGTTAACGAACAACCTAGAGCTTGACATCAGCAAATGACACTGCATGACAGGGTCTTTGGTCCTTTGTATGTGGCAGAGAGTATTCGACTCCACATTGTAAACATGTTGGAGCTGTACGCAGTGCCACAAATTCAGGAGCAGGACTGGTCGCCTGTGCTCTTTTCCAACAGGGTGTGTGGAGTTCGCCCTTTGGGAAACGAAATAGCCACGACTTCTTGAAAGTAGCGTATGACGATAACTGATGCAGCTATGGAGGTTCAATACCGTGGCGCACCAATTCCCCTGGTTTCACTTCAAATTACTTTTTTTTTTCCTTTGAGGTCATGTTAAGGGTGCTGTATCCGGCAGGCGACGTCATTCACTGCCTGGACGTAGCCAACTCGCTGCTCTTGTATTTGCGTCAGCCCCCCCCGCACGACATGCTTGGAAACACAGGCGGCGGCTTGCTCACAGCTGTGACGTCTGCTGTCTCTGCAGCGTCGAAGATGTGGCGATTTAACAATGTCACCAACATTTGAATATCTGTAACTTTTTACGTCTAAATATGCGGTAGTTTTTCTGCGACAACTATCCCTTTGGGATGAATAATTACGATGTTATATACATTTAACTCTTTAAAGCCTAACGACCTAGATATGGGTTGCGGGGTGCTGGGTTCAATTCCCGAATGACGCAGCATATGTATTGGTCAGCTACGGCTATTCCTTAACAGCTCTGTTGTGATTTTTTACTCGGGTTTTGCTGGTACTTCTATTACAGGATGCATGAAAAAATTGAATCATGTATATTAAATGCGGATTTTACAAATCGCACCGGGAATTTGATCTCATCTGTGCATGATGATGAAATATAATACACTACTCAATTTAGAGACGTGAAAATTTATGAAAGAAAAAAATGACCGCTGCTCTAAATATACTGTGGACCATGATTCAAAGTAAGAGTAATCTTTACTGCTCACAAAACACGAGATAATCAGAAATAAAAATTGTGTTCGGTGGAGTTCTTAACGAAATTATATGAGCTTTTGAACTCGCAGACGTTTTGCCCTTTTTCCGTCTTATGTATTGAAATTTAAAACACTACGTTTCCTGCATATGTTCCGTATGCGTCTTCAGGTTTACTTCTTCCAAATTAACTCACTTCGTGTTGATTATTTACACTGCAATTAAACCCGGATTACCGTAAAATTAATAGAGTAGGGGGTGGGGGATTGTCGGTTAGGGCTGGTAATTCCGGATACCCCCGTCTAGGCAATACTGGTACGGCAATTTTGTAAAGACCAGATGAAATATGTTGTGCTACCACAGAAGAGCCATACTGGTAAAGTGAGTTGCGTCCAGCCACGTTTGTGTGTTTTCAGGAAATACAAGCTGTTATGGGCAAGTAGAACTTCTGTAAGTGTGCAGATATTATTACGTTTGTCGCATTTCAGAGTACTGAGTTCGAATGAGCATGATTTTGACTGTTTGTTGCACTGTCAGTAATGTCACTAGCGCCAATAAGTTTCACGTAAGAAGGTATCAGATTGTGGAAGTGAGGTGGCCCTAAATGTCGAATAGCAGAGGGCACCTGACATTACCTGCTACATGTCAGTTGGTCTTTCTTTCGGAAAGTCAAAGGTGTTGTTCGCAATTCAACTTCGTATGAAGACTTAAATAATTTCTCTACTGGAGAGCTCACTTGGTTTGGAACACATTACTGCCGTAAACACTGCGAATCCAGCGATATCTGCATAAGTAATATATTTTTTTAATTTGTGCTACGATTCTCTCTTTTCAACATCAATAGAAGGTAATGACTGATAAACTTGACATGTTGCTTCTTCCATACACCTGTATTTACAAGAAAAAGATACGTGGTTGAAAGTCATGGGACAACGAAACCACAGTAAAAGCAATAAGGAGAGTATGTAAAAGAAAATGAGCTAACTTGCAGTTTCCAAGAAATGTAACTTTCCTTCCTCTATATTGTGTGAGTGTGTACACTCAAAATTGGATCCTTCTCAAGGAATCCAATAATTAAGCCAATTATTCCTCCATAATGCAATCTCAAATCCTTTCTCAGTCGTCAAAGAAGCGGCAGGCAAAAACTTGTTCAAACGTTCTGTGAAACGACACAGTAACAAGCTGTCATTACGTCACCCAACCGCAATTACCATGGCCAGAGGCAGAGCTAGAGGATTCAGCAGGCAAAAATGTGTAAAGGCAGAGAAGAACGAATTCACATGTGACTGCTTTCGGCAGAACAAAGTCTATATAATACTTGAAAAAAGGTATATTGAATAATCTGTTAGTTTCTCTCTTTCTTCCTTTCTTTCTTTGCTTAAAACCTTCATAGACTCCTTTTTCTTTGTCAGTTCTTCGATATTTCTCCAACTGCGACTTTATATAGAATTATTGTTGATATCCAGGCAAAATAAATCCCCTGATTAAACTCTGTACGGCAGTTAATCGCTAAACTTTTTTTTTTTTTTGCTTTGAATTTTGCAGCTCTTTAGAGGTAGTCATTAAGCTGCTATCTTGCATCCTCCGTTCGTTGAAGAGTTACCAGTTCCCCAAGGGTCACTTTGGAAATATTATCAGGTTATTTACCTTGAATATTTATTGTTTGGCATTCAAAATGTTTGTCAGTCATTGTTTGCGATGTCGAACAGTACCCGACGCTGACGTCTGGGTGTCCGACATTACCAGTCACTTTTCTCAGAAACTGTTTTGCAATTTGTCGCTCCAGTCACAATATATTTGTTTATATTTATCTTAACACTTTGGGCTTTTCAAGCTACTAAACAGTTACGCCCCGGAAACTCGGATGTAAGAAGTGAACCGTTTCTCTCTACGTGGAGATGGTGGGATGATTTTAAAGTGGATGACAATTTTGTGTTAATTTGTTAACTTGATTGTAGTGGCGCAGAATAGGCCCCAGTATTGCGCTCTTTTCAACATGATAATAGTGTTTAGGGTTTCTTCTAGGCTGTATGGCGGTTAATTTCCGGTGACGTCTTATTATCCATTGTGTTCTTTACATAAATATTCATATAGTTTTCACAAATTATTCTTTGTAGATCCTGCTTTGATGACAAGAAATATTTAGCCATTTCTCAATTAACCTAAGAAAAATAAACGTATAGTAATGTTGATTTCTGTTTGACTTTACAATTCTTGGACTTAAGATATTATTAAATACGGAGTTATACACTTCGTGATATCAGTGTAGTGCGGGAAGCATCCGTATAGAAGAGTTAATTTATCAGTTTATGACCACATGACAGGCTATTTTTAATTCTCTAATGAGGCACAGCTCAACCCTTCGTGTAGTGATGATGGCTGGTGAGCATCTTTTGATACTATTCCAGTTACAAACGAACTTTGACGAACGTTTTGTTCTTACCAGGAGCTTAGGTAAGGGGTCGGGGTCCACAAACGGCTATATATGCCCACCACCCGCATAAATATTAGCGAAGTTAGTCCTAGATATCGGTGCACGAGGTGGCGCAGTTGGTTGAGATACTGCGCTAGAAGCCTGAAGATCGCGGGTTCGATTCCTGATGGTCCATTGACCCAGGTATCGACTGAGCCTCTAACAGAAATGAGAAAATTTCCTGGGGGAGGGGGGGGGTAAAGGTGGCCAGTGCGTAAGGCCGACAACATTACTCTGTCATGTGCCGATTGTCTTGAAATCTGGGAGCCTCAACCTACTGGACTGCTGTACCTTTTTATTCCTACGTATCAAAACAAGAATCACAAATGGTACTTCTTGTGTCTGAAGAACTAAATCCGGTCTAAAAAACACACAAAGCAAATATTAGTATTCCTTACTATCTGGGCCCCCTTGACCCACGGGGCCTTCTACGCCTCGGGGGCTGCAGGGCCTTTATCTGAACCACAGGCCCTTACTCTTGTGTTCAAAGATTCACAGTCCCTCAAGAACTTTTCTGCAGCCATCACATAGGGAAGTTCCTTGCTCTGCTGGCGGAAACACAAGCGTCGCCTCCGCCACATGGCAGAACACAACGGGTGTGTCATAAAACTGGGAATAAAAATAAATTTATGGACGCAGAAATATATAATAAATTATGGAGACATGTTCAAAGTTGCTGACAGGAAATTTCGCTTTCAAGAAGGTTAGAAGATTATACGGCTTAAAGAAGTTGGTGTGACAGAGACTGATCACAGAACTCTTCATTCTGTGTCCTGTAATGTACTATATACTAAGTGTCAACGCCCGTAATGCCTCCGTGCATTAGGTGACAGACATATAAACCTGACACGCAACGTTGTAGCCATGTACATGTTTTTGTATTAAGACAGGTCTAAGAAGTAAGACTAAAAACAGGCATATAAAATTCCATAAAATGGGCACCTACTATTATGTTTTTATATTTCTTGAAATCAAATTCATTCCAGCTGTGAAATTTCTTATTATCTTACATGCGTAAGAACTCCAAAATCTTTCACGAGATAAATTCATATAAACTGTTTAAAAATACCAACAAATGCCCTTTAGTGTATGACTATAATTTTATTTTACAGTAACGGTAACCGTATATTGAACCTACATTCATTCACTCAAGTGTGTTTGTTGGTATTTTTAGAAATTTTACATGTCTGATCATCAAAGAATGTTGACAGGGACAATGATGTATGTCATACAATTAAAGCAACTTTCTAAATCTCTTAAACACCTCGTATTACTTATTCAAGAATTCTCTAAAACTGAAATACATACCGTATATTCTCGAATCTAATCCGCACTAGTTTTTGCCGATTTCTTAAACGAAAAAAAGTTAGTTCGCGGTTCTAATCCGCACCTTTCCTTCAACCGCCCCTTGCCTACAAGGCAGACTGATTGAATAATATTGGATGTTACCAAT
>Ga0123354_10007826_pt1 | contig 16180 bp, 12 predicted proteins | sample TergutLab28metaG_2_FD_97872 | JGI IMG/M metagenome (GOLD analysis project Ga0123354, IMG submission 97872) | Labiotermes labralis P4 segment gut microbial communities from Petit-Saut dam, French Guiana - Lab288 P4 | ecosystem: Host-associated > Arthropoda: Insects > Digestive system > Gut ...
CGCCACGACCAAAATCGCCGAGGGCACTAAACACACGTTCACTCAAGGCCGCATAACTCATGACTAATTGAAAGTGGCGTGATGTGGCTAGTGTCAAAATAAAGCTTAAAGTCCCAGCTACATAGCACCACCATCGCAAGCGTCGTGCGCCGGCTCACTGGCGCGCTATTTCAAATGTTCGGTATCTTTTTGGACTGGCCTTGTATGAGTTTTGTCAACTGAAAGTGACAAAATGTCATGTAGTAACCACAAAATGATGACTATATGCAGTGACGTGCTGTCTGGAAATGATGTCAGTAAGACTGTGCACTGTGGCCATTCAACAATGCCAACAGTACTGCAGAAGCAGAATACCTAATTAGGAAAATCTGTGACTAGGCTGACTTTCAATATATGGGTTACCCGCATAATAGTGAGTTTCCTAAACAATATTCCAGGAACTGGGAGTTGTGGCCATGTTCAAATTTAGAGCCAACAATTTATCAACCAGCCGGAGGGGATTTTTAAAACTTTATTCTGCAGCTAAAATTTAGGTAAGGGTTTTAGTAATGGGGGAGGCAGAGAGAGAGAGAGAGAGAGAGAGAAGAGGAGGGAAACTCAGCCAACACAGTAAATGATAATTTTTACTCACTACCGAATATTATTAGGGTAATGAAATTCAAGGTGGGAAGAAGCCTGCAATTGCATATGTGGCTATGTTGCAAAACTATGATTATAATGGAATTTTGAACATATGTGGGTGACTGTATTGTACCTACCATTGTCCTGTCTCTGTACATTGTTGTTTTTAAAAGAAAGTTGCTGCTGCAAATTTTTTCCAAACTTATTTTTTTTTGTGACAAGGACAGAGCTATACAGCAAAGTAGGCCTGGGTTTGATATCAGCTTTAGGTGTTATTTGTGTTAAACAAGCAGTTTGCTGTGTCATTCCCAGGCCTTGTTTCTGTTATCCACTGATTGACATTTTCATTGCAATTAGTTATGAAAATATTGTTTCCAAGGAATCTGTAGTTTGAGATTAATGTCAGCAATGCATGTACAGATTCTAATTGTTTTCAAATGCTGAAATGAACAACTTTGCAGGGTGGTACTATAATTGGTTCCGCACGTTGCCTAGAGTTCAGAGAACGGTATGGACGTCTAAAGGCTGCAAAGAATTTGGTGACTCGGGGCATAACAAACTTGGTGGTGATTGGCGGTGATGGTTCATTGACAGGTGCTAACTTATTTCGTTCAGAATGGTCAAGCCTGCTTGAAGAACTGGTGCAGACTGGTGAGTATCACACAGTACTTATGTCAGAAAGAGACTGGTTACATGGGCATTATATGTATACTCTTGTATTGGAGTTCCTCAGAGTATCTGCTCCTACACCTTGTAATACATTTTCATACTTATAAAAGGCTGTGGATTCCTCCAACAAAACATTTTTTCTTCGTTTCTGTATTTCTGTTTGTTGGATGTTTTTTCCCAGATGAAACTGTTGTAGCTCAGTGTGGTGGTGGGTTGGGATCATAGTCAATACTGTTGACTGAGCAGGAGTTGATGAGGAAGTTGGGGTAACATAGAATAACATGTTCAATTTCACAGCAGGGTATGCAATGTAGTATGAAATGATAGTTTAGTTAAGTGATTATAAAGGTTGATACAGCAGTGTAACTTATGAGCAGGTGCCTTGAAGTGGGAGAACTCTGAATGGCTGTATAAAATGATGTTAACTAGAGCAAAAACCAATATTGAGATCCAGACTGATACAGACCAATACTGACTTAGGAGTTTTTAGTTGACCTTGGCAGTAATTTGCATTGGTGAAAGCTGACTACTCCTTGTTTATGACCAATAACTGAGGTGTTCCCCTTAAAAATACAGGAGGCTGAAGTGCAGTTGTGTTTTGTGCATATGCAGTAATGCAGTTCCCCCCCCTCACTAGTATTGTGTTTGGTTAGAGCTGTTCATTAATTTAACGTAGGCTTTTCATACGTGGAACACCTATCAAATGGCAACCTGTGGAAAGAAGGTCCTACAGGGATAGAGGCTTGTGTTTTTGATAGGTTCTGTTTGTTCTGACTCTACTATTATCATGAGTGTTGAGGGACTCTGCCCCAGCTATGCAGGTCAAATTTATTTTTTTGAGTACATGACAGTAATAGTGAGAAGTTCATTGGGCCATTCTAGCATCCTGTTTGAAGAATACAATTCTGGGCATGTCCTGAAGACCCATGTGAATTACAAGGTGTGGTTGTGAAGACACTGTCATTTGTGGCAACATTTGGTTGTGGACTGATGAAGCTAGGGTTTGATTTTGCTGGTGTTAATCACCATATTTGATCATTGACCATCCAAGCTGGGAGAGGATTTTGTATATTTTAATGAAAGTTGCCCCCCAGACTCCTCAACAGTTCCATCTTTCACACCAAAAATATAAAAATACAGAACACTTATCATGTGTTACCTATCTTTAATATTTATACAAGACAATAGTAGTAGTAGTAGTAGTAAAGGTAAAGCAATCCCATTACAGGCCTGGACAGGCCTTCGGTGTTCCAGGAGGTTGAGGCTTGCAATTTCAAGACAATCGGCACGTGAAGATGGTAAGGTTGTCAGCCGTACATGCTGGCTGCCTTTACCCCCCAGGAAATATACCTGGTATTCATTTCTGCTAGAGGCTTAGTTAACCCCAGGGCCATAGTGCAGCCAGAAGGATTATGTCAATGAAAAATTGCAATGAGTGGTAGTAGTAGTAGTAGTAGTAGTGAAAAATAATTATATAGATGTATGACATGTATTGTTACATCTTACCTGAAATCGCAATAGTCATAATTGCAGTTGCAGTGTGTAACAAAACCACTTCTGGTGGAGATTGCCCCTCATATCACAACACATGGAGAAGTGACTGAATAATGTGTGGATAGCAATTTGTAATGGCAGAGAACACAGTGGTTTGTCTGATGTTTGATGGCATGTGCTTGCTGCATATGTCACCAGCACTCCTTAAACATTACATCTTCATGTGACTCAATTTCCAGTAGCATTGCTGCAACTTGTTTGACTGACTGGTCTTAGAATAAATGGCACCACAACATTCCCTCCCCCCAGTCAATTTTGCAGCATCAACAGTTTGTATGTTCGGTGATGACTCACTTTACTGTATGACTGAACTGACAGCATTGATGACAATAAGAATAATATTAATAATATAATAATTTTATTTTGTCCTGTTTAGAGGTTTATATTTACTTTCTTAACTGACAGTAAAGCAGACCCAGGTTCTCACTGCCCACATCAGATTTCTGTTGCATCCTTTTATTTCCCATGCACACCAAAAATCCTCTTTGTGTCTTTCATGCATGTTCCATCTGTAGTCTTGCCCACTGTGCATTAGCCATGAGTTACATCATCTCACTGCTCTATCTAAGCTATGTTTATGTAATGGCCACTGTTTCACATGGCGTACTGTTCTTGGACTACCCTGTTTTTGGGAGGCAATACATTCCTCTAGAACAATGTGTCTTATATACCAGTGTCATTTCCCAGAAGACTGGTATCTTTATCAGTATCATGAGAAATGAGAACAGTGCAGGAGTAACTGAATTACTCTGTTTCTAGCATATCTTGCCATTACAGTCTCATCAGATTTGGCTATAATGGTAACATTTCTGACTTGTATCAGGAGATGTCTAGTTCAAACTCAGACAGGGCACTATCTCTTGCTTGATGGGTTTGGTGTCTGACCAAGCAAATTCTGGGATAGTGCCATGAAGTTGGGATTCCCTATTGGTTATTTCTAGTAAAACTTACATAATCATTTTCTCTTGTCACAGGACTCATAATTGGCTTCTCATCAGCAGTCTTATTTTAGCACTGTTAAATAATATCTTAACTTACTTTAATGTTACTTATTCCATGCTTTGTGATTAAATTCCTCATTTATGAAACCAACCAATATCTGACATACACAACAACACAAACTTTTGTTTACTCTTATAGGTTTCAGCAGAATTCCTCCTTCTTCAGGGAGGCTATACACCAGTGTTCAAAACTCAATAGTGTATAATTCCGTATGGTAGTATTAAATATTATATTATAGTGATTTCTGCAGCTGAATTAAAAAGTATAAGATATTTTAATGTGTGGTTAAAATTCTATATGCTTGGTGTGTAATTGTAGGTATTACCATTGTATACAAACATCCAATTGTATTCTTCATTCATTATGGATTTTGGCCCTGTATTGTGTGTTGTTGTGTTATATGTAGGAGGTAACAAGTTACCTCCTACACACATCAAAAATTGGTTGTATGCGTGTGTTGATTTTGTAAATAAAACACACATTCTTACTGCATGGACTGAGCAGCATTAAGATAGTAAGTGTCCAACAAGCAGAGGTAGTTTATAACTATAAAAACACCAAAGAACGGTTATTTGAAATTAACACAGGAATATGGTTCAATAAGATCTGTAGGATTAACCACATAACTCACAGATCCATACACATCAATACCAATTTTAGATGTTTATATGGTGCTGCCTGTGATAAGCAGGTCCCTGTCACCATGGGATGGTGTGTCCTCAGGTTGTGGATGGAGGAATGACCTACAGTATAGAAGGTGGCTGTGAATGTATTGAATAAGCAGTCGTGGATGGCAGACAACAGGTGGTCTTCCAGCTTGGGGGTTTGGGTGAGGTGCTAACAACTCTTCAGCATAAAATTGGCCTTGTTATGAAAACACATACTTTTGCCTTGGGCCTGGAACATGAGATTGGGTACATGGAATGTTAGGAACCTGCATAGGTCAGGGTCACAACAGCTGCCTGGGAATTAGCGTGGTATAAATTAGATGTAGTGGGTGTACAGGAGGTAAGGGGGTACACAGGGGCACTTTAGGAGCAGGGGATTATATTTTTTTCTTTGGAAAAGGAAACAAAAGCATCAATTTGGAACAGGATTTTGCACACCATAGAATAGTATCAGCAGTTAAGAGAGCAGAATTTATTAGTGGTAGGATCTCATATATAGTTCTGAGAGATCACTGGTGTAATATCATTGCCTATTAGTAATATAATAAAGGATGAGAGGGTGATTTGGTTACAGACTACCACAGTATTTTAGCTAGGTGGAGGAACCATTTCTCTCAGCTATTGAATGTAAATGGGGTTAGTGTTGGTAGCCAGACAGAAATACATACAGTATGGCAACTAATGCATGAGCCAAGTGCCTTTGGGGTTGAAATGGCTATTGAAAAGCAAGAAAGAGACAAATCACTAGGTATTGATCAATCCCAGCAGAACTGATTTAAAGAGGGGAGTAGGACAACTCGCTCTGAGATACATGAACTTATTTATTCTATTTGGAAGGAGGAATTGCCTGAGCAGCAGAAGGAGCTGATCATTGCATCTATTTATAAGAGGGGTGGTTTGTAGTAATTATAGAGGCTTATTACTTTTGTCAAGTACATACAAAAGTTTAGCCAACATCCTGCTCTCAAAGTTAAATCCATGTGTGGGGATCATCAGCGTGGATTTCTGTGCAACTAGTCAACTACTGATCATGTATTCTTCATTTGTCAAATACTTGAGAAAAAAAGGGAATGAAAAACAGCAGTGTGTCAGCTATTTATAGACTTCAAGAAAGCATATGAGTCTTCTCTCAACTTGTGCACGGGATGGCCACCTACAGGTGTGATGATACCAGGTGCTGTATAATACAATTTTGACCTCCTGATGATGAGCACATAGTGCTCAAAACATGTACAGGCATATATAATAAACTTATTACAAAACAAGATTTTGTGCATTAAGTTGGTTAATTACTAAGATTTTACTGAGATGCATGGTCAGCAAAACATCAAAAGCATATGATTCAGTTAGGAGGGAGGTCTTGTTTAATGTTCTAATTGAGTTTGGTATCTCCATGAAACTGCTAAGGCTAATAAAAATGTGTCTGAATGAAACCTCTAGCAGAGTTTGGGAAGGGAAGCATTTGCCTGACAAGTTTCCTCTTAGGAATGGTTTGAAGAAAGGAGTTGCTTTATCACCATTCCTTTTAAACTTTGCTTTAGGGTATGCCATTAGGATAGTTCAGGTAAACCAGGATGGCTTGAAATTAATGCTTAACCCACTAACGTCCACTATAGTAGCATCTCCTAGCAATGCCAGAAATGCTAACGTCTGCTTTCGGACGACCTTTGTTTGGCAACACTGACACCCCTCTCTATCTATCTGACTGCACAATGTCTTAACACTGAATCAATCATGAAAGCAGTCCTGTGTCATATTTGTGTGTAAACACTTAGCTACCAAAGAGACCCTAATTAGCCATGAATGCATAAGTGTCATAAGTCTAAAAAACGTACTGTGCAGTTTGTTATGTCTTGCATTTAGTAAATGGACTAGAATGTTTTGGCAATAAAACTTTCGGGTATTAGTAACAGGTTGCTGAGTAATGGTTCTTAGGTGGGGAAAGGGAACATTATACCTGATCCATGCATTATACTACCAAGTAGCTTGAAGAAGTTAGACTTCTTTCAGCAGAGATTCTGCTGTTTGACGCGTTAGCTGTGCGGAAGTTTTGTTGAAAATGCAACATTGCGATATTTCATGTTCGAAACGGGCTTGTCTATGAAAGAAATACGAGATATTGTAGTGGGTTCAGACAGCGACGAGGATAAATATTACCCATCACAAGAGTCGGGGGACAAAGAGGAGCCACACCCACCTTCATGACGGTCTTCCATTTCACAGCCTTCAAGTCCAGATTATTCTGCCAGCAGCTCTGAGGATGAGGATCGTTTGGCAATGTGGCAGGTCAACAGCCACAACCCTCTCAGTGGACATTGCCCCCAAAACCCCGAAGGCGTGTAGTGCACGCCCTTATTGGGGCCCCCTTATCAGAGAGAGATGCTGGCACGGGCTGAGCATGAGCCACGACCATTCATGCCTGTAGGGAGACCAGCCCAAGCTTCTACTAACATCTGAAGATTGGACACGAGTTTCAATAGCACTGGCCTGGCCACAATCACATGAAATGCCGATGTTGTGTGTGTTGGGCAGGGGGCGTGAAGCGGACGGTGATATTCAGATGTGTCAAGTGTGATGTAGCGCTTTGTGTTGACGGAAACTGTTGTCAGGATTATCACACAAAGACCACCTTATAAGACATCTATTTGTCCGTCCTCCATACAAACAGTGAAGCCTTGACCACAATATAAGTAAAAGAACATGGATATTTACAAGTTTTTTTCAGAAACAATTCTTCTTCATTACCCGATAAGGATATTACAGCATTTGAAGGCACACCGAGCAATATCTGTTTCCTTTCCCACAAAATGCTTTTTGTTTCACAAATTTATCCTGCACAGTTCTCGAAATATTCAGGTTTTTCGAAAATCATGCGCAAAATTTAAATACCCCACAGAATAATTCGGCGATCTGGGACTTACAGTTGGGATTTAACTTGGCCTTTAAAGGGTTAAATGGTACACATTGGCTTCTAGTTTATGCTAATGATGATAATGTATTGGGTTGAAGCATTACATACTCTTAAAAAAACAGAGGCTGTAGTAGCTGCTAGTAAGGAGAGTGAACTAGACACAGTATGCTGATAAAACTAAGAACATGTTCATGTCTCAATCAGAATGCAGGGGAAGTCACATTGTAAAGATTGTTAATAGTTCCTTTGAAAGGGTCGAACTGTTCAGATGTTTGGGAATAACCCTAACGAACTGAAATCCTGTTCAGGAAGAAATTGAGACCAGATTGAAGCCAGGGAATTCTTGCTATCATTCAGTGCAGAATCTTTTGTCTTCCAGTTTGCCATCCAAAAATGTAAAGTTTAAGACATACAGAACTATAATTTTGCCTCTTGTTTGTTTTTTCTGTGAAACTTGGTCTCTCACGTTGGGGGAGCATCACAGGCTGAGGGTGTTTGAGAATAGGACTCTGAGGAGGATATTTAAGAGGAATGAGATGACAGGAGAATGGAGAAGACTACATAACAAGGAGCTTAATGATCTGTACTCCACCAAATATTCAGGTGATCAAAACAAGAAGAATGAGATAAGCAGGCCTGTAGCCTGGATGGGGTAGTTTAGAGGTGCTTACAGAACTTCAGTGGGGAAACCTAAGGGAAAGAGACCACTTGGAAGATCCAAGCTTTGGTAGGAAAATAGTATTAAAATCAACCTTCAAGCGGTGGGATGGGGGGCCATGGACTGATTGATCTGTTGCAGGATAGGGACAGGTGGCGGTCTGTTATAAACATGGTAATGAACAGTCTGGTTTCATAAAAAGTGGGGTATTTCTTGACTGCTTAGCTTTTCAAGAAGGACTCTGCTCCATGGGGTAAGTAAATTTGCTGCTTCAAATTCTGCAACAGTACTTCAAATATAGAGATTTTGAACTGTGCATGTATTGTTTTACTGGGATGTATTGCTTCCAGCTTCACGTAAATTTTGCTGCAGGTATCACTATGATACAGATGTGTATTACTGCTGTAATTGTATCTTATTTAACACATTTTATATAACCTGATGTGTTGTATATACTCCCTGATGATGAGATGTAATTGCTGAAACATGTATGAGGAATAGAAATTGTACTGCTGTGTGTATGGTGTGCACATGCTGGTTTTTTATATAAAACACATTCTCAGTGCACAGAATGAACAGTTTTAAGCTACAGTTTCGAGTTACTTATTCATTGAAAATTTATTTGAAGTTGAACTGTAAGAAACAAACAGACAACAAATAAATGAACAAATTAACTGACTGGTTGACTGAGTTACTATCTAACTAACTGACTGACTGACTGACTGGCTGGCTTACTGAATGTTAGACTGACTTCATAGGGCGGAGTCCTTCTTGAGAAGCTAATAGGTCCTCAGCTAGTCAAGAAATTCCCTACAGTTTATGGTACTCAAAAGTTCATTACCACCTTCACAAGAGCCTTTCACCTCTCCCTATCCTGAGCCAGATCAATTCAATCCATGTCCCCCAATCCCAGTTCTTGAATGTTATCCTCCCATCTGTGCTTATGTTTCCAAGTTGTCTCTTTCCCTCAGTTCTTCCCTCTAAAACCCTGTATGCACTTTTCCCATCCCCCAAAGTGCTACATGCTTCACCCATTTCATTCTTCTTGATTTGATCACCCAGATAATAGTGTATGAAGAGTACAGATTATAAAGCTCCTCATTGTGCATTCTTTTCCACTCCTGTGCTAGCTTATTCCTCTTAGGACCAAATATCTTCCTCAGTACCCTATTGTCGAGCATCCTCAGCCTATGTTCCTCCCTGATTGTGAGAGACCACTTCTCACACCCATAAAAAACAACCAACAAAACTGTATTTCTGTATGTTTTAATCTTCATATTCTTGAAGAGCAAACTGGAGTAAGAAGAATTTAATGATAGCAGGCATTCCATGACTGCAATTGCCTCTTAATTCCTTCATGAATACAGTTCAAGTTGAATTGTAAGGTAACCGAATAATAAAGTTTGTCAATTTTAGGTCAGATAACGAAGGATCAGCAGACAAAGTTTGCTCATCTGCATATTGCGGGCATGGTTGGTTCTATAGACAATGATTTCTGTGGTACTGACATGACAATTGGCACGGACTCTGCTTTGCATCGCATCACTGAAGCAATTGACGCAATTGCTTCTACTGCATATTCCCATCAACGCACATTTATTATGGAAGTGATGGGTAGGCACTGTGGGTAAGTACTGATGGTAGAGCACATTGGAGTATGTGAAATTTATGTACCCATACTGTCAGAATGTGTGTGTGTGTGTGTTATTTGTATCCATTCAATATTTGTTGTAGGGGGTGAGAAGTGTTCTGTTACAGATGTGCCCCTTGGAAATATTGTGAAATTATAGGAATTTAAGGAGCTGGGATAGCATCCTGCATATTGACTGGGTTGTGGACTGGATGACTCATTTCTGGTGGGTGGCAAGTGATTGGTTCCTTCTTCAACATGTTTAAACTGGCTCTGGGGCACACCCAGCCTCCTTATTTTGGGTACTGTGGGTTCCTTCTCTAGGGATAAAGCAATCAGTGTATGAATCTGATCACTGACCTTTACTAGTGGTGAGGTTATGAATGAGTGGAGCTACATCTCCACTGCCTCAGATTCCTGTACTTTACCTTTGTAGTAGTGTAGCTTTTATTGATCACAGTAGGAATGGGAATTTGTGCAACTTATTATACCAGTTGCCAAGTAATGAAGACAGAGATTGTTAACCCAGCTACCAGATCAGTGAAACTCCTCTTTAACTATTAGCTGACTGTGTTAACACTTTGCCTTGGGGCTGCATGTAAAGACGTTATTGATGGGTCATGTGTTTTGACATTTTCAAACACAATGTCCTATATGTGCATTTGTGAGCTGTTCTGTATCACTATGTCATGGTTATCAACACCTTGAAACAGGATGGTTGTGTCTCAAGTTACAAACATGCGGACCCTTCCTGACCCCACATTCTTATTACCATACAATTGCAACAAATCAACCATAGATTCATCTACACCTCTTTGTTTTTTTCTTTTTTTTTGGTCACTGCCTTCAGTAGAAACCATGATGGCTGTGCACAGGAGTGTTATGAAAGATGACGATATTTTGTGTGAGTTGTGTGCGGATACATATTCTGATGTCTGAGGACTGTGAAGCTGAAATTATAGATGGTGATAATGAGGTCCTCACAACCTCTCCTTGTAAACAATTTCAGTCTGTCCCTTAGTTTTTACTAGTGACAGTGGCAGGTACAGTAAGAGGAAGAAAGTAGAGTACCAGGTAGCTCTAATGATAAAACAAACCATGGAACACAAGATGCAGGGAGGCTATTCAAAATACAGTCTGTATATGAATATTTTCTACAGAAATTCCTTTCAGTTTACTACACAAAAGACTCACTGGATGAACCACAACCCCATGGCAGGGTCACCTGAAATTTAGGATGTGCTATTCAGGGAAAATAAAATATGGAGTGCTGGTCAGAATGGTGTGTGAGGCAGTATCAGGTTATTTCTTTAAGATGAAGATACGCACAGCCAAGGGGCTAAAGTTGGAGGACACAGTTTTATCAGTTTTAGACAGAAACTTAAGCCAGAATCATCACATCTGTCAAGCAAGTGTGAGATCAGCTGAAATATTGTTAGGCAGATAGGTGAGAGTTTGTGGCTCTGTGAGGACTAATAAGGGGCATTCCCCCTGACCTAGAATGTGTAGCCAACAACTTGGAAACAGGGCAGTAAGCATTCAGGAGGAAAAGTGATGTAATAGTCCGAGTGCAGGCAGACAGAAGACTTGAGCGAATGGAAAGCACAATCCATGTTGCAACAGTAGTGAACACAGGAAGGAAAAACATAAGGACAGACTTCAAAATAAAGAAACATAATTCTGTTTTTCAATGCAGTAAATTCATGATGAATGTAGATACTGCAGACAAGTACCACAGTTTTCACTCAGATATGGGGAAACTGTCAAATGGCTGAATGTATCTGCTAATCTGCATTTTTGTGTACAAAACACTAAACACAAACGAGAAATAATATACAAGAACCTCCTGCAAGAGATAACAGGTTTCCGGGTATCAGAAGTCCAGTATGAAAGTAGTCGAGTTTTGATGAATAGCAATTGCCAGAGAAACAACCAACACCAGTGGGGCTTAAACATGACTCCCAGGCACACTCTCCAGGGATTTTAGCAAACACAAGCTGGCCAAAATTGTTGCTGATGGGGAGGGCAAGTAGTGTCATGTCAGACAGTGTAAAGTGCGAGCTTAACATGAGAAGTGAAACAAAATGCATTTATAAATTGTGCATTGTTCCACTTTACAAATGGTCAGTTTGAGAAGTACCACTCAGTTTAGAAACTGTTAGACTGTCTACATGCAGTTTCCTCAGTACTGGGCTCAGGGTTTCATCAGTACATTCAAATTGTAAGTAAGAAAATAATGAGGGTTTGAAAATTTGAATTGTTTAAAATAGCCAGGAACTTGGGGTATTTAATTAAAGGGCCATCTGGTTGGTAGAGTGTTAAATGCAGGAGCTTTCTTCCAAGCTAGAGTTTTATGATGATGATAAATGTCTGAAATGCTGCATGTCAGAAAATAATTGTGCTTATTGCATTTTTAGAGCTGTAAGGGGCACATAAGAACTCAGTTTTCAAGAATGAAATTGTTTAACAGTGTATGAAATTTTTATGTAATCGGCCTGTACACTTAATATTAGTCTTCATTTTTTAACAGTTCCTTTTATTGTTTTTAATGTGTTATGAAAAAATTGCTGATATCCATCCTTAAAATATTCTGGTAACTTATACTAACAACTGCACAGCACCAACCATAATACATGTAAAACTTGCTACTACCAAGCAAGTGACTAAAATTGGCTACATTTTATGTAGGAATGGAGGAGATTCAAGAGTAATTTTCTGCGGAAGTGCAGTGTAAGTTACATCCATTTTCCCCCTCTACATTGTTTTTCTGCAAGTGTTATTCATTTATTGTAGTCCCTATAAATGTGAAGCCTTTAAAACCTTTCTGCAGCTGTTGTTTTCCCACTGTTATTGTTTCCTTTTTGTATGGTCTGTTGAGAAACAATGGATAGAAGTTTCGCTGTACTGACAAATGTGTGTGATCCGCTACAAAAAAGTATCTTTTGCAGTGAGCTTGTAAATGCTCTAAAACTGAATTTATTCAAGACTGTAGGGGACTAAGTGGACATGATAGTGCACAGTTACGTGGTACAGTGACAGAAATGAAAGTGGACAGGAAACTGTTTCTCACCCCTTGACTTGATTTTGAGCACCTTTTTCCTTTTGATGTCTGTGGTACCAAAATGACTATCAGATATTTGTTAACGTCTTCTCATGTGGACTCAATCAATGAGGGTGGGAGTTAACCTAACCCACGTCAGCTGCACAGGCCATTTATTTTGGAGGAATATTCTACTTACAATGTAAAGTTCAATGTGTCCCTCTTCATGTATATCTGTAGAGGCAGTATGTCCGCACATTCTTAACCTTGGCACTAGATAGAAGTAAAGGGTCAGCCACATGCTACTGTACCCCTGAGAATGAACCCAAGTACCTGTTAAATAGGAATAAGGGTTAAGGAATTAAAAAAAAAAACAGAATACCACTGAAGTGTTTACCAAATGAAAGCTGTGAAGTGGTGTCACTGGACCAAATTTTTTGGAATCAGAAAATATCTGACCAAACGGGTGTGTAACCGAAAAGATGTGTTTTCCTGTGTTGTGTGCTGCTTAGTAAGCTGACAGCATCCTGTGTGCAAATCATAAGGACAGCCACAAGTAAATTATAAAGACCATAGTGTGGCTGGGCAGGATTGGAAACATTAACAAATCTGTGAGGAATGTTTTTTTTTTTTTCGTAAATGGAAGTTTGCACTCCACGAGTTATACAAAATTATATGAAGGAAATGTTTGTTTTCTAATAAGACATACTGAATATACTTGGGCTGATCATTTGATTCTGGGACTGATTTTTCTTTTCCGGGAAACTATAACACGTAGTGAAATTGCAACAGAGTAGGACACGTGGCAACTTTGTACAAGTGTATGTGCAAAACCGGAGGTCGGTATCTCCTCACATTCGCTCTGTGGGGGCCCTTGGGTGAACGTCTACAACAGTGTGCATTGCATTTCATGATGGAAGAGAAATTGCAGCAGCGTGTGTGCATTGATTTCTGTTTCCGTCTGGGGAAAACTGGTGCTGAAACGTACGAAATGCTGCAAGCAGCTTTTGGAGGGTCCTGCCTATGTTGATCGAAGACATTTGAGTGGTATTTCCGTTTCAAAAGTGGACGCTGATCCTTTGAAGACGACCCCCATCCAGGCAGGCCTTCCACCTCCCACACCGAGGAGACTGTGGCACGTGTGTGAGAAATCATTCGTGCTGACCGACGTCTGACTATCAGAGAGGTTGCAGAGGAAGCTAGAATAGCATTCGGTATGTGCCAGAAAATTCTAACTGAAGATTTGCGAATGAGACGTGTGACAGCGAAATTTGTGCCCTGTCTCCTAAGGGCAGAACAGAAGGACGATTGCATGTCAGTTTGCACTGACCTCCGTGATCGAGCCCAAAACGATCCCAACTTCATGTCCTCGGTAGTCACTGGTGACAAATGCTGGGTTTACGGGTATGACCTTGAAACAAAGCAAATGTCCTCCCAGTGGAGCACATCATCATTTCCTCGACCGAAGAAAGCGCGTCAGGTGAAGTCCAATATCAAGACCATGTTGATTGCATTCTTTGACATTGATGGGCTGGTTCATCATGAGTTCGTCCCTACAGGACAGACGGTAAATAAGGAATTCTACAAAACAGTCCTGCAATGCCTCCACGACGCTGTGCACAGACATCGCCCTGAGAAGTGGTGCTCCGGTAACTGGATCCTGCACCATGACAACGCCCCTGCCCACAGGGCTGTCACCACAAATGAATTTCTGGCGAAACACAACATTCCGTCGCTCCCACAACCTCCCTAATCCCCTGACCTTGCTCCGTGTGACTTCTTCTTCTTCCCACAACTGAAGAAAACAATGAAAGATCGCCGATTCGATTATGTTGAAAATATTCAAGCCAATGCGATGAGACAGCTAAGGGCTATTACAAAAAGTGACTACCAGAGTTGCTTTCGTCAGTGGCAGGAGCGCTGGAATAAGTGCATACAAGCACAAGGACACTATTTCGAAGGAGACAAGACCAACTAGCTGTTAAGTCTACTCATTCACTCACAAAAAAGTCTGTCCCGGAATTAAATGATCAGCCCACGTAATTATGATGAAATGGCCTTATTAGATAAGTAATCATAGAAACTTACTGCAAAAAAGAATACCTACACATAATTCATAATAAGTAATTAATTTATGAAACATTTAGTAATACGAGTAAACATGGCTATCTGCAAATGCTTCTAATAGGGAGAGACATGAATATCATGACGGCTGGGATCAGCCTGAGCTTACAATTGCGTACCATCGCCTGAAATATTGAACAGAGCTTACAGACATCTGTATATTGAGATATAAACAACAGAATAGTCTACCTTGCTCTGTCTAACTATGTGGAGACACCACCTTCCATCAGTTTAACTGTATTTGTTTTAGCCTAAATTTTAAGTCATGAGAGAAGCAACATGCGAAAAATATGAACTGTAACACAGTTGTAAAAAGTGAGATCTTATTGTAGCAAATGCAATTGTGTATCTTCGTAAGTGTTCTATCAAGGATTTGCCTGATGATTACCCTGTCATGTTGACTACTTTACTATAAAAATTACCAAAAATAAAGTTGTGTTAATGGTTTTTACTTAACTAATTATTTGAAAGACAACAAGATGTCTTAACTTAAAAAAAAAAAAAATCTGTTTCATTATTGCCATTGTCACTGTTTTGTGTTGATGTTAATTCTGAAGTGATTCCTCTCTTAGCATGAAGATAACAGTAATGACATAGAAGTTTGTGTGTAACTAATTGTAACATTATTAAGAGATGTAAAATTCCTGTAATTAATCTACATTTTATTCCTTTTTAACATTTTAATTGATAACTTTGTATTTTAACTTTATGCACGTCCTTGTCAGCATTTGTTATAAATGTATTCCTTTGTAAATGACCTCCCTGAAAATGGCCTATGGGGGCTGAAATATGTAGCGGGAGCATCACAGAATAACATATTTATGGTTACTCAAGCAATTAGTTGGATTAAATACTATATGGTCAATTGTTTGCATGGAATATGGACCACATTAAATTTGAATCTGTGCATACTAGCTTCAGTAACTTAAGTGCATTGTCATTGAGTTAAGTACTTTCTCTATTATGCACTCAAAGGTTTTTTTTTTTTCAAAAGTAGTTCTGTATTCTTTCTAATAGAGGTATCATGTTATGATGATGATCCCACTAATCATAAACCACATTTCACACTCAGTCTTTGTTATTCAGGGTCTAACCAAATGTACCACATTGACTTGAATGCAAGACAACTCTAAACAAAGATGACCTCCCCAAATAAAACATGTCTGCCAATTGAGAACTTATTTATTCTAATTTAAGATGACCCCCCCCCCCCCCCCCCCCCCACCAAACAACAAAAAAAAAAAAACAAAAAATAATTTAAAAATAATCAATTACTACAAAAAAACAGAAACAACAACAATAA
>Ga0123354_10007829_pt1 | contig 16179 bp, 9 predicted proteins | sample TergutLab28metaG_2_FD_97872 | JGI IMG/M metagenome (GOLD analysis project Ga0123354, IMG submission 97872) | Labiotermes labralis P4 segment gut microbial communities from Petit-Saut dam, French Guiana - Lab288 P4 | ecosystem: Host-associated > Arthropoda: Insects > Digestive system > Gut ...
AAATAAATATGTGAGGAATAAAAAGTTGTTAAAATTGTCAAGGATATCTTGTTTCTTATAAATGTATTACAAATACCTGACTGATATCACTAATCCAGGCTGCTTTTTCCTGCATGGTGGGTGCAACTAGGTGCACGACCACCTGAGGGGACCCTGTCTTCACATCAATGATGATTTTAAAGTCTCGATTGTGTAGATGACAACTTCCACTTGAAGTCTCACTGATACCACTAGACTGACTTGACATTGAACACACAGACGACTCTGCAGCAAAAAGCAATGGAACTACTCTCATAACTTTCTAGAATTACTGAAGGAGCAGTCTTGTACATAAAATGCCAGACTAGTAAAATTCTAAATTCTAATAACTGTGTATTCAGTTTTGTTTTAATTTGCACAAGTACCAGTGAAACTAATGTAATGTGTTATAAAAAGTTTTATGGAGGGGAAGAATCAAAAGTAATTTTTCATGAAGGTTGATTAATTGATATGCTGCTGACATGAATTATTCATGAAATCAGCTCTAGTTTTTTTTTTATACATATATTAATAACAAATAACTTCTATCTCAACTTAATTTGGTGCTTTGAGCAGAAATATGTGACTTCCATTGATTTATACTAGTTTGCTGAAACAAATATTTGCAAAAATGTCCATGCAGAAACTCGGGTGGAGGACATATTATAAGCCCGTTTTGTAGGGAGTCAAAGCTTTGTTTTTAACATAAATTTGTCATTTCTAAGCAAATTATTCTTACAGCTTTAATCATGTAGGTAATTTTCAGTTGTAAATTAAATTAAAGCCACTTTATATTCTTTCATTAAAAATACAGATTTTCCCAAGGATTGTATCTAAAACACATTCATTATTAAAAATTATCCTGTTATGTATTAGAGCACACTTATAAGTACTGACAACATATGTGAGCCAATAATGATGGGGCACTACCCAAGGTCTGATCTCCTGTTTAACATTACAAGACACAGAACATATTTCAGAGAACAGTAATAATGACGGTTCACTCAATTTTATCTTAGTGCCACTAACTGAAATTCTTAGATATGTTTCAAGCCAGTTATTACTGTTAGTCTGGTGGAAGTGACAACTATGTGAAATGAAGGGCTTTTTTAACCTCTAACATGTATTCTGTAAAATGCAGCAGGAATATAATCCACAGAAAACACTTTTTTTATATATGAATGGTTACTCAATCGAAAGTCTCATTCCTTCTGTTATTAATTAAGTAACATACTTTATGAATTCAGAATCTTAATTCAGTATTTAAAAAAGTAAACAATACAGCAGGGCCCCTTTAATCTGAAAGGTAATACTCCAGAAATCCTGATACTTCAACAGTTGAGAAAGAAGGTCCTCACATCCACAAGTTTCATCCTTGAAACAGACAGATCTCAGAGACATGTTCACAGAACCCTCCAGGGGTGTTGCTACATCAACCAATGTAGTGTCTTCTGATCCCATGTCTCCTACTCCATCAACTTCCACAGCTATGAAGACTCCTGATCGACAGTCTCCTGGTTCTTCAGCATCACTGATAGAAAATTAAGAGAATCCGGAAAACAAAGAAGGGGCTTTAGTGCCCCTGAACTAGCAGCTGAAGGAGAGATCCTAATGGAAGGATCATCGGATTAGATGTGCAGCCCAAACACAAAGCAGAAACAAAGTCACACAATTGTTAGAGCTCGTGAAAAGTTTACCATCATCATCATTTACGCCATGATCACTTGGATCCTCTATGAGTAGTGCGTCAGCGAGTGGTATCTTGCCAATTTCAGGGACAAGATGCAGTCGACCCCCAGAAGTCCTGAAATAGAAAAACAATCTATTAAATCAGCCAGTTCAAATTCAAGTTTATCATTCTGTTCATTGAAGTTTGCAGTTTGGATTAGTTTGCACAGATTTCAAGCAATGTTTTCACTGTATAACTAAGTTTGCTTTTCCTGGGTAATGGCTTCTATCAGTCCCTGGGACTATTCAGAAATATATGGAAAATGTGACGCCATACAGCTGTCAGAGATTTGTCATAATGGACCTTTGGCAGGAGGATAATTTGGTCATTGTTTGACACTAAATAACAAGACAGCCATACATGAGCCCAGTATAAGGCTAATGTTGAGCTGAGTAATACAGATGCATATATGACATGAGAAGTTTAATTTTGCCAAAATGTTTTAAAAGCAATCATTTAGGCAATGAAAATGGTTAGAGAAAACTACCTTCCCATACACTCCAACAATCATTGTTAATCAGGTCCTAGAGAACTACTGATGCCTTTAGTTTATTCAACTATAATTTCTGAAGACATTCCTCAGGATTTCTAACATTTTATTTTTCAGCTAACAGAAGTGATACTAACCCTTATCATGCTAAGGTGGAAAATATGGTGAGCTCCTAATAATTCCAGCAGATGGCAAATTGGATTTAATTCGGCATTTAAAGGGTTAAACAAGAATTGAAAGTAAAACAAAGTACCATAAGTATTTTTTTCTGAAGTATTTCAAGTTTTCATTAAATTAGGATGTATGGTCACCAAATATTATGCCTCCATTATGCCCACAGGCCAGTATTTTGTGATATATTACATTCTTAATTCAAAATGGTAGACACTATGAAAACTACGTAGTAGTGTGTTGGTTGAAACAAAAGCAGGAGGCATATAACCTGACTCTTTATAGTACATTTCAACTAATTTCATCCTCTGTGCCTGTTGTGAATCTAATAGTATACACATGATTTGTATTTTGTAGCCAGACACTTTTATTCCTAGTCTGTTTTCTCTCTGCATTATCTTCTATTGGTCATACAACAAAAAATCATGCACCAAATTTGCATTAGTCCCACATTGCAAATCAAATTTTATCGGTAAGGCTGTGACTTATAGATTATCTATGGCCTGGTTCATCAATTGTGTACATACTATGAGTTTTTTGGCATATATATATATATATATATATGTGTGTGTGTGTGTGTGTGTGTGTAGAAGAGGGAGAGATTTTTAATTTAAAGGCAAAAGGAAATGTAAAACCTAACAATAAAAGCATATAAACAGGCATCTGTGCAACAGTAAAAAATATGCAGTGTTTACAAAGGACAAATCGCCATTCACAAACACGTACTCATCACCTGCGAGGGAATACACAGACACAGAAGTACATGCCTGGAAAATCCAAGGTTCTTTTCCCAAACTACCAGTTCAATTTTTTGTAACTGCTGTACTTACTGCTAAAGGATCTTTGAACACTCTTAGTACACTAGTTTTCATATGATCCTCTTATACAATCCAGCAACAAAAATGGGACAAAATATGACATTTAATTTGTTTATTGTATATTATGATTACTAAGAGCTCAACATTTTGAATGGCAAAACAATTTCAAGACTTCTCTCCATAAACTTTGTGTGCCATGTGTCAAACTCAAAACCTACCAGGCTTACATTATAAGAGATAATTAATTCTAGATTTTGGATAATAGTGTAGTGATTTCCAACCAAAAGAAATTTCTGTGAGTAACATTTCCTGCTGTATATTTCAGTTTTTGCTCTGATATGGTGTCAATATCTTTAATATGAAAATGTCTTTCTGCAAGTGTTAAGAACAAAAAGTCAGAAGCTGCTCTAAAGACACAATTTATGTTGTAATCTGTGTACACATAAAATGCAAATGATGAAGCCAATATGCCACCAACAAATGTGGGTCTGCACAAAAAAATACAACAGTTACACCTGAGAATTATATTAACAAGTATAAATGAAGTATACAACAAAAATAGGATAATAATAAAGTATGGAAATATGCGTGATAATTCAGTTAGAAAATTGTTATCATCCCAGTTACAGTACAAATGTTTTTAAAATTAGTTTATATGAAACAATTTTGCCAAATGTTTTGAACAGGTATGAGATGTAGTATATTACAGTGAAGGAAGAACATAAAGTCGAGGTGTCTGCAATACCACGACTTAGAAAATATTTGGATTTAAGCCTGATAAAATCAGTGACAATTTTAAGAACATTAAACAATGAGAAAATCTGTGATTTATACAGGTCATTTTGTTCTGAAGATGGTGAAATCTTCTGCAAAATTTTGGTAAGTAAATCTTTGTAAAATGTCCACTTTGCAAATGCAGAAGAAAATGGAAGGATAACATTCAGATGAATCTTAGAATGATCTTAGAATGGATGGTGCTCAGTGGAGTGGGATTAAAATTATGTATGATAAGAGGCTGTTGGTTTGTTGAAATTCTCCTTTTAACTGGTACACTGTTATTTGAGTAAATGTATGTGTGTGTAATGTATATATGCATGTACATATTTACAGTACACATTATTTACTGCATGGATCACTCTCCAATAAAAAACACGCGAAGTATGTCCAATAATTCTTATATCACTCCCCTTTAACAGCTAATCGAATATGTATCAGTTGTTTCTATGGTTAAAATTGGTATAAGAATGTTAATTAAAAGTTTATTGGAAACGTGTGGTACAGACAATAAGCAGCACAAAAAGTCTCTCTAGTGAGATTAGAATTTAAAGCCTTCTGCATTAAAATCTTGATTTATTCAGTAGCAATATTACTCTTAATGGGGAAGAATTTGGGGTTCAGCTAATAAGTTTAAAATGTTTACTAGATGTGTGAATGAAATAAGTGGTAAGTACATATATATATATATTTATGTAATTTAAGTTACAAAGCACCCCTGAATATAATTTAATATTCTACAAAAACCGATTTATAAACACATAAAATTTTGTCCTTGTCTTTTCTTCATAAAAGAGGGTACCCCCGCATAAAATGATACGTGGAGCATTAATAAGGCTGTTAATTGAATTCAGACATTAATGAAATTAAAAGAATTGCAATCATAATTACATAGTAAGATGGTGGAAGTAGAACATTTTATAATTAAAAATCCACGTTGTTCATAGTAAAAGAAAAATATGCCATTTTTATTTTTAGACACCAGCTGTATAACATCTTTATATTATGCATATTTAATGTCAATTCAGCTCACAAAACACCAAATCCTAATGCAAATAGAAGAAATTCAACACCTTACCTTGTTGCCAATATCAGATGATTTGAGAACAAAAAACACTGCCTTACGGTTTCCTTTTCGCTCTTAAAATTCGTCAGCCTGCTCCTTGAAGTTCTAGGTTTATCAGAAGGGATCTGGATCAAGCTCCCTGCAAGAGAAACGAGAATATATATCCCCAATACCAGCCACAATATCACCATTTCCTTATGTGCACCGAGATATTTACTGCTTCCAAAGATTTGTCGTGGAAACCCAAAGTCTGCCACCTTTCCTGAAGGTCAGTAAGTTTATTAATAAGCTTAAATGATAAACATTTTAGCAATTTGTTACCTTAAGCTTGCTATCTCATATGGTCTCCATAAAGCACAAGACCAAGCACCTGTAGGATTTTGTGCCTAAAGGTCAGGGGCAAAATAGTAAAAAAGCGCACGAATAGCGCATGCGTCCACTTAATGCACACGGTGATCTTATGGAGCCTCGACCAAATTTCTTTCACTTAGTATCCTTATATTACAATTGATAACACTTCAAGAAACCCATAATGAAGCCAAAACTAAGGTTAAACGTCGTAGCACAAAAAAATGTGGAATCTACAAAGGAAGTAATTAGCGTAGTAAATTTTTAAAAATACGTACAGACGCTTAAATGGGCGTTTGCATAAAAGATTTATAACATTATATTTATAGGCACACAGCAACTATCACTTTCTTGGATAGAAGCATATTATAACAACCCTGAGAAAGTCGTGGGAAAACTGAGAAAATCAGGTAGACAGGAAGTGCGATAATTTGTGGGTTCTGAGTATCGCATTTTGCTAAAGGATTCTTCATATTTTCTACTATTTCTCAATTTGATAATTTATGTATGCAGCACGATATAAAAATTAATTAAAAATATGTATATATAGCTATATATTTTGTGCGTGTGTGTGTTATCTATATATACTATTAACCATATATTTACACCACGTTATTATCAAATAAAGTGTATTGTTATATTTATACTTTTCTCAGTATGCTTGAGGTGAAATTGGTGCCCTGATATCAACTTCGAGGCATAGAAAAGTACTAACTCTAAATTAAACACGCCAGCAGTGACGTATATTGAACCACACTTTCATCACGTCCAAACTACTTGACAGAATACAGAATATTGTCATTCTCATTCGTATCAGACATCTATTTTATGTGAGGGAATCACCCCCAGATGATGTCTGAGCGTATACTATAAGGCAGGCTTCAAATCGATTTGGTTGTCTGTCTCCGTTTTCACTTACACTGTTCTTCATGTCTGTACGATGCTGCCATTACTTCATTCAGTGTCCAAAATTGGAAACAAGGCAGATATGGAGCGTGTTTTCAGCTACAGACATTTATGTGTACCTTCGACAGAACTATGTTACATCAATTCTGCAGATAAAATGGGAAAGAAGAAGATGATATGATGATGGCAATAATGACCGTGTGAATAAAGATAATAACAATACAAAGTAACGAGACTATATGTTTGTGGTATCTAGAAAAGTAACAGCATGGAGCAGATTCCTTTAGAGGATTCAGGACGTCCTCAGCTACTCAAGAAATTATCTGTATTTTATGGAATCCGAAGGTTCATTAGAGTGTTCACAGCAGCCAGCCACTTTTATCCTGAGACAGATAAATCTACTCCGCGACTTCCCACACCATTACTCTAGTATCAATTGTCTATTACGCCTATATGTTCTAATTTAATCTTTGTTTTAGAATCTCGACAACAACCCATTATGAGCTCCCCTTCCTCCCATGCATTCCACATGCACCGTTTCCAGTCTCCTTGATTTAATAACCTAAAGAAATACTAGGCAAGTAGTAAACACTTTTGGTATCAGTCCAGAAAAATAAAAAAAACTGGATAAATTAATGAGAGAAAGTGATATAATAGACTCCAGTACGAGTCCGAGTGTTTGACAAGAAAGCAGAGAAGCGCCTCAGAAGTGTGTTAAATGTAGTCTATTATACTCGTATCCACAAATTATTTACAAAAAACACCTAACGGACACACACATATGCTCATAGAAGGCAAAGCAAACTGGTGGTATCTACGAGGAATAACGTTAAACGAAAAAAAAAAATCGAATGATCTAAACATGCATACAACATTTCGCATTAATTCAGTGTTAACTTCTCCGACACAAGATTATTGAGGGGGCAAAACAGGCACAGATTCGACAGCAGTGCAAGAATGAGACACTTGTTATACAAACTGAGCGGAATTGGTAATAGAGAATTCGCCAAATATTATTCATTGTCTGGGGCATTTACATGACGTTTTCGGAGGTGACTCCCGTCTTCATATGCATGATTATCATTATACTGACGGAATCATTACTGAAAACTGCTGTTTTCTTCTAAACCTAGTAATTAACCAACTTGATGCACAAAACCTTGTTTTATAATAAGTTTGTTAAAGATCTCTACATATTCCGAGTACTATGTGCTCGAAACATTTAGAGGTATTAAAAAAACTTACTATAAAACAAGATTTTGTGCATCAAGTTGGTTAATTACTAGGATTGTACTGAGATGCACGGTCAGCAAAACATAAAAAAATGCTGTTTTCCTGTATGTGATGCCGTGAAATCTGATACGACTGTTCGAGCATTTAACAGGAACCTGCTGATGATGGAGACATCAGGTTCCTTTAAGATCTTGGCACATTTCTACCAGAGCATATAACGTCACATACCAGATACCTCTAATCTACGCACTCACTGACTTGTCAATATCACAATTCACGTAGACTATTACAATATAAACGTAATTTGCACCAGAAATATTTCAGACAATGTGCAATGTCTACCATTATAGATAGGTAAGAAAATGTATACCATTGGTCAGTCATGAAACAGTTTTTCTGACATTATCAGCGCAGACTTCTGTAGAATTCTCAAGCCCCGAGAAAAATGCAGTGTTTAACAAATATGTACATATCGGAATGTATATTTTTAAGTCTGATTGAGTCTATGACGACCTTTTATTTTCTCGGAAAGAAATGTGTCGCCTCGAATTAAAAGTGTCATACAACAACTTTCGAGAAGATCTCAGCTCGCATGGTCCTCCCCGCCCCCCCCCTCCCACACCACACAGTTACATACACTTCACACATCACATATATGTATCACAACACACACCTATGCACACACACACACACCACATTCTACAAATTTTCGTTATAAACTTAGCTCTAGGGTCGTGAAACAACCAAAATTATAAATTCATAGCGCCTGCATTCCTTGCCACTTAAGTGAACAGAGAAACTTATGTTACAACGCAATTTAAACCGACTCTAAGTTTCGTATTATGAAAGACAGATCTACGTCTATTCTTGGCATGCTGCATATTTACCTCGTGTATGAGGCACCGAGAGGTGTTGTGTGGAAGTGGCTACTGACACCACGCAATAATTCTGCAAGTTTTATGTATGGCTATGAAACACGAACGCATGTTCCAGAGTTAACACACACACACACATACTTCTACGTGTCGGTTGTACACATAATACGGGGGAAGTATGAAGGCTGTCGTGACTTACACAGGTCATTTAGTGTTGTTAGGGCAGTGCGTTTTATGGAGTTATAATGAGTTCGGTATGTAGCTCGAGTGATGTTAAAATTCTCACGTAATTTTCTTGGGGATACCACCGGCAAGAGCGAGGAGAAATGGGTGAAAAACATGGACAGATGTTCGGGAAGGACCGGGTATAGCTTATTCGTTATAATGTATACTGCACGAGTTGGACAATCGAGGAAACACTGTTCCATTCCCAACAGAGGCAAGAGATTTTTTCCTTTTCCTGAGTGTCCAGAAGTTGCACCTCCCCATCCCTCCCGCATTCAATAGTTATCAGGTTTCTTCGCCTGGGACAAGGCGGTCAAGGCGTGAAGCTCTCAATTCTCCCTCTCTCTTCATGGAATTCGCTAGGACGACGTTACCTTTCTTCTTTACTTTCGTTACTAAGAAGATAATTTGTGGGAATGGGAATGCTTGGAAGCGAATGAGGGCCTGCTGTTAGCAGTGTCAAAATTTTGGGTTGCGTTGCGAGAGGGCTCGATAGTTAGTACGCAATACACCAGCGCTTTTCACGGTGAATATACCTTTCCGAGAATGGCCGTTTGTGCAGTTTACTTACACAACATATACCACGTGGAGGATTAATGTCTTCTGGTATTTCACGCCATCTGCACTGGTAAAAAGCTACAGATGTTTAGAAAGATGGCAGTGCCTTCATCTTTAGGATCAAATAGCCCAAATAAGTCACTCTTACGGCACTGATTGTCCCTGAAAATTAAGGCACTGGGATCTTCAAAAGTCAGTAACTACGTACTCTTATTAACGAGTCTTCCTGGCACCAGATCCCAGGAGACTTGAGTCGTACGCAACACGACCATGAAAATCTTAAATTGACTAGTAGCATTATAATTGGCTTGCCATCGAAGACTCATATTAAGGTAGAGTTTATTTGTTCCAGAACAGACAACTACTAATATCTTTGTTTGTATACGTATCACGTATAGATTAACATCGACACAGTGGCAAAAACCGTGTGTTACCAGTCACGTTGCAGATATTGTTTTGGAAACCAACAAATAAGTTTGATTTGATTCGGTTAACACCCCTTGTTAAAACACAGGGTGGCGGTAAGCTTTTTAGACACTATGAGAGGTCACAATCTACCTTCGAATTTCCTCTTTGTGCTTCCCGCGAAGATGAGAGTGCCTATATTTTTAGCCAAAGGCTTGCAGTTATCTGAATCAATATGACCTACTTTGGTACAGCACAAAACAGCTTCCCGCTCTGAATACCTGCTACATGAAACTTTCTCTTCATCCAGGTATCGTCTGTCTGTGGGTTACGTATCTGTTCCTTTCGCTTAGTCCACAATTCTCTTACCTCTATCAAATAACTTTGAGCTATCGTAAATCATTTGTCATATACACGGTATGCATCTAGTAACAACCGTTTACACCTGTGCACAAATAAGAATGACGTTCTTGTTTTTATGTATTCTTTTTTATGGGCTTTCGCAAAATTAAAAAAAAACTGCTATTAGCTTCGTCATTTCCGTCTATCGGTCTCTCCGTCCGTATGGAACAACTGTGTTCTCACTGGACGGATTTTCATAAAATTTGATATTTGGGTATTTTTAGAAAACCTGTCGAGAAAATTCAAGGTTCATCAAGATCTGACAAGGGTACTTTACGTGAAGACCAATATATATTTTTGACCATATCTCGCCCAACTCGTCTTAGAATGAAAAATTTTTCGGACAAACGTTGTAGAGGAAATCAAAACACACATTTTCTGCCCCAAAACGTTTTTTCGAGAATCGTGTCATTTATGAGATAATGTGGGGAAATACTGTACGGACAGAGAAGCCACAGGTGAAAACAAGGCTAAAAACACACACTTAGAATACGTAATACTTACTGCCTTTCTATTGCAACAATGGTTACACAAACGCGTCTCTATGTTACGTTACATCACCCTGCCTGTCTTATTTCTATCTCTTTCGCTTACTATTTTAATATTACCTCGTTTTCTTTCAGACTTTCCAGTCTTGCAGTTTTAATGCTACAATCACTGAATCCTAGCTACATCCTCCACGTTATTAAAGCAGATGACGCCCAATTCATCAATAAATTTACAATAAAGTATCATATTTAGATTATTAGGACTGTTGTTGTTACACAATGACGCCTGAATGAAGAGCCTTATCTGATTTGATGGATTTCTGTAAATTCTTATAGTTTGAAAATTACGGCCCTCATGCATGAGAAATCCTGTAGTTTGGTAACTAAGGTAAGACACCAACTCTCAGAAAAATGTGCCTCCGAAACGTTTGTATCTACCAGACCCCACGACCTCAGAAGACGGTGAGTATTTTTACTGTCGTGGTAAAGTCAAACCTTCTAGTTTGTACAAAATTCTGATCTCTCAATTTCAGCTCTTATCCCTGGTTACATAATACATTACACAGGCAGTAAATATCGATCGAATAGGAAAACCTAATTTGTAAAAACGCTGAAAAATCCGTATGCCACTCCCTGTTTCACCACAGCAAAGGGGAGAGATGCCTGTCCTCTACAGTGTTTAGGTACGTGCAGGCATACCAACATGCGATACACGCTGCATGGCACTGTATAAGCTGCTACTAGGAGACATGCATGTAAATTAAGTTCATTGGAGATTTAATCTATATACAAGGGCTTACTAAGATTTCATTAGCTTGTACGAATATAAAATTATAACAAGACAACTGTCTAAAAATGCGCCATTCAACACTGTATAATGCTCAGATTTTGTGCTGTTAACTCCCTAAATCTAATGTAGCTAAATTATGAATTTTTAAAGATTAACCACGATAGGTCAGTCAGTGAAGTGCCCGGCTATGTTCTGAGCTAAAGAGACCCCATTCACGAGAAAAGCAGGTCTGTCCTCTGATTATGACGTACATCCCAGCAGTTTGGACCACTCAACCGTCTATCAATTAATACAGGTGATTGGTTTCCCGGAGGCAAAGCGGCCGAAACGTGACTCTGGCCACTCACGTTAATTGAGTGCAATGAATCAGGCGGGACAATTCCCACTGACTTGTGAACCTGTATTACAAGTATCGTGAAGAACACCTGCGTTGAAACTTCGCCTTTAAGCTGGAGACAGTAAGAATATCCAAACGCCGGAAGGATATTGTATATCTTCACTCTGCAGTGCCGGGAAAGAAACCTATACTAGAACTGAACTGCCGTAGAGGTCTGAAATGGTCTATATCCTGCTATTTTCAATTATTTATGAAGTTGATTAAACATCCCTACTGGCATAGAAAACGAATTCATCACACATGTACTTACAATCATTAAGCAAGAATTTGTGAAAGATATCAGGTACAGGAAATATCAGTTTTCTTTATTTCAGTGTATTTTATTAAAACAATAATTACTCCTTTAATACACTACCTGCACCTCTCCCTAAAAATCTATGCAAAATAAACTGTATTTGAGAGGTATTTTTAAAGATTTTAAAATTGCAGTCGTGAGATAAAGATTGTCTACTGCAGTGTCTTTCTCTTAATACAAAATAATACTTTAAGGTCATATGCAAATTTCCCTACAATAATGAATGTGAAATAAACGCTATTTTAAAAGTATTTTGAAGGTTTCAAAATGAAGTCTTAAGAGAAGTAGAATGAAACGGAAATAAATAAATAAATATGTGGTCATTAAATTTACTTCATTAGTTTTGTGTACATTACATTACAGTTATAATAATTTCATATTTTCCTGTCACACTCACTAATTAAAATTAAATTATGTTTAAAGCATTCCATACACACACACACACACACACACACAAACAGCGCTTTATGATTTCTGGTGTTCATACCGTTGCTGAGCTTGAAAGTGCCCTTTAATACAAGCGACATGACTCGACGTACTTTCCGTCGATACCCAACCCTTTTCTCTACACATTGTCTCTACACTTTAGAAGCAGAGAAAGTGTGTAGTTTCGCCCTGTTTTGATTTCTGAAGGGTAAGTAAGCAAGCCTACATTCTGTTGGAGATTCTGTAGAATATAAACACAGCAGATTTCTTAGGAAAATTGCAATTGCAAGTTTCGTGCGGCTGGGTTTGAGTGCAGTCCGTGTTGCAAGCTTCAGCCTGCAACACGGACACCACTCAAACCCAGCCGCACCAAATCTCCAACACACAACGAACCGAGAACACAACAACCAATGTGATAATTCAACAGCACAGTCGCAAGCTCCTGATGATGGATATATTAATGTCCGAAACATGTTGAGCACATAAGACGTGAAATAAAATAGCTAGTGACATCAAGTTGGTCTCTTATTCTTCAACTATTACAATGACGCATGGTCCGATAAACGTAAGATACCCGTGAATAATTCGACTACAAGTAATATTGTGGCAGTTTGGTTTAAAGAGTATCTACCTGAAGCCAACACTTTCTACATGAACATTCTTTCCATAGTCCACACACAACAAAGTTATTATTTAGCTTGTGAAGGGAAGAGACAGCAGTAAATGGACAGATGAAGACCGAACGTAAAGCAAGAAATCAACAAAAAAATGGCATGCACGTCATACAGTGAACAGAAAAAGAAAGCAAAAAAAGCGAAGAAGGAAATGAAGAGGCTCCGAATTTCAAAGATCTCGGCGTAAACTGTCAGGTTCTCAATAGACTATTGGAAACACCAGACTTATGGTACTGTATTAAACGATTTGGTCTTCAGCCGAGGAGCTTCTGTCGGCTGCGTGAAGTTAAAATCTGACAGCAGCAGAAGGAAAGGATAGAAAGTAGGTCGTTACCGGATATTTTACAAAAAATATTTCTACATTTTCTTTCACGTTCTGGCTTTTAAAATTCAGAATAAACATTTCAAAACATCAGTTTGTAAATGGAAGTGAAAAAAAACTGGCCTAGGTCACAGCTGCACTGTCGAGACTGGCCGACTTGACACGACTTTAACATGAAAGTAAGTTAGGACATTCATTTGTGCAACGCAATGTGTAAAGCATACGTATTCGCCGACTCTAAGTATCAATATTTTAAACTCTTTCACTCCTTACGCCTAATTACTTATAAGATAGTCTTAAAAATCAATATACCTTGTATAAAAAGAAGTCGATGTTCGGATATACGCAGCTTCATATCCAGAACGTACGGAGGATAAAGTAGTGGTTAAGCGGTGGCGCAGTTGGTTGAGGCACTGCGCTTAAAGCCGGAAGGTCGTGGATTCGATTACCGATGGGGTCACTGGAATTTTTAATCGACTTAATCCTTCCGGCCGCCGCATGACAGTGGGGTAAATTCAGCCTCTAACAGAAATGAATACATGGGTGTTGCCGAATACTTAATTTCGAGTCACAGCCTTACCATCCCTTTATGTGAGGAAGGGAAAATTTTCTTGCCATAATTCTTTTTTGTGACCGAACCCTAAATGGGGAAGGACTTTCTGGCCTTCCACCCCCTCATATTTCACCCATGTCTATCCGGGCATGACAGCTTTGAAACTTATTCTAAAAACCAGATCTCTGGAAGTTTATTTTGGCGTTTTATTGCCTTGACAAATGTAAAATTTTAACCTCGAAACAGATACTTGTGACCTTTCAGCTACGCTTCTCGTGGGCATTTTGTTCTCGCGGAAGACTTAATTAAGTTTAACCTATAATAATTACGTAAAGTTTTGTAAATTGGCCATTCACAGAAAGAAGACCCTCTTTCGTTGCCCAACAAATGACTGGAGGGAAATGTGTTGAAGATGTCTCCCTGGATGACAAGATTGGCAGAGGGACAAGGAGGATTCAAAAATTTCGACAGCAGTTAGTAGATAGCAGGCGGAATGCAGATGACCCACAAAGGATGACAGAATTAAAGGTCATATTTATATAAACTGTCAAGCTAAACACATGGATTTTCATGTCCTGTGCTATGCGGCCAGTAATTAATCATCCTTAGGGGAGTGACTAATTGTATTGTAAACACAGTGCGGATAATAAGGGAGAAACTACATTAACAATTGAATCTGTGTAGTGGAATTCATTCAAAACTTCACTCAAAAAAAATCTACCATGGACGTCGCGGGTACAACGGACGGCGACATGGGTTAAACGAGGCTGACAACATTGCCACCTTCACGTGCCGACTCTCTAGAAATTCTGGGAGCCTCAACTTCCCGAAGCCCTGTCAAGGCCTGTACAGGGATTGATTACTTTTGCTTTATTTTTAGTGTTGGAGGGTGAAACTGGCCCCTCGCCTCCGTCTAGTACCGACGGAGCTAAACTCCACTCCACTGCCCACCTTTATGTCATGGTACTTAATTAAAAACAGGGATAATTATATTTTTATTTTACTGTGCTTCTTGGAATTTGCTCGCGAAGAAACGTTCTTCAACTTACGATATAGATAAAGAAACAGAAACGTACATTACAAATGGGGAAGGGTACAGCTTGGTGACAGCATAGTACAATGTACAATGTGATTACCCAACTTGTGGTTCCGGATCATAAAAGGATGTGCTGTGCACTTTATCACATTCTTCCTTGGAAAAAAGGTTCTGTGTTAAAAAAGGAAACGTGTCTGAAATTGGAGTGTGTTCAGGTGCTGAGATTCCATAACAGGCAGGCTTTACGGACTGACTGAGTCATATATACGTTTCGGATTTGTATTGTAATGGATGTGGTCTCAAGGCTGGATGTTTGAAAGAAATGTCCGGAAATTCTGAGGATCATTCACGCGGCTCCTGCGTTCTGAGGATTACAGTGTGGAATATGATGATATTTACCAAAAGATTTATCCATCTCATGTACTGCGGACCGTAAATTTCATATTTCTGAGACAATGAATGAATCAAAAACTAAAGAAATTCATTGAAGAAAATTTTGTCTTCTGATTAAAATTTACTTTAATTTTAGTTTCTTGCACGCAGTTTCGTGAAGGTGAAGCCTTCACATTTAGGCTGCTTTCAAGCAGCAGCATATTCTTCATCACGTGACTGCTACGTAATTATTCAGGCCAGACTCAGGATTATGGCATAGCGTCGAGATATATTGATTAACACTTCTGCCTCGTATTCGGAAGGTCAACGTTTCGAACACTGAAAGGGAGCCTGGGCATCTTGCACGAAGTTTCTCACGATGTTTTTCAACCACTGTAGGTAAATTGCTAAGAAGAGACACCAAGTATGCATCGGGTATTTCCTTTCTTTCTGTCAGAGTAAATATATATATACACATTTTGTCGTTCATTTGAAGCAGTGGTTAGAAATAATGCTTCGTGTTCGGGACATTTTAGCTAGTATGACAGTAAAGTTAGAAATTTTCTTTAGCCCCTCCGGGCAACTGCAGAGCTCTTACCCAAAATTTTGCCACGGCCGCTTCCTTTCTGATCCTTTCCAATGCACTATCATCCTACAATTAAACTTTTGTTAGTTGAAGAATAAAAGACCAACTTGATGTCACTTGCTATTTTACTTCACTTCTTATGTGCTCAACATGTCTCGGACATTAATATATCCATCATCAGTAGCTTGCGACTATTCTGTTGAATTACCATATTGCTCGTAT
>Ga0123354_10007831_pt1 | contig 16176 bp, 15 predicted proteins | sample TergutLab28metaG_2_FD_97872 | JGI IMG/M metagenome (GOLD analysis project Ga0123354, IMG submission 97872) | Labiotermes labralis P4 segment gut microbial communities from Petit-Saut dam, French Guiana - Lab288 P4 | ecosystem: Host-associated > Arthropoda: Insects > Digestive system > Gut ...
GCAATGACTTGGCGGGCATTGCGCAACACTTCTTGGTCTCCGCTGGCTGGCCGTGACATGGCTTTCTCCATCAGGGGTCATGGAGACATATTATTACATCAATGAATTGGAAATGGAATTACACGCCATGCCGAGCATTAGCGAAAACGCCTCCCTCGGAGCTTGACTTTGGTAACAGTATCTATGCAGTGATAAAAATTGGCCAGCAGCGTAGCTCCACTGCTGGCCAAAGCGCAAACGTCATGCCGGGTTGGCAAACGCTTCAGTTTTGTCGAAACACATGTAGCGGTAAATGTCCTTTGCCTCCTTGTCACCCATGAGAACAGCGACTTGTTCCAGATACTCCGCTGAGGTCGGAATTCGCCCCAGGAGCGCGCAGACGGCGGCTAACTCAGCGGAACCGAGATAGACGCGCGTATCCAGCCCAAGCCGGTTGGGGAAATTGCGGGTGGAAGTCGACATTGCGGTAGTGCCTTTCCTGATCTGCGCCTGATTACCCATGCACAGGCTGCATCCAGGCATTTCTATCCGCGCCCCGGCACGGCCCAGCACACCGTAATAGCCTTCTTCATTGAGGATCATGGCGTCCATCCGGGTGGGTGGGGCAATCCAGAGCCGCGTGGGCAGGTCTGTCTTGCCATCGAGCACCTTACCGGCGGCACGGAAATGGCCGATGTTGGTCATGCAAGAGCCGATGAACACTTCGTCGATTTTATCGCCCGCTACTTCGGAGAGAAGTTTTACGTCATCCGGATCATTGGGGCAGGCCACGATGGGTTCCGTAATATCGGCGAGGTCAATTTCGATGATCGCGGCGTATTCTGCTGTGTCATCGGGTTGGATCAACTCTCCCTTGGCAACCCAGTCTTCCATCGCACGGATGCGGCGTTCCAGCGCGCGTGCATCCTGATAGCCATTGGCAATCATCCACTTCATCAGCGCAATGTTCGAGTTCATGTACTCGACGACAGGAGCCTTGTTGAGCCGCACCGTGCAACCGGCGGCGGAACGTTCGGCGGAAGCGTCGGTCAGTTCGAACGCCTGTTCGACTTTGAGATCGGGCAGTCCTTCGATTTCGAGGATACGCCCGGAGAAGACGTTCTTCTTGCCTTCTTTCTTGACCGTCAGCAAACCCTGCCCAATCGCGTAGAGCGGGATGGCATTGACAAGGTCGCGCAGGGTGATGCCGGGACGCATCTGCCCCTTGAACCTGACCAGCACGGATTCCGGCATGTCGAGCGGCATCACGCCGGTAGCGGCGGCAAAGGCAACGAGGCCAGAACCCGCTGGGAACGATATGCCAATGGGGAAGCGTGTATGCGAGTCGCCGCCGGTTCCGACGGTATCAGGCAACAGCAGGCGGTTGAGCCATGAGTGAATCACGCCGTCACCCGGACGCAGGGCTACGCCGCCGCGCGTGCTGATGAAGCCGGGCAGGTCGCGGTGCGTTTTTATGTCGACGGGTTTCGGGTATGCAGCGGTATGACAGAAGGACTGCATCACCATGTCGGCGGAAAAGCCGAGGCAGGCGAGGTCTTTCAACTCATCGCGCGTCATTGGGCCGGTGGTGTCCTGTGAACCGACGGTGGTCATCTTCGGCTCGCAGTAGGTCTCCGGACGAACGCCCTGCCCTTCCGGCAGGCCACAGGCGCGGCCAACGATCTTTTGCGCAAGCGAAAAACCCTTTCCAGTATCTATGGGCGCCTGCGGCAGACGGAAAAGCGCGGAAGGCGGAAGACCCAGCGCCTCTCTCGCACGCGCGGTGAGGGCACGCCCAATGATGAGTGGGATACGCCCTCCGGCACGCACTTCGTCAAGAATTACCGGGGTCTTGAGCAGGGCCATGGCGATGGGCTCACCTTCCTTTCTCACCGTAATTTTGGCGTTCACGCGGTCGACGATAAGTTCGATCTCGTCGCCCATCCCCATCTTGCTGACGTCGATTTCAATGGGCAAGGCGCCGGCATCTTCCATCGTGTTGAAGAAGATCGGGGCAATCTTGGTGCCCAGGCACACCCCCCCGAAACGTTTGTTGGGCACGAAAGGAATGTCTTCGCCAGTAAACCAGAGCACAGAATTGGTGGCCGATTTGCGCGAAGAGCCGGTTCCTACCACGTCGCCCACATAGGCGACGAGTTGTCCCCTGCCGCGTAATTCTTCGAGGAACTTCACGGGGCCGCGTTCGCCGGGTACCTCGGGTTCGATACCGGGACGCGCATTCTTGAGCATGGCAAGCGCGTGAAGCGGAATATCGGGCCGCGACCAGGCATCCGGCGCAGGAGAAAGGTCGTCGGTGTTGGTTTCACCCGACACTTTGAACACGGTAAGTTTCTGCCTCGCGGGCACTTCGGGGCGCGAAGTAAACCATTCGCCTGCCGCCCAGGATTGCATTACCTCTTTCGCGTTTGCGTTGCCGCCATTGGCGAGCTCGAATACATCATTGAAATAGTCGAAAACCAGCAAGGTTTTTTTCAGCGCCTCGGCTGCGACGGATCCAACTTCGGCATCGGCCAGTAACTCGATCAGGGGCTTGACATTGAAACCGCCCAACATGGTTCCAAGCAGTTCCGTGGCCCGCCCCCTGGACACCAGCGAGTTGGTTTTCTTGCCGCGCGCAAGATGGGCGAGAAACTCAGCCTTCACCTTGGCGGCATCATCCACCCCGGCAGGCACGCGGTACGTGAGCAGGTCTATCAGAAATTCTTCCTCTCCGGCGGGAGGATCCCGAAGTAGCGCGAGGAGGTCGACTGTTTGCTGCTTTGACAGTGGCAGCGGAGGAATACCAAGCGCAGCACGCTCGGCAACATGGGCACGATAGGCATCAAGCATGGCTGTTTCCTTTAAGCAATAAGCGTTTGAACGTGGTTATTATAATCATGACTGTCTCCGGGCGAGGTGGTTGCATCCCTATCGTATATCTTTTATAAGAATACGATGAGGAGGGGTTTTCTGGCCTGTCATCTGTCATGCACCCTTTGTGACAAGCCCCTGAAAATTTCATCATGTCGGCTAGGAAAACGCTGATTTATTCCATCCGGGCAGCGCAGGTGCGGGTTTCAAACACGTCCATGTCCGTTCGTCGGCTTGCAGCCCATGTGTCAGGCTATGTTTTGGGCGGGTTTGAAACCCGCGCCTACGATGCCAGAACGCTCAGGAATTGTTCAGCGTTTCCCTAGCCATCTATATTAACTCTCAACCTGCATGAGTTGCTTATTATCGTCCTCATCCAAAGAATACTTCCATACTTGCCCGGAATGCTTCATGATTCCTACAGGCCACAAAATACAAGAAAACATGCACTGGTATCTCATCCACACAAAACCCCGGCTGGAGAAACATGCGCTGGAAAACCTTGAACGCCAAGGATACGAGTGCTATCTGCCGCTCTATCCCACCGAAAAACTGCGGCAGCGCAAGCTAACCCTCGTCAACTCGCCCCTGTTTCCGCGCTATCTGTTTATCCACCTGGGTCAGGAGGATTCCTTGAGTCCCCTGCGCTCAACACGCGGCGTGAGCCAATTGGTACGTTTCGGGCAGCATCCCGCCAAGGTGGACGGCGAGTTGATTGCGTTGCTGAAATCCCGCGAACAGTCCTCTCAGTCCGAACCGCAACGCATGTTTGGCCGGGGAGACCCCGTCAGGATCACGGATGGCCCTTTTGCAGACATCGAAGCGGTCTACCAGATGCCCGACGGAGAGTGCCGCGCCCTTGTATTGATCGAGGTATTGAACAAACCTGTTTCCCTGCGGATCGATCTTGCCAATCTGCGCAAAACAGGCTGAACCAGTATTCCTTCCGGCACATCCTCTTCCGTCCAGATGGTGTGCGACATGTCTAAACTATAGCGAAGCAGAACCACATCTATTTGCCGCCCGCTTCTATAATTTATTTGCGGGCTTTTGACCCGCCGTCCTGCACGGCGTTTCCCGGACGACACACACGGGAGAGAAAACATGAATTTTGAAAAAGTCATCTTCGGTTTCTTCATCCTGCTCGCTGCTACGCTGAATTTCGGGTTTTTCATCGGCCCGATAGATGATCCTGCCGTGCACGATATCCTTGAGTTATTTGGTGCAATCGTCGTCAGCCTGATCGCCACCATGCTCAAGTTCGGCGACCGTACCCAAATCGGCGCGATTCATCTTGCCACCAGCCTGGTTGCCGACCTGCAATTGATTGCCGCTGCGATGGTGTGGGGCTACGCGACCCATATCACTGGCAACGACCCGCTTACCCCGGTTGACATAGCGAGAGTGGTCTCACTGTCTGGCGGTGCGTTTCTCGCCAACGCAGTTTCAGTCACGATGCTGGTTGCCGAAACCATGATGCAACGACGCTAAAAAAAGTGGCCACCCTGCCGACTACGCCTTCGGGGCGTTCCCCAAGCATCTTCCTGATGATCATACGGCGTCTGCGCGCGCCATTGCTCATGCTCATCGCCATCATCTCGATCTCAGTGCTCGGCCTCACCATGACACCCGGCCCGGTCGTTGACGGCCAGCCGCAATACATGAGTTTTTTCCGGGCGTTCTATTTCATCAGCTACACGGCCACCACGATCGGTTTCGGCGAAATACCCTACACCTTCTCGGACCAGCAACGCCTCTGGGTATTGTTCTGCATCTACATGTCGGTCATTGGCTGGGCCTATACCCTGGGAACCATGTTTGCGCTGCTGGCCGACCGCAACCTCCAACAGGCTATTGCCATGATGCGCTTCAAGCGCATGGTGCTCCACATAAGCGACCCTTTTTACCTCGTATGCGGCTACGGCGAAACCGGGCGGCTGATCTGCCAGGCACTCGACCGGCAGGGGTTCCGCATGGTCGTGATCGAGAGCAACGAAACCCGTGCCGGTGAAATCGACCTCTCCGACTACGATGCCGACGTCCCCGCGCTCGCGGCGGACGCAAGCAACCCGGACATATTGCTGCAAGCCGGGCTTACAAACCTGAATTGTGTCGGCGTCATCGCCGTCACCAACGACGACGATGCCAACCTGGCCATCTCGATCACCGTTCGCCTGCTTTCCACCCGCCTGCCCGTTGTGGTAAGGGCCGAAACGCGGGAGGCCGCCGCAAACATGGCCGCGTTTGGGACTGCCCACATCATCAACCCGTTTGAGACGTTCACCAAAACCCTGGCCCTAGCCCTGCGTGCCCCAGCGGCATGGCACCTGCTTGGCTGGCTTACCAGTATGCCCGGCACGCTCGCCAGCCGCCGGCGCGAACCGCCGCGCGGGGCGTGGGTTCTGTGCGGGTACAACCGTCTTGGCCGATTGCTGATCAAAGCGCTGGACACCAACAAATCACACGTCACGGCCATCGACCACCAACCCCGGAGCGAGCCTCCCTACCCCCATTCCTGGGTTCAAGGCAACGCATCCAACCGCGACATCCTTGAGGCCGCTGGAATACGGGAAGCGGTCGGGCTGGCGGTCTGCACCGACTCGGACGTCAACAATCTGTCAATCGCTGTTACCGCATGTGAACTCAACAAAGACCTGTTCGTAGTCATGCGCCAGAACCACGTTTCAAACCACGTGCTGTTCGAGGCTTTCGCGTCCGATCTCGCTTTTATCCCAAGCGAAATCATTGCCCATGAATGCCTGTCCATCCTCAGCACCCCCCTGTTGCCCCGTTTTCTTGCCGACATCCACAAACGCAACGACGAAGAATGGTGCGCCTGGCTGTTTGACCGCATGACACGCCGTCTGGGAACAATGGCCCCGGTAATATGGAGCGAACGCATCAATCTTTCGAATACTCCCGCCCTGTACAGGCGGCTGATGCGCGGCGAGGCCATCTTTCTCGACCAGCTTTTGCACTCGCATGCCAACCGCTACGAATATCTTGCCTGCGAGGTGCTCTACATTGCGCGCGACAACGGCGACGAACTCGCCGTTCCTACCGCCTCAACGCCAATCCAGCTTGGCGACGAACTTTTGTTGGCCGGTCGCCCAGGGGCACGTGGCGCTTTCGATCTGAATGTCAGCAACGACCACGCCCTCACCTACATTCTGACTGGAGACGACACACAGCGCGGCTGGCTATGGAACAAGTTCGTGCCCAGGCAGGTACGGGAAGAGAAACATCATTTGCCGTGAGTTGAACATTCGCTCACGCCCGAACCGGTAGCCGCACGGCTGAGACGGTCGGCGATGGCTTGCCAGGCCGGTTCATTGGGGACTTCTTCAACGAGAATGACCTCTGCGCCCAAAGCATCCAGTGTGCGCAGGTTGGCGTATAGCTCCCGTGCGTAGGCAGCAGGTTCCGACGCCGTGGTTTTCCAGTGAAAAACAAGGTCGGTTTCAAGGGGCGCGAAAACACCATAAGCAAGCACCGCAACCCGCCGTCCGGTGTGAACAAGGCGTGCAACTTCCCTGGGCAGCGCAACGGATTTCACCAGCCGCAACAAAGTGAGCGGTGCGTAATGCGCAGCCAGCGACCCAGAAACGCGCGGCGCAGGCGTTCCAGTTTCCCTCGCCCCGTTACTGGCAACTGATAACGGATAACTGGCAACTGAAGCAATGTCATCGGGGCTGATTGCGCCGGGACGCAGGATTTCAAGCACATCGCGCGAAAAATCGACAATCGTGGATTCAATGCCTACTACGCAAGGACCGCCATCAAGGATCAGTGAAACCTTGCCGCCTAGTTCTTCCTGCACATGTGCCGCCGTCGTAGGGCTGAGGCGCCCGAAACGGTTGGCGGACGGCGCGGCAATCCCAGCAACCCCAGGCGCTCTGGCTGCGGCAAAAGCGGCGAGCAGTTCCAGCGTGAGCGGGTGTGCGGGTACGCGCAAACCCACCGTATCCTGCCCACCGGTCACGGCCAGAGGAACCCAGGGCTGTTTTTTCAGAATCAAGGTAAGCGGCCCAGGCCAAAAGGCGACAGCCAGATCCCACGCGGCCTGTGGAACGTTTTCCGCCCATTGGCCGAGGGATGTCGCGCTGGGAAGGTGCACGATCAGCGGGTGGTCGGCAGGACGGCCTTTAGCCGCAAAAATCCCGGCAACGGCTTCCGGGTTGGTCGCATCTGCCCCGAGTCCGTAGACGGTTTCGGTCGGCAACGCCACAAGCCCGCCAGCTTGCAGGGCTTCAACGGCTTGTTTGATGATTGATGCAGACATGAAAACCTGTCAGGCGATTACGGCTTCATCCCGCAGCCGCTGCCATCCTCCGCAGCAGGGCGGAGAATCGCCTCGGCGTCCGGGTGGCAACCCACGAGAAATGCCATCATTTCGGTCGCGTCCTTGGAGAGATAAAAGCGCAGCATCTTCTCGTTGAACTCCTGCGCCTTGATGGCGGGGACGCTGATAGCGTCGATTCCGTGTGTCATGAGTACGCCATTCATCATGAAGCGGGATGTACGTTTGTTGCCGTCGAAGAAGAACTGTTGCAACGCACCGAACAGGAAGAAGGCCATTGCACGCTCGAAGGGCGGGCAGGTTTCCAATGTGCCCATGCCCTCACGAAACACACAGTTCAACTCGGGGGCGCCAGGCAAGGTAGGCAATGGTGTGTAGCAGCCCTGCTCGCCCAACCCTACGTTGGGGGTGTAGCCTTTTTCTTGACCCTCCCCTCGGAACACGCCCCACTCCAAGGCTTCGTTGCGGGCAACGATGCCATTCAGTTCGGTGAACACCGGCTTTGAAAGCGAGAACTGGCCTGCCTTTACCATTGCCAAAAGCCGCTTGGAACTTTCCGCCAAGTTCAGGATTTGTTCTTGATCCGAAACCCTCCGGCCACCAATGGTAATGCCATCCAACAGCGTTTTGACTTCCGGAAAGGTAAACGGGTTTCCTTCAAGCACACCAGCATCCCAGACGAATTCTGGGAGCATCTTGTGAAAGCGGAAGCAAACCCGTTCCATCGGGTACGTTGGGACAGCGGCCGGCACAACTGACCTGTCCCAACAAAAACCAAGGGCATCGAACAGTGGCATTTCACATTTCATCAATCATTCAACATGGTTTAACAGGGTGCTCAAAAACTATTTTTTCAGGTGTCAGAGTCCACAAAACAGGTCAAAATCAGTCCGAAAAGCAGCTTTACAAGGTAGTTTTCGGCCATTTTTGGCCTTGTAGACATAGGTTTCTCCAGTGCTTCAGACTTTTTGAGCATCCTGTTAATGGTACAACTTACTGGCTTTTCGGAGCCAGCCAGACGCGGCCCCGGCGACTATGGCAGGTGACATCTCCGAGCGACAGGCACAATGGCCCGGAGGCCGTGCGCAACTGTCGCATGGTCTCGGTAAGCCGGGCTGTGGTCGGCGGCATCGTACCAAGCCGCCGAAGTTCCCATCTGAACAGATTGGCAAGCCGTGCGGGATTTAAATCCAACAGAAGCGCCCGACTGAATATCCTGCCCTGCCTGCCATCGCAGGTTTCGCAGGTAGCGGCGTCAGCCTGGGCAAGTTCGTCGAGCAGTTCAGCGGCTTCGCGGAAGTGCGCCGCAGCACGGGCCAGAGTCAGACGGGCTGCCGGGAAACGGGTTTCGATGGCGGGCAGGATGCGATGACGCAGTTCGTTGCGGGTAAAACGCAGGTCGGTGTTGCTGATGTCGTCGATCCAGTCGAGTTCTTTCTCCTGTGCATAGGCAAGGATTTCTTTCCGGGCAATTTCCAGCAGCGGGCGCAGGCGCCCGCTGGCAGCATCCGCCGGTTCGATGGCAGCCATCGCCGCCGCGCCCTGGACACCCGCGCCACGCAGCAGCCGGAAAAGGACGGTTTCGGCCTGATCGTCGCGGTGATGCCCCAGGACGAGCCAATCGCAGCTCACACGGGAAAGCACGGCATGACGGGCAATGCGTGCGGCTTCTTCCAGTCCGCCTGGGTGATCGCGAGATACTTCAACCCTGAATGCATGTAGGAGAATGCCGCGCCGGTGACAGAAATCGGCGCAAAAATCCTGCCACTTGTCAGCCGCCGGGTTGAGCCCATGATGGACATGCGCGGCCTCCAGCGTATATCCGAAACGCTGCCGCAAGGTATCGAGCACATCGAGCAGCACGACCGAATCGACCCCCCCAGAGAAGGCACAGCACAAACGGTAACGGAAATCGATACCCGCTACGCTCAGTGTCGCGGCAGCGCCATCGAGAACGACTGCCGTGACTTGAATAGCTTTGGTGCGCATGGCTTTCAGGCGGCAATCTCCTTGAAGCGGCCATAGTTCATCAGTTTTTCCATGCGCCGCGCGATGAGTTCGTCAGGCGAGAGACTCGATAGTTGGCGCAGACCATCAGCTAAGGCTCCCTTAAGGCTTTTGGCCATGCCTTTGTGATCCCGGTGTGCGCCGCCCGCCGGTTCGTTGACCACTTTGTCGATGAGACCGAGCGTTTTGAGGCGCGAAGCGGTAATGCCCATTGCTTCGGCGGCTATCGAAGCTTTTTCCGCGCTTTTCCAGAGGATGGAAGCGCAACCCTCGGGTGAAATGACCGAATAGGTGGCGTATTGCAGCATGATGATCTGATCGCCTACGGCAATGGCGAGCGCCCCACCCGATCCACCTTCGCCGATGACGGCGCAGATGATCGGGACACGCAGTTCGGCCATTGCATAGAGGTTGTGGCCGATGGCTTCAGACTGTCCTCGTTCTTCGGCTCCGATGCCGGGATAAGCACCTGGAGTGTCGATGAAGGTAAAAATGGGCAGGCGGAATTTTTCGGCCAGTTTCATCAACCGCAATGCCTTGCGGTACCCTTCAGGCCGTGGCATGCCGAAGTTGCGGGCTATTTTTTCCTTGGTGTCGCGCCCTTTCTGATGACCAATGACGATGCAGCTTTGTCCATTGAAGCGGGCCAATCCCCCGACAATGGCGTAATCGTCGGCATAGACGCGATCCCCGTGCAGTTCGTTGAAACCTGTAAAGATGTGCTGCACGTAGTCCAGGGTGTAGGGGCGCTGCGGATGGCGCGCCACTTGGGCGATTTGCCATGGGGTGAGCTTGGCATAGATGTCGCGCGTAAGGTTTTGCTTCTTGCTTTCCAGGCGGGAGATTTCTTCTGAAATATCCACGGCGGAATCGTTCTGGACGAAGCGCAATTGCTCGATCTTTTCTTCCAGTTCAATAACCGGCTGTTCAAAATCGAGAAAGGTGTTTTTCATCTAAAGCGCCCCCTGCGGAAGGGAGTTATATGTTTAGCTTGTAGTGAGCGAAGCGAATCCCAGCAATCAGCGATCCCTGACGTTGGGGTGTGCTCACCCCAACTTACGCAACCTCTACAGTTAAACGTATATCCCTTGTTAAAACGATTCATTGTACTGCTCCAGCCGCCTTGCAGCCTTCTTCTCAGAGCACGTATCTGGCGAGGTCTTCGCGGCCAGCCACACCTTCAAGACGGGTATCGACATAGGCAGTGTCCACGGTAAGGGTGCCTGCTTTGCCGTTACCAGCCTCGAAAGAGACTTCTTCGAGGAGTTTTTCCATGACCGTGTAAAGCCTGCGTGCACCGATGTTCTCGGTCCTTTCATTGACCTGGAAGGCAATCTCCGCCAAGCGACGAATGCCGTCCTCGGTGAAATGCAAGGTCACGCCGTCCGTGGCGAGCAGGGCTTCATACTGGCGGGTGAGACAGGCATCGGTGCTGGTCAGGATGCGTTCGAAATCCTCCACGGACAGCGAAGCAAGTTCGACACGGATCGGGAAACGCCCCTGCAATTCGGGAATCAGGTCGCTTGGGCGCGAAAGGTGGAACGCACCGCTGGCAATGAACAGAATGTGGTCGGTCTTGACCATGCCGTATTTGGTCGAAACGGTTGCGCCTTCGACCAATGGCAGCAGGTCGCGCTGCACGCCCTGGCGGGAGACATCCGCGCCATGTATTTCACTGCGCGTGGCAATTTTGTCGATTTCATCCAAAAAAACGATGCCGTTCTGCTCGACCGCACGCAAGGCGTCGCTTTTGATTTCATCATCGTTGACGAGTTTTGCCGCTTCTTCGTCGGTCAGGAGCCTCACTGCTTCGGCAATCCGCAGCCGCCGCATTTTCTTTTTGCTGCCCCCCATGTTTTGAAACATGCCCTGGATCTGCTGGGTCAGTTCTTCCATGCCCGGCGGGGCAAAAATCTCGGCATGCATGAAGGGAGAAGCAACTTCGAGGTCGATTTCTTTGTCGTCGAGTTCGCCTTCACGCAGTTTTTTACGAAATTTCTGCCGTGTGCCGCTATCCCGCACACTGTCATCGTTGGCGCGCTCACTCACCGGGTACAGGATCGCGTCGAGTACCCGGTCTTCGGCGGCATCGAGCGCACGATCCCGGACAAGCCTCATGGCGCGCTCGCGCCCGTCTTTGACAGCGATTTCCGCCAGATCGCGAATGATCGTGTCTACGTCGCGCCCGACATAGCCTACTTCCGTAAACTTGGTCGCTTCGACCTTGATGAACGGAGCTTGTGTCAGGCGGGCAAGTCGGCGGGCAATCTCGGTCTTGCCTACCCCGGTGGGCCCAATCATCAGGATGTTCTTGGGGGTAATCTCACTACGCAGGGGCTCAGCCACCTGCGCACGCCGCCAACGACTGCGCAGGGCGACCGCCACGACCCGTTTGGCCTTGTGCTGACCAACGATGTGCTTGTCGAGTTCGGAGACGATTTCTGCCGGGGTCATCTGGTTCACGGTCTCACTCATTCGCCCAGTTCCTCGATGACGTGATTCTGGTTGGTGTAAATGCACAGTTCGGCAGCGATTGTCAGGGATTTCGAGACGATCTCTTTCGGCATCAGTTCGGTATTTTCGAACAGGGCGCGTGCGGCAGCCTGTGCGTAAGGGCCACCGCTGCCAATGGCAACGATGCCGTGTTCAGGTTCGAGCACATCGCCATTGCCGGTAATGATCAGCGAGTGTTCACGATCCGCCACGGCAAGCATGGCTTCCAGCCGGCGCAACATGCGGTCGGTGCGCCAGTCTTTGGCAAGCTCTACTGCGCTACGCATCAGATTGCCCTGGTGCTTTTCGAGCTTGGCTTCAAACCGCTCAAACAGGGTGAAGGCGTCGGCAGTGCCTCCGGCAAAACCGGCAAGGATGCGTTCTTCAAAGAGCCTGCGTACCTTGCGTGCAGATGCCTTGATGACGATGTTGCCAAGCGTGACCTGACCGTCGCCGCCAAGCGCGACCCGATGGCCACGGCGAACCGAAAGGATAGTTGTACCGTGATACTGTTCCATGAATGTTTTCAGGGGGTTACCCGTGCGTCCGAAAAAAGGGGAAGATTATACCGTACCGACATGATTCAGCCGGATATAAAAGCACGCCGCATCACGGATACTCAGCCGCGCAATATCACCTGCGCCACCTGGTCAATGCTCATGACCCGCATCAGCGCGCCAATCATTGCGTTAACCCTGTGCAGCTGGACGATCTTACCGTTTGCCTGAAGTGAGGCGAGCGCATTGAACAAGGTTCCTGCCGCCACAAAATCGACCCGTCGCAACTGTCCGCAATCGACTCTGACCGTCTGCCGGGTGGAGGCGAACTCGTCTAATTTACGGATTACCTCACTGCTCGATCCGGTTAGTTCGTTGTCGAAAAAGAATTCTTCCTCGCCGTGTACGGAAGAGCCTTCATTAGCGGCTGACTGTTCCTCACCCGGCAAAGGCTGTTTCGATTCCCATGATGGAGGAGATTCCTCAAAGGTTACAGCGTAATCGACCGCCAAATCCTCAAAACGCGAAACCTCGCCCGTGTACTTCAGCATTTCCAGCATCAGCATCCAATAATCGCGGTTCTCGGGCTGACCGGGCTTGACCTTCGGCGACAACAGGTCGACAAGCCTGGATGCATTGAAGATAGTCAGCTTGACCCGACCGGCAGCCATTTCTTCCAACGCCTGCTTGACCAGCAAGCAGCCCTGATCGTCGATGGATCGCACCCGCCCGATGTCGATGCGAAGCGTGCCGCTCTTACGGCCAATTAAGCAAATTTGCTGGAGTTGCTGCGCTGTCTGCGCGGTCAGCGCAGCAGGCAGATTTATCAAGGTAGCCGCTTCAGCGCGCCGCTTCGAGGGTTGCAGGGACAAATCTTCCCATGCTGGGGGAGAGCGCTCAAAACGACGGGCATAGTCGATCACCCTGGCATCAAAACGCTCTCGCTGCCCGGTCAGCCGGTAGAGATCAAGCAACATCATCCAGAGCCCTTCACCCACAGTGGCCGTGGGATCGTCGAAAACGGCCGTGAGAAGCTGCTCAGCATCACGGTCATTCCCATTAGCATAAAGCACGGCCGCTTCTTCATAAACGACGCCTATGCCCGTAGCGATTTCCGTAACCTCGATCACAGCTTGCTGGCTATTGGAAAAATCAAGCCCGGAAAGGTCGGTCTTTGGCGGCGTGTTGCCGCTGCCTGTGCTGGATGGACGGGAAAAGCCGGGTTGCGTCGGCGAGCCCGAGGAAGTCTTCTTGAAAGGATTGAGATTAAAGGCCATGCCGGGAAACTAGTCAAAATCAAAATACTGCGTTGGATATCGACACGCCGAAAGAATGACAAGGATAGCATTGGGTTCGTGTTTTTGCAGCATGCCTCCGTGTCAGGTTTCGCATCTCCCCTTATTGTTTCAATGCATTTTATTGCAATTATAAAAATAACTTCCATAGTAGCCACAATGCGGTACGCAACCTCGTGTTAGGATAGAAATCAAATGAGTACGAGCCAAACTTCCTCACCACCCGCCCAATTCTTTGCCGACGCCACGCAGTCGCCTACCTTTACCCTTCCTATACGTATCTACTACGAGGATACCGATGCGGGCGGGGTTGTGTATTATGCTAACTACCTGCGTTTTTGCGAACGGGCCCGCAGTGAATGGCTACGAGCCCTCGGTTTTGGGCAACAGCAATTGCTTGCGACAGGCGGCCCGCTTTTCGTCGTACGTAGAGTGCAGGCCGAATACCTCGCTCCTGCCCGCCTCGATGACAACCTGACCGTAATCAGTACGATCCATGACCTGAAAAATGTCAGCGTACTATTCTTTCAGCGTATTTTCTGCGGGAGCAAACTACTATTTACCGCTGAAGTCAAAGTTGCTTCTGTTTCGCCTGGCAACGGCCGCCCCGTCCCCTGGCCGGACGCGGTTCGCACCCAACTCCACGACCAACTCTCACCTTGCCTATCCCGATGAGCATTACTCACGATCTTTCTATCATTACTCTGATCACGCAGGCCAGCCTTCTCGTCCAGTTGGTCATGGGCCTGCTGGCTCTGCTTTCCCTCACGTCGTGGTACTGGATATTTCGCAAATGGTTCCAGATCAACTCCGCGCGATCCAAGACCAACCGTTTCGAGCGCGATTTCTGGAGCGGCGGCGACCTCGACCACATGTACCAGGCGGCTGCGGGCGGGCGTTTCCGTAGCGGCGGCATGGAACGCATCTTTGAGGCGGGATACCGTGAGTTCACCAAATTGCGCTCCAAGAGCCACGACCAGGCCGCTACCATTGACGGTTCCCGGCGTGCGATGCGCGCCACCTATCAACGCGAGGTCGACGATCTCGATGCCCATCTCTCCTTCCTGGCCTCGGTCGGTTCGGTTTCGCCCTACATCGGCCTGTTCGGCACGGTGTGGGGAATCATGAACGCCTTCCGTGGCTTGGCCAACGTTGGCGCAGCCACGTTGACCCAGGTTGCACCCGGAATTGCCGAAGCGCTGATTGCCACGGCAATCGGCCTCTTCGCAGCCATCCCCGCCGTGGTGGCCTACAACCGTTTCTCCTATGACATCGACCGGCTTGGTACCCGCTTCGAGAGCTTCATGGAAGAATTCTCCAACATCCTCCAACGCAACCTGCGCTAAAACCGCCCTCCTCACATGCGTCAACGCCGACAAAAAAACGAGATCAACGTCGTCCCTTACATCGACGTCATGCTGGTGCTGCTGGTCATTTTCATGGTGACATCCCCCATGATGCAGTCCGGCAACATTGACGTGCCTTCGGCGGGGCCACTGACCGCGCCGCCGGTGGAGGCCGCGATCATCGAAGTCGACAAGGATGGCAAGCTTGCCCTGAAACGCACTGCCAACGACAAACCAAATCCGCTTTCACCCATTGATTTTCAGCGCGAACTGAAAAAACTGGTCGATACTGATCAACCCATTCTCGTCGCTGCGCACAATGAGCTGGCATACCAGAAAGTGATCGACGTACTCGAAGCCGCGCGTGAATTGGGCGTAAAAAAAATCAGCCTGCAAACAAAATCAAGCAACACGGGCAAATGAACGATTTCCGTCCGGATCACCGCCCTCGCCAAGTACCACCGCGAAGATTTTTGTCGCTCATCCTGACTATTGCCGTCCATATTGGGTTGGCAGTGCTCTTATTCTTTGGAATTAATTGGCAGAGCAGACCCCTGGGGTCGCTAGAAATCGAGCTGGTCAGTGGCCCCCCTGCACCTGCCCCTATTTCTCCCCCGTCCGAGTCCCCGCCTCCCGAACCGCCCAAAGCCGAACCGCCGCCTCCCGAGCCTCCGAAGCCCGAACCTCCCAAGGAAGAACCCAAGCCGGAAATCGCCACAAAAAAGCAGGAAAAGCCCAAACAGGAACCACCAAAGCCGGAAAAAAAGCCTGAACGCAAACCTCCAGAACCTCCTCTCAAGCCGATAGACCTCAGCAAACAACTCGATCAAAAGCTCAATCAAGCTATCAAACGTTCCAACGAGGAAAAGAAGGTCAATGATCTCCTGACAAGTGGGCAACAGGGAAAGAGCACCCGGGTCTCCGGCACCCCCGGCGAACTCGACGCCTATCGGTTAGCCATCGCTGCCAAGGTTCGCCGCAACCTGATCAGCCCCCCCGGTCTGTCCGGCAACCCCGAGGCATTGTTTGAAATCGAGCAGATTAAGGGCGGCAGAGGCGGCGAAATCGTTAACATCAAACTCAAGAAATCCTCGGGCAACCGTGCGCTCGACGAAGCAATCGAGCGTGCGATTCGTAAATCCGACCCTTTGCCGTTGCCCGACAATCCAAATCTGTTTACGCGCACGCTCGAAGTCACCTTCCGGCCACTGGAAGACTGAATGCGAGTCAGGAAAACACCACTGGAGGAACCTGTTCAATTTCCTCTAGGGATGGTCTGAATAAGTCGAGCGGTAAGTGTGCGCTGCGGATCGGGATGGGATGCAAGGCGCAAACCACAGCCATAGCCGTCGCTATGGCGAGGATTTGCAACGCCGCAGACCGCCCGA
>Ga0123354_10007832_pt1 | contig 16175 bp, 7 predicted proteins | sample TergutLab28metaG_2_FD_97872 | JGI IMG/M metagenome (GOLD analysis project Ga0123354, IMG submission 97872) | Labiotermes labralis P4 segment gut microbial communities from Petit-Saut dam, French Guiana - Lab288 P4 | ecosystem: Host-associated > Arthropoda: Insects > Digestive system > Gut ...
GACCCCGTTCCAGACCCACTACTACTCAGAAAATCTGGTAGCGCCGGGGATCGAACCCGGGACCTCTGTATCTGTAGCCAGAAACTCTGACCACTAGACCACAGAGGCGGTCAAAAAATTGACCACCAGGTGTAAAAATTTGTGGTTTGATGGTACAGAAGACGGACCCTTACCAACGGTGAATATAGGAGCTCGTCACAAATATGGCGGTACTATGGGGAAAGAATAATTTGTTAGAGCAACCATTAAATGTGAATTATACTTCTTGGAGTTGAAAATACAGACGCTCAAATACTAATACATTCTTTGTAAACATATTTTCTGAACAGTAAACTACATGCTATTCACGTAATTTAGTCTTTGTCAATAACCTTTAAAGTCCTTGCGTTCTAGGTGCAGGACGGCATTTAAAACCCAGTCTGGCTAGAGCGTCCTATGCGCACGACAGCCAGAGCCCCTGCCACGTAAATATTATGTTCTCGAAGCCACGAAAACATATGGGAGAATAAAGTAAAGCTTCACTCTTTCTTTAACTTAGAAACAAAGAGAATGTTTGGCCAGCTTCACGCTCCAGCCGCCTTAATCCTTGGAAGGACATCGTATACCCATTGAATCAGTAACTGTTAGATCTCCAGGGACCTTTCTGAAGACGTGGATAGCTGTTTTCCTTATTTTTCATCGATAATTACATTCTGGCTTGTGTTCTACTGTCAGCTGAAGTGCTGTGTGTTGGCAGAAGATTACCGTGTCTGTAAGTATCCATTCTGGGAATAAACAGTGCAAAACATAACTGAATACAATGTGGCTTCCATTTCAAAGACAGAGTTTTAGTGCTGGTGCATAAACACTAGGCTTGTTGTACAGTGAGAAGTATGATTGCTTATATATAAGTACCAAAAGTCGTTTTGCATATATAATGCGTTCGTCAGGTACATATCTCAGGCTGAATTGTTACGTGTCTTTTAAAAAAATCAAGCATGTGTATACATCTATACAAGCACGTCATTGGTCCTTCCTAACATCTGTGTAACTACAGTAAATATAAGAAATGTATTTTATTATAATCTCGCTGAATATGCTCACAGTCCACAGTAGGTACAGGTACTTTTGGCAGCATCTGTGTCAGTGGTGTGGGGCACCTGACGATAAACTTTTTTTCATGTAGAGCTTGTAGTGTTTAGACACGCTATAGGAAGGCTAGAGTTACTAATAATTAGCGTTTATCTTTTCTAGGTATTGGACTGCGTCACACTCATCTCAGTGCCCCACAGCTGGAAGGTTGGAGTTACAATGAACTGAACCCAGACTGTCTTTATGCTGATACAGAAACAAAGGCATAAGCTTTTCATTTTTTAGATGTTAAATGTCTTATGTTTCTTGATCAGAAATATCTTTTTCCATTATTTCTTAATTGTGAGAACTCCTGTTTATTTCCTGACTCTTCCTTTTCATTCCAAAATAGATACAATTTTATTTCCGAGCTGATGTGTTTAGCACTGTCTTGCATTGAGCCTAATGCTTTACTGAGGTGAAGGGCGGACGTATTGGCTTGAGAGAGATAGAGCTGTAACTACCAGAGCCGCCAGGTCTCGGGATAGCCACCTCCAGAATACGTCGCGTATGACCTTAAGCAAACCGGGGCTTGAAACAATTAACGGAAATAATTTCGTCTTATAGAAATCAATTTTAGGGGTTTAGGACCTGTCTGCTTACTGCATTTTCTAAGACACACAGAAATATCTTTGTTTTTTTTTCCCCACAAAATGACGCTTGTTGCATTATTGGTTAATGTAAAATTAATGTTTCTCAATGCGAAAGGCTAGCTGATTTAAAGCCTAAAATTGTTTTTTGTACAGTATTATAGATGTGGCAATAATAGAGATAATGTACATGACTCTTAACTAACAAACACGGATGCTGGTAACAAGAGATACGGTTTTTAAATTGTGTCCTAAAGTTACCCTCATTACACTTGCATAACTAAAATATAAGCCGACAGGAAAAGAAAAGTAAGCAGAACCAAGAAACAAACGGAATAACCAAATTAGAATTTGAAGACAAAGAAGGCTGAATGACCAAAGGTATGACCTTACTTGTAATAATATACATCACATTCATACTAATTTTATATAGCTGGTATACATGAAACAAATTTTGTCTTGTTGGACTATTGGACTTCCGTCACGAATAGGCATATTGGCCTATTATATATAATTCGTAATCAAATACATTAAGTAAATAGGTTGAAGGAATCCAACAAGATGCAACTGTAGCAAGCATCCCAGATAGTATGATCCGTAACAGAGGCTGCAGCTACAGTTTTATGTACTCCTGATGATGGGCGCTATGGACGCCCGAAACATGTAGAGTAATTTAGCAGTAAATAAATATCTGCATACAGCTGCATCTTGTTGAATTTCTTCAACCTAGAATTACGAGGCACGGAACTACAAATATAAAAAAAAGTACAGTGAATGTTCTAGAAAGGCTGCAGGTCTCTTCTGAAGAGGATTAGACCAAATTCAACTCCCGTCTCGAGCACGATGAGTGAGAAATTGCGCGATAAATACGTCCTAAACAAAGCCCTAAACTAATACACTTAGGTTCACGAAGATCGGAAGAAATGTGAATCGTGACTGAAGCACTTTTCATTACAATATACATGATATAAAATAGACAAGTACAAGTATCAACCGTGCTTTTTTTCTCGAATATACATTAGGAGGAAATAAGTGTTTAATTTCCAAGTAAGCGATACTGAAAACGACGTGAAATATATAAACGTAGACCATGTGCTAGTGTACAGGAAAAAACTCATTACTTTTACTGTAAGTTTTTTAACATGAGTTTGTTATTCTCTCCGGTTGTGTGCGTTTTCCACGCATTTAATGGAAAAGTATTGCCGTAACCTGTCAAGCAGATACAAAATCGGAGCAGACGTGTACTTCTATTTTTTGTTAATCTCGGTGCTAAATGTGGAGTTATTCTTAATTTAAGCTTCTCCTTAATATTTAAGGTGGGCGGGGTAGCTCAGTCCTTATAGCGACTGACTACGGGCTGGACTGTCCGGGATCGAATCCCCGTGGGGACGAGATTTTCCGCCCGTCCAGACCGGCCCTGAGGCCCACCCAACCTCCTGTAAAATGGGTACCGGTTCTTTCCCGAGGGTAAAGTGCGGCCGAGACGTGCTGCTGACCACTCACCCCCTTCTAGTGCCGCGGTCATGGAAGAGTAGAGCTATACCTCTACCCACACTCTGAGCCACACAGGGCCTGTAACTGGATCACTTTAATTTTACCTTAATATTTAAGTCTCATTAACTAATAAAAGTTTTGTATAAGATTTAAAATCAATTAATATAATCATGTCCCTGTACAGTTTTATGTTTTCACAAGATATTCCGCATTTTTAACCTTGAAAATGCGTAGCTTATCTTATTGCAGCTGGCACCATTTTCCAGTACTGCATGTCAATGTTTTACTCTCCTCATAAGTCAGTCTTACTACTGTTATTTTGCTACAGTTTTCTTTATGCATCATCGCAAGCTCCCTGCGTATTACTATGCTTTCTGGTGTTTTTAAACGGACACACTTATGACCTTACCTTCTCTTTAATCTGTAGTGGACACCACTAGGGCATTTTCTTCATAATAGCCTTAATGAATGTAATTCACTTTTTCTCCAAAAACCATTGTTTCAAAAGCAGGGAAAATATCTATTCACTTATCCACTTCGTTTATGGATATTATGTATGAACGGATACTCTTTGGGAACAAAGACGCATATTATTGAATAGCGTTTACATTTGAGTGGGAAGCGGGGCTTTTTTGAAAGCGATAATGAGCCATCTGTTCCTTTACAATGGGGGTAATTTTTAGAGAAGCTGAAGCAATATTAACTTTACAAGAGAGAATATACGCCACGCTGTTGGTTATCGCATACAGAAAGCTTAAATGGAGTATACACGGGTTGCAAAACTAGGCATTTAAAGACCCAGTCGACATCAACAATATTGTTCATCTAACGTAGCACATAAAGTTAAAAAACAGAACAATTTTCATTCAGTTCTTTGCAATTATCCAAATAATTTCGAGCTTCTAGTTTAACATTTCTTATTTATCGAAGGCATTCAGACTGTTGCAATAAATTTTAGTGTCATACACAGTTTGTCAAGAAAGTAATAACTTCAAAATAATAATTCAAACAAGGATTAAGGTAGCAAGTGTTTATTGAATTATTCCCTGAGCATAGTTCAAAATGTGCCCATTCTAACACTTTCGGGACATTGTATATTTAAGGCTCTACTGGAACTTTTTTCTTTATTCTCAAAACATAAGTGTAATATAAATTAAATTGCATCGTGTCTCATTAATGGCAATAAACCGGGACACACCAAGCATTACCGGTATCATGCAACAAAAATACTGTTATTCTTGATGCGGTTACTAAGATATAGCAGAGTTGACATACAACAATACTCTCCCGTAGAGTACAATACTCAACAGTACAATACTGACCTGTACAATACTGACCTGTAAAATACTCACCTGTACAAAACTCACCGGTGCATTACTCACCTGCAAATACTCACCTGTACAACAATGACCTGTACAATACTGGCCTGTACATTACTGATCTGTACAATACTGACCTGCACAATTCTCACCCGTACAATAATGACCTTACAATACTGACCTGTACAATTCTGACCTGTACAATACTCACCTGTACATTACTCACCTGTAAATACTGATCTGTACAATACTGACCTGTACAATACTCACCCGTAAAATAATGACCTGTACAATACTGACGTGTACAATTCAGACCTGTACAATACTGACCTGTACAATACTGACCTGTACAATAATGATCTGTACAATACTGACCTGTACAATACTGACTTGTACAATACTAAACCGTACAATACTCACCTGTACAATACTCACCCGTACAATACTCACCTGTACAATACTCACCTGTACAATATTCACCTGTACAAGACTGACCTGTACAATACTCACCTGTACAATACTGATCTGTACAATACTGACCTGTACAATACTCACCCGTACAATAATGACATGTAAAATACTGACCTGTACAATATTCACCTGTACAATAATGACCTGTACAATACTGACATGTACATTACTGACCTGTAAATACTGACCCGTAAATACTCACCTGTACAATACTCACCCGTACAATACTGACCTGTAAAATACTCACATGTACAACACTGACCTGTACAATACTGACCTGTACAATACTCACCTGTAAAATACTCACCTGTACAACACTGACCTGTACAATACTGACCTGTACAACACTGACCTGTACAATACTCACCTATACAATACTCTCCTGTACAATACTCACCTTACAATACTGACCTGTACAATACTCATCTGTACAATATTCACCTTTACAATACTCACCTGTAAAATACTGACATGTACAACACTGACCTGTACAATACTGACCTGTACAATACTCACATGTACAATACTGACATGTACAATACTCACCTGTACAATACTGACCTGTACAATACTCACCTGTACAATACTCACCTGTACAACACTGACCTGTACAATACTTATCTGTACAATACTTACCTGTACAATACTGACCTGTACAATACTCACTTGTACAATACTCACCTGTACAATACTGACTTGTACAATAGTGACCTGTACAATACTGACCTGTACAATACTGACCTGTACAATACTCACCTGTACAACACTGACCTGTACAATACTGATCTGTACAATACTTACCTGTACAATACTGACCTGTACAATACTCACTTTACAATACTTACCTGTACAATACTGACCTGTACAACACTGACCTGTACAATACTGACCTGTACAATACTCACATGTACAATACTGACCTGTACAATACTCACCTGTACAATATGAAATTCTTGTAATTGGTATTAAAGCATTTAAAAAGTATTATTTTTATACGTCCTCAGTCTCCTCCGTGTAACTGATTTTGCCTTTGATATTTCACATACATTTTTGATGTATTTTAAAGTAACAGAGTGAGATAAACAAACTAACAGTTTTTAGTTTCTGTACATTTTCACATTCTTGTAACACAAAACCACAGTTTTTACTCTAAATTGCCACACTGGCTTATGACAAGGAAAACAGGGTGACTCTTTCCTTCTTCCAGTCTAACAGCAATCGCAGGCAGCAGCCTCCTGATGACTGTTTTCTACAAGGTCAATCGCACACGTGATGCATTGAAAACTTGTAAGAGAAGCGACAAAAATCTATGGTTTATCTGGAATAACCAACAATAATCTTAAATTTTCAGATACTCCGGCCACTTGAATGTTTATCTTCAATAGAGACGTATTCCGAAATAAGAATCTGTGCCAGTAAAAACACTAGAGAATCAAGCGAACATAACGACACACTACAATATGACGAGTCTGCAGGCTTGGAAGCAGCTTTGTGGGACATGCAGAATTCGAAACGCAGTTGAAACAATGCCGCACACATTTTCTAGGCAACATGATCGCACGAAACGTCGGCATTTGCCAATCGACATGGCTCCGTATCCAAGAAGACTTCTTGATATTACACCATCTTTTTTCATGCAGTACTTAAAGGTATAGTTCTCTACTCTGAGATTTCCTCCTTTACCGGAATACGTTACTTGTGCAGTCCTTCCACGTATAACGCTTTTCACATGACGTCGCTCAATGACTTGAAGAACTTTATCTGCAGTGCTTACCAGAAGGAGAATGGACGCTGGCTGCACATCACGTCTCACGGCATTGAGACTGAGTGCAAAGAGAACAATTTAGGGAATTTGAAATTACCATGCACCTCTCTGATTCATGAACGTACAAAGGAATTCGGTAGAGAGGAAATTATTAAGGTCAGCAATGTGTATCTTTATGTTCACATTTAGAGATGGCGAGGAAGACCAGCTTATTGCGGATGGAACATCAATTACCGTGAGAATTTTTTAGCTATTTCCTTTAATTTCGCGAGGCAATTCAGTATGAAAATTTGTCGAAATTGCTAAAGTAATTATAGCTGGAAAATGATGCGGACTGAGGAATGGAAAAACGCTACCTCCTTTACAAAATTCCATTCTACATATTTCGTGCCAATTAGAAGGATATCAATGTACATCACATATGAAAATACATTGAAAAATCCTAAGGCTTTTTAAAAATTTGCGGATGTTTCTCAGTAAAATATTTTTCAGAAAACAATGTAAACAAATTTCCACGTAGCTGTATGGTCAAAATGTAATGGAAAGACAGTACTATGAGGAAAATCTGGAACAAATAAAGTCATACTGGACATAAAATATAAAGGCTTGTCTGATTCTGGGTAACGGACCTCTCAGTGTCAGGATTCTGGAACATGGGGCTGGCCAAATTGAAGGCCGTATTGAATGCTCACAGTTCAGCCAGCAGCCTGTTCGCTGATGTTGATGTAGGCAAGGAACTGTCGGAACACAACGATACCATCTAACCCACAACTGCTAAAACACAGAGAGGGCGGTGCTCGAACCTTCGTCCTTGCAAATTGAGGCATGCTTTAGTGATGCGATGGAATACCATTAAGTGACTGGACAAGTGAATTTCATGTCATGAGTAATTACTGTTTTCGTACATCAGGATGTTTCTTTTATGAAAGTGACAATTACACATCTCTAAAGTTCCCAGACATCCAACGATGCGTAAGAACAACAGGGCACACAACTCATTTCGTCTAGCAAACATCATGCCGAAAAACTGAAACTGCTGTAGTTAATGAAGCTTTTCTTTAATTTACTTAAGCTGTACAGTGGCGAAAAATACACGTAGGATTATTTACAAACCATGAGCTGAAAAATATGTAGAACAAAATCTTGACATAGTATATACTCTGAACTTAATATAGTTTATATTTGTCGAAAAAATGCAAATTCACATAATATAGTGCGCTTGTAATTTATTACAGTATTCTAATCTGAACATCGCCTTTCGAGCTACCAATACTTTATACAATCACGTTTGTAATAAATCACCACAAGAAACGAAAAACTATTGTGGTATAAAAATTTTAAAATGTACAATATGTACTTGTTCATATATTGGCCAGACTGGAAACTGTCTTGAAATTAGACATCGGGAATATGCAAGGTACGTTGAAACAATGACACAAATTCGTCTAATGAATTATATATTTTGAACAACAACCATGGATACGGAAGCACAGAGAAAACCATAGAATCGCTAAAAACATGTAATAAGGGAGAGGAAATGAATTGCTGACAATAACTTTTTGTACATACCTACAAAAAACAGGGCGTATTGATCGAGGAATAGAAGGTCAATGACTTCAACCTTATTTACGTACGGGATAACGTCAGTGGGCAGTACCAAGACCATACCACGTAACTGGATATCTATTCCCAGCAAAACATTCACACAGAAAGCTCTGCAAACGGAGTAAGTCTATTGCCTAATGCAAAATTTAATATAATATTCTAGTATCACTCTATAGATTCACTACAATTCATTGCAGGATTGGGCACACAGAAAATACAATTTCAGATCAAATTTGTTGTATATACAACCACCTCATAGAACCATTTTAAGTAACTGTAATTCTGCACACATTTTAAGAACTGTAAGCAGCTTGACATATCTTACAATGTTTAAATGCTTTTAGTCTATCAAATATTTGTAACAACAACTTGTATAACTCTTTCCATTTTATTACTTTGTAACTTTAGTGTACATAATATAAATTCCCTGATGATGATATGTAAACATCGAAACATGTGGGAGTGCTATAAGAAACAGATAATTGGTAACATATATTGCGTAGTTGTTTGACAAATATAATACAAAAATGTAGAACGGATGTTTCGCGGCCGCTTGTAGGCATTTATTGCTAAATTTGCCTGTATGGAAAAAGGAAAAATATTAAGCACTTGGTCAGTGATAGAAGACAGTTGTTTCTGCTATGCGCGATATTTGCTTTCTTGTGATAATTCTGTTTGCAGAAAATCGTGTAACAAAACAAGTGTAAAATCAGACAAATTTTCCTCGTCATCCAAACGTTCTATCTTCACACCTGTCGTTGCAGTTGTGTAACATCCAACACGCGTATGCGAAAAGTCCGGCCGATAAAAAAGTCGTTCACCTGTTCATCAATTGCATTATAGTCCATTCGCGTTAAAGAAATTCGCGTAATAGCGGAAATGATTTTACTTAAAAACTGAGAAATTCTTATATTTATAAAGCTTAATTTTGTGTATTACATCAAGGAAGGTTGCATCGCTTCAACTACTAGGAATTTATTAGAAACAGAGAGGCAGTTTACTTAAATCTGACTACTGAGGCACATTCATGTAACCATAGTTGATGTGGAAAACCTTTAAGAGTTGTGTATTCCAAGTGTATTTCTGAGCCTTAATTATTTGGTATGGAAAGTGCTTGTGCTGTATTATGTTGGCTTCTGTGTCCTATCCGGTTGTAAGATATTTTTCCACACTAACTAAAAAAAAAAAACACGATTGTCGGGCAAACTTTATTGAACATAAAACTTGTATTTTGATTTTCTCTATAAACTTTTCTGAAACCCTTCTCATTGTAAAAAATTCTAAGCGTGATATTGTCATAACTGCAAATAGGTCTTCCTGTGAAGTGCCTATTATTTTTGTCAGCTTGTAATGCAACATGATTTTTTCGGCAGTTTTGCGAAAAATACTCAAACATCAAATTTCATGAAAATCTTTCCAGTGGGAGCTGATTTCTTCCATGCGGACCGTGTCGTAACGCCAGATGGCCTATTCAGATGCAAACAAATCAATAATATTACGTATGTCATAGCAGATTCAATAGTGATTTCGATTTACTCAGTCGAATAATATTTGGTGAAGAATGAACTTTATCAATGATGTCACTATCCAGTTCTTTCAGAACTTCTTTTACATATTCTCTCTTGCATTCAAAGTTATCTTCAGAATCCTGTTTTATTTACCAAGGGGAAGGATGAAATTTTACATCCACCTAAAACCATAGAACAAGACATTGACAAATCCACAGTGCACTGGACTGCACGTTGCAAGTTTATTCTCTCTAGGTAACATCCTTTTCGATTAGACGTAACATAATATTTCAGCTTATTAAACAGATAAATGAGAAGACGAGTTTAAAATAAATATGTTCTAGATGAAGAATAGTTTTCTGGATTGAGAGGAACACAACGCCGTCTTTCCTGACAGTTCACATAAAAATGTAAATAATAAAACAGCCTGAAAGACGTAGAGCTTTCTCGAACTTAGTTTCATACCTCACATAAATAAGTCAGAAAAATTCAAAATTTGGCAAGTATAAGGAAACAGATGTATGTGGAATTTATAAGCAGATCCTGGACTTCCAATCCAAATAAGTTTAAACAGTAATTTGATTGTCCCAAATAATTTGCTTTCAGGTAAAATTGTAGTCAATGAAAATTACTGACTATATAAATTCTGTGACAGGGATTTGTTTTCCGTAAATGGCCACAATTCGAATTTAAAGGACATATGTGTGTGTTAATGTGGCATAACAGATAATCGAAACAAAACAATAAATCAGTTAAATGAAGAAGTGTTTCGTACCTAAAAATTTAAGACAAAGAATCTATAATATTTACTTGAGAATATAATTTCCTTAGAATTTCTTAAAACACTGAATTTAGTCTTACAGATCAGTTATGATGACGTTTATCTGTAGATTTTCAATTAAGTGTGTTATTTGGAACTTCGAGTTACTGGAATTTGTAACAAGCAATCCCATTAGAGGTTTGGAGAGTCCCTGAGGGTTCCAGGAAGTTGAGGCTCCCAGATTTCAAGAAAATCGGGCCATGAAGGTGGGAAGGTTGTCACCCACACACATCGGCCGACTTTACCCCATAGGAAATATTCGTTTTGCTCATTTCCGTTAGAGACTGAGTCGACTCTCAGGACCATAGTGCGGCCGGAAAGTTTATGTCAATGAAAAATTCCAATGGCACCACCGGGAATCGAACCCGCGAACTTCCTGCTTGTAGCGCTTTGCCTCATCCAACTGCGCCACCGCGTGCCACTGGAATCTGTACTTGTTACATTTTCGTACGGACAAACACAAGAATTACAATGCGGGAGTTATTTTCGTATCTTCCTATTTGATTGACAATACGTCATCAAGTGTGGGTCATGGATTGTTCGTAATTCTCAATTAAAATAGAAAGACAAATAAATTGAGAAGTGTTAGAAAGTGTTAGCTATGGAATCTTAAAAAAGAAAAGTAGTTAAGTACGAAACAGAAAATTTTCAGACCATACTCGATGTAGGTAGTGATGGATGAAGTTCAAGTAGATGTTATGGGACTATAGACGAAGAAACCTAACGTGCTTAGAACTGAAAATCGGCCCCAGTAAAGCATCGTGTTACTCGATCCATGTTCGTGTCAAGTGGCTTCTTCTTCTACACTAGAACATCACTCACCGCTACTGTTGCACGATCTGCTCACTCCTTGCTTTAACACCAGTGTTAATGGCATGGAACTTGCTAGCATACAACATGTCTTGTAGCCATGAATAACACGACACTTGGTACATTTAAACAATTCTACCAAGCGTACCTAGCAAGTCAGATCGAGCAGTGTTGGTTGTAAACTGCATTCGGTAGGTAAACGCTTTTAGGATCTCGATTGACACACTGATTATAAATTTTGATGTTTTGCTGAACGTGCATCTCAGTATAATCTTAGTAACTAACCAACTTGATACACAAAATCTTGTTTTACAGTAAGTATATTATATGCCTCTACATGTTTCGAGCACTATGTGCTCATCTGTAGGTGGCCGTCCCGTGCACGGGACGGCCACCTACAGGTGTGACGATACCAGATGCTGTATAATACAATTTTGACTTCCTGATGATGAGCACATAGTGCTCAAAACATGTAGAGGCATATAATAAACTTGTTATAAAATAAGATTTTGTGCATCAAGTTGGTTAATTACTAAGATTACGCTGATTATACTGAGATATTTGTGGTTTTTCTCATTCCCGTCACGTATATGCCGTGATTGTACCTTTATTGATTCACGATTGCTTCCTGCACGATTCTTTCCAATCCTGCAATCCAATCATCCTAACATTATATGCTATATAATATTTAGAACAAGAGAATTGTACAAGAGAAAATAAGTTAAAACTCACATTCACTTGAAGTAACATGAGATGCAGGTACCAGGACCTACCTCAAAGAGGGTGGAGGCGTAGGTCGTAAAGGTAGAAAGGAAAAGTGATGCAGACATTTAAAGACCAGTAGGTTGGTGGTGTTTAAAGAAATAATGTGCTTTGCGAGAGTCAAATGAAACACATGCTAACTCTGCTGGAAAACTGAAGCGTTTGGTTTCTGAATGTTGAAGAGGTGACCACTGCACTTTTTAGAGCGAACGAAAAATTACAATGGCAAAGAGAAAAGTAATTTCTTTTCCTTGTACCTATAATTAAAGGTACCCATTTTCTGACGATTATGGGGGTGGGGCTGACCATTCATCCGTTCGTTCTACCGACACTCCACGTTTTTAGCACCTATCCTTTTGTTATTTGCTGGCGGAAATCAGAACAAAATTTAAGGTCCAATTTTTGTTACAGCCTTACTAGTAGTATGAGACAGGGAATAACAACTTTTACAAATAGACACTGCAAGATGAGAGAGGTAAATGTTCGAAAAAATCACTTGTCATATTTGATCACTGCATACGTAAAGAGGGCTAATTTTGCACATGGAACTGTGATGTGCGCTAGGGATTCCACAGTCAACTGGAGCGTCACATTCGAGAAGAAGCTTACTATTATGCAAGAAGTAAGGTGTTACATGGGCCGGCTGACTTCTCCCTCCAAAACAAAAACCTGAATTTCATGCTAAGGTGTTGATATTTTGTCAGTTTCAAAATGGATGAACGACCCGTGTAAATATATGTAATTATGACGTAAGAGTCCGAGTGCAAGACTCCGATATAATAATAATAATAAATATAACAATAAATATAATAATAAATATTATAATAATAACTATAAGTTATGAATAATAGCTGTACAGGTCAATACGAAACACGCTTTATTATGACGCGCAGTTTTTCTCTCGGCCACTTTTCAATTCACTATAAAACTAATGTATTTAGAGCACAACCTGATATTCCGGTAATTTATCTCTTGGACCCGGCTTGTAAAGTTTTTCACATTGCAATATTTTCAATATAACACATCATTTTATTGTGCCAAACCATCGACAAGTAGACTTGGAAGTAATCCCTTGAATATCCTACAGGATTCGTCAGTCAGCCTCCGCTCGGTACGCAAGCAGACCCTAACAGCAGCTCCCAGGATGTACCGCGCTCATGTAGTTCAAAAGAATCTCCTGTTGCATGTACGAGTACAACGGCGTAATCCCAAAACTGCATTACCTGTAACCACTAAAAATACTGGTTAGGAAATCGAAGCTTCGTAACACGAGTGCCGACTGACAAACCGTCTGAGGTTGGTATGTGGATTAAATTTTCTTTGGGCTCACACAGATATTGTTTAGTGTAGGTACAACAATAATGTATCGGAAACTCAGAAAATAACTTCAGTTTCATTCCAGCGGAAAAATAACATTTTTCCGAATCTACGAAACAGATATTCACAACTACTGTCACACAAAAAAAGAGATTTTGAAGATTTGATATTTGTGTGACCGTGCGTCAATGATATAATAATATAAACAACGAACTAGATGCAACAATAATGTTATTTTATTAATAATCCAAATCAGCTTAACATGTTTCGGGCGATAATTTCGCCCATCTTCAGGAGCACTAGACTGTGTTTACAGCTTGTGGTTTAGTGCACCTGGATGATCCAAGTTACCAGCCGGCAGCATCGTTGATGCATTATAACACAAGCTGTAAACACAGTCTAGTGCTCCTGAAGATGGGCGAAATTATAGCCCGAAACATGTTGAACTGATTGGGATTATTAACCTTTTGGCGCCGGAATTATTTTTTAAATTTAACACACTCTGTATATAAAATGTGTTAGAATTATGAAACAAACTGCATTTTGAAGAGAAAAAACGGAGAGTATATACCATGTTTAAAATATTCAGTACCTATTATTTTTTGAATAAATATATAAAATGCAACTTGAGAGGTTAGCGGTGCGGTACGACCACTATAGTTGATATTAGGCATCAAAAGGTTAATAGAATACAATTAATGTTGCATATAGTTGGTTGTTCATATTATTAGATTTTGAAGAATCGTGTCTTATGGGATGTCGTGGTGCTGATTGGTAAATAGTCATCGCCTGTTCGATGAATGGTAGTGTCTTCATCTTCCGGGACAAACAGCCCGTCTGTCTCAATGTCAACCGGAAAACTATGAAGAAGGCGTTGCTCTAACAATCAGAATACGTCTATCCAGTTGTTGTAGGTATACTGTTCCTCTACTGTATATATAAACAACTTGACCAACTGACAATGAAAAATTTGATGTAATTTCCAGGGATACTGTTAATATCGTGACACGTCATAGGAGACTGGATGCAGAAATATTCTGTAAATTTACTGCAGTTAAAATAATCCTTCCTTATATGAGCTTCCTACATAACACTGGTTTTAGGGCGGTGAAAGGGAAATTGATTTTGAGGGAATGGTACGTTCTCTCTTTTAAAGACGTAGTGTTTACATTTTGGGACGAATAAGAGAAACGAAAGAATGCAAAATACCTTGCTTTAACTTGCAGCTCATAATAAAGAAAGATGGTAAATACTAGTCACAGAGTGTGTTATATATGGCTGCGAACATGAAACCTAACTCCATGCAGTTTGGCTGATATGTATTGAAGTTTTAAATTAATCTGATTAGGAAACGATTTGTGAGACCAACTTGATGCAACAATTATGATTTATTAATCAATCATTAACTCAACATATTTCGGGCACCATTGTGCCCATATTCAGGAGCGCAAGGCCTTATATAACTGCACATGGTTTTCATTACTTAATGTGCTGCGTGGAGTCTTGGAAAGCCGGGAGGCAGGTCGTGTGCACTGTGTACAGGCTGTTATTCGAATAACAGCCTGTACACTGTGCACACGACCTGCCTCTCGGCTTTCTAAGACTCCAACCAGCACATTAAGTGCTGAAAACCATATGCAGTTTTATACGGCCTTACGCTTCTGAAGATGGACATAATGATGCTCGAAACATGTTGAGCTAGTGGTTGATTAATAAATCATAATTGTTGCATCAAGTTTGTCTCAAAACTCATTACATATTAAGGATGCACAGTCACACGAACATCAAATTTAATCTGATTATGTTAGGGATAGAATAACTTCACAGTTCATTTAATGAATTTTTCGAGGCACCATGTTGGTAAGGTGTCGAACGAAATGTTAATTATAGCAATAAACTGGAAACGGTAGAGAAGGAAGCAGCGGTAGAATGTTATACAGTAAGGTAATTGAATATGCAAAGAGTGAAGGAGGGAAACCATAAAATAATTGTCAGAGTAACCGGCCCCAGATATGTAAGTGTTTTGAAATTCTGGGACAGTATATTCACACAAGCGCAAATAAAAGAATTATAGTAATTATTGGCCTTACCTAACAATGTGGAGCCTTTGACAGTCATTTTAACGGAGAAGTGTTTATTTCCAAATCACCCGGTTCTGTTTTTTTGGAAGTGATTGGAGTGCAAATTCCACGAAAAGTGAGAGGATAGAAGGTAATCAACTAAATTCGGAAGAATGGGAGCCTATAAGACACGTGTCTTTTCGTCGCTAAGATGAATAAAGTGTAAATATTAATTATGTTACTACATTGCTGCTTGTATCTAAACGACAAAACAAACAATGTGCACACAATGTAATATTGATGTCTTTTCGCGGAATAATTGTAGTAATGGAAAAATAAAATATATTAATTATTATGAGCCTGTCTGTACTTTTGTGCTAGTTATCCGGCATGCGGATTACACCTTCTCTGCCCAGTATTTTATTTTAAACTTGTCTAGCTCTACCATATTTTAAACTTGTCTAGCTCTACCATATTTTAAACTTGTCTAGCTCTACCATATTTTAAACTTGTCTAGCTCTACCATATTTTAAACTTGTCTAGC
>Ga0123354_10007836_pt1 | contig 16173 bp, 11 predicted proteins | sample TergutLab28metaG_2_FD_97872 | JGI IMG/M metagenome (GOLD analysis project Ga0123354, IMG submission 97872) | Labiotermes labralis P4 segment gut microbial communities from Petit-Saut dam, French Guiana - Lab288 P4 | ecosystem: Host-associated > Arthropoda: Insects > Digestive system > Gut ...
GAGTATATACCATGTTTAAAATATTCGGTACCTATATTTGTTGAATAAATATATAAAATGCAACTTTGGAGGTTAGCGGTGCGGTACGACCACTATAGTTGACATTAGGCGTCAAAAGGTTAATAACGCTTTGTTAGTATCATGTTTAAAAAGGCTTTCTATTTGATGATAATCGGATTAAGAAAAGACTGTGGATGGGTATTTAAGTTAACTTTTTGGAAAGAAGTCATTTGTTCGAAATGGAAATGGTCGTGCAGTTCTGATAATCTTAGGAGACTGTATGCTGCATTCTGCATATACTTCAGGCGTTCCGGTTGAGTCTGTTCTTAGTTCACAGTTGAATTCTGGAAATGTTAGTTTGTTAGACGTTTGTTACGACTTTTGGACCCCATCCTCGGCCTATAGCAAAACCTATTTTACCTGCACACACTGACACACACACACACACACACACGCAAGCACACAATTTTAGTATTCGAATGATGGACTCTTAGAACACATGACCACTGTAATCAGCAATAAATCATTCTGTAATAATTAACATCCAATATTTTTTTCATGTCAACTTTCTTGCTTACTAAATTTATTACTTTTGAGGCACAACACATTTTTTCATGCACCTGTCCCTGTATGACGTTTCTTCTCATCTTCTTTAAAAATGATTGGATGACGTAGTGGTGACGTTAAGGGATGTTTGTGGTGCAGTGAGATTTCGAAGTGGAAACTGGTTGACAGCCCTGTGAATAATGCATGCGACGTGTGTTACTTGCTTAGGGGATGGATTCAGGTGAAGGATGTAAAAGAAGGGACTACAGTTCGGAGCACTGATAAGAACTGCTATTGAAGGCCAACAGAAGTAAAAGGAAGCAAGAAAGGCACGTCGAAATCGATAGGATCGGTACACAGATGTCTGATCTGTTTAATATTTTACGTGTAAGAGGGGTTGGATACGAAATGGAGTAACTGGTTCCGAAAAATAAGTATCCGGACTGATGCTTCAGAGCAGCACATGGTAACGCTAGCGATACAGCAATAGCAACACACTACAAATAAACGCCAGAATTTGTATGCAAAAAAAAAAAAAGGTTTTTTGAACCTGTTCACAACATTTGGGGCCACAAAATAAAATCTCATTGTATTTTGTTAAATAATCGCATTATCCTAACGGTTCGTTAGTGAACTTGTCGACCTGAATTGAATATATGCCCAGTGTTGTGTACGAATTTGCCACACAATAATCCGTTTCTGTGAAAATGTGTAGGTTCGGTGTGAACGCTTATGTATCGGGGCTTACAAATGATAGCAACGAAATAAAATTAAGTTGGTTAGACGCTGGTAAGGAAACCCGTTAATATATTTTGTTTGAATTGTTTCAGTATGTCTTTATAAGACATTACAAGTAAAAACAGGTAGAATCATCTCATTCTACATTCATTTGTGCTCCTTAATACACAGTTCGCAAAGTCTAGTAGACGAGCAACACAGCAGAGGGAGTTCAAAATAGAAACTAACTCAGTCGAGAAGACTTTGTAAGTAACAAACTTGACGCGCAGTTCTTTTCCATGTATGTTTATTTCTATTCTCTACATGTTTCGGACAGCTATGTGTTCACCATCAGGAGAATTAATTGTATCAATAAGACGTCTGGTATATGTCACTATGCTTAAATGAATAAGGTCATCAACACAGAGTGACATATATCGGATGTCGTATTGGTACGATTAATTCCCCTGGTGATGGACACATGGCTGCCCGAAACATGTACAGAATAGAAATAAAATACATAAAAAATAACTGTGCATCAAGTTGGTTGTTTTCAGAGATTGTAACGAGGTGCACGGTCAACAAAATATAAAGTCCAATAGAGAAGAAAATGTCGTCTATATGTTCTATGACGCTGTGTCCTGTTGTGCACACACAAACACCTGCTTCTGTTAACGCTACTAAAATTGCATTTGTAAACAATATTAATAATATTAATGAACTACAAGAGAACTAAATACTTTTATTTTCTAAACAAATATGAGGAAAGATAGAAAGAAACTTCATTGAAAAGCGAGATATATTCCACGAGATCTAAATTGTGCACGTGGAAATTATTTATTCACGAGTGTTGTGATATAAGTTGCCGTTTAAGAATTACACAGAAATATGTAATCTGACGTCACATAAAAGTAGACACGAAAAATGAATCGGTTAATTCCACCCAATCATGAAAAGGTAAAGTAAATTGATCCCGTTACAGGCCCCGGTGTGGCCCAGAGGTTGGGTAGAGTTACTCTTCCAAGGGTAGAGGTACTCTTCCAAGACCGCGGCACTAGAAGGGGGTGAGTGGTCAGCAGCATGCCCCGGCCGCACTTTACCTACGGGAAAGACTCAGTATACCCATTTTACAGGTGGCTGGGTGGGCCCCAGGGCCGGTCTGGACGGGCGGAAAATCTCGTCCCCACTGGGATTTTTTTTTAAATGATCATGTTTTAGAAGGCTCTTAATACAACCAAAGTAAACTCTGTATCTACTTAATTTTAACATTTAACCCTTTATGTGCTTTGTTCAAGAAATTTTTCACACACATACGTTGGAGCATCGCATCTCATAAACTGAAAAATTCAACTCTTTCATTTCACCTAACTGTGATGTGATATGACGCCTTCATTTCGATCAGTGAATCCTCTTGGCGTTGCTTCTACTATCTCATTGCATTTGTTTCCAGGTCTACGCTAAGAGAGTTTCGAAAGTTTGATCCGATCCCCGGACCGTCCCAGCCCCTTAGTCAGTCGCTATACCGACTGAGCTACCCAGCCCGCCCGCCCGCCCAATCGTACTGCCCTAAAGTAATAGGCGAAAGGATTCACAATTTAACAAAATGTAGTATTTGATATCGAGGACGCGACGATGGTACGAGTCGAAGCACGCAGCAAAGGATGTGTGTGTGTGTGTTTATATACAATTACTATTATTTTAAAATAAAATTCTATTATCTCGAGTGTGTAGAGGGTGTGGCCTGCTTGTGACGGCTACTGGGAATTGAAGGATATGACATATTTAGACAAATTAATCAGACCTGTGTGAAGAGGAAGTTGCCTTCCTCAGACATGCACTACGCCTTGCGCAGTACATTGAGACATGTTAATTGGATGCGGTGGCAGAAAGGATGTGGTGATGGATATGAAAATGTAATGCACATGGCACGGATAAGCTTGCGGGTAACACGCCAAACCTGACGTGGATGACGGATGTGCCTGGTGATTCCGCTCACTACGCGTATAGCCTGCATGTGCGTCGTACGTGCCGCAAAAGAGGCCGCTCTGCCTCTTGCAACAACATTTCATTTTCCCACGGCATGCCTTCCAACCGTCTGAAAGCGTTAATTCTTGCTACCTATGTCCGTCTTACTACGCTTTCCTTACGTGAGAAAGAACAACAACGTGCACACTTTTCTTAATAATTTATTTCACTTAGATTATCCTAGACATGTTTCGAACAAGTAATTGTTCATCATCAGGAGGATTTCCGTACAAGGAGCTTACAGTATTTCACCACTCAGCTTAAGAGGAGTCAAGTCTAGTCTGATACTGCAGTATCATTCGTATCGTGTCAGCGACTAGACTCCTCTTCAGGGGCATGGTGGAATGCTCTAAGCTGCTTGTACAGAACTCCTCCTGATTGTGAACTAATTACCTATTCGAATCGCGTGGAGGATACATTAAGTGAAATAAATTATTAAGAAAAGTATGCACCTTGTTGGTCTTTCTCACTTATGTGTGTCACGATGCACGATTCAGAGAATGTAAAGTTTATGCTTGCCTTATTTCCTATTTTCAGTTCCCTTCTTTACATTTCCTTATCCTTTTGTTGTTTTTAGATCTAAAGAAATAGTTGAATATCCGAATACGTTCTTTCGTGTTATGATGGTTATTGTTGCTATTGTTGTAACAATTGTTTTTATCTTATTTTTACAAATTTCTTGATTGGAAGTCAAGTATGACAATCTGTTCAGTTTCCTCGTTAATGAAATGTTTTACCTTAACTGGCACGTTAGAAGTTTTTCTCCTCTTCTTCACACTTTCTGCGATCCGTATCTCCCTTCTTCTCCTTCTTTTACGGCCGTTTGTTATACACGGTTTTGCATTAACTCCCCTTAAGAATTTACACCAACTCCTAATTTACCTCCTGTCATTTCCGGTTCAAAGCCCTTGGCTGGTTAGTTCCCATTTGTTTGTCTGGTTTATTATGGGATTTTGTTTATGATGTAGTTTTAATTTACACCATCTTTTTTCGGAATTCAACTGGGGCACAAAAGAGGGTCGTATGCTCTTTGTAATCACCGTCGTCACCGACGTTTAACTTTCCTTTTACTAACTGTCTTCAGATCACAGTGCGATTCCCGTCACGTCTTTCCACTGCATTCAGTTACGTTATGTTTTTGTCTTTCTGTCTGTGGCATTTTGTAAACGTTCTTTAAGGTTCTGTTCGATCTTCTTTGTTGCGTTCCACTTTGATTGAGGCCGATAAACGATGGCCACTTAACACGGAAGTAGTACTCCCAGTCAGTCCAGAAAGTGGCACTTGAAAAGGTTTTCTGCAAGTATTTGCCCCCCCCCCCCACATCATTTTACCAGCTGCCCATATTCCTCTTAAATTTACCTATTATCGACACTGCAAAATCTTAACAATTGTCATTATTATTACCGTCGTTAAGTGAAACGCTGCTCTCCGATGCTGCGGATATACTGATAGCATACTTGACACACGTTTCCCGACTTCCCACACTTTTCATTTTATAAACTCTTCCCTTCTTTATCTCACTTTTATTCATTTCTCACATCTTCGCTGGGCCTTTTCTTCTCTTTCTTTTTTTTTTTTCTAGACCCTTTTTCTTTCATCGTGCCATGTTTCGTCTTTCACTTAGGTTTATTTTCACCTCGTGCCCTATTTCACTTTTCGTGACCAAGGAAAGCAATTGCGCTTAAAAAGTTCTCTTCGCTGTGGGCACAGGTTTGGTCCGTTCGAGCAATTTACGAAAGATGGCTGGATCTTAGCCACCGTTAAAATGGCGCTGTACTTGTCTGCATGCCCTTCGCCTTCTCGCTGTAAGATAATTCTAGACACTAGACACTAGACACTAGACACTAGACACTAGACACCCGCTTAAAACAGAGGCCGTACCGCCGAAGGCTCAACTTCAGTTCTGCTTCTGTTCCTTAATTTTATCAGTTTTAGAACTGAAATACTCCATTTTACTGCAAATTAAGGTATAAGCAACATACATAATTAAACGTCCTTATAAGTGAGCAGGAATAATGGGTTGTATTCGGGAGAGCCAGCGTTTAAATCTCGTCATGGAGATCCTCTTGGCTCATTATTCATCGTGTTACTCCATTCCTGTACGTAAATGCTAAGGTAGTACCTTGTATTAGGCCACAATCGCTTACTTTCCTTCCTTCTATAACACATTATTTGCTGCTATGCTAACATTGTATGGTTCGTAATACAAGCAGTGCAAATCGTAGTTAAGTAAACAATGAACGGACAAACAGAAAACACATACTTGAGGGTTGTTTGACCGTGAATCTTCCTCATGAAATAAAGTGAAATGCCAACTTGATGCAACTAGGTAATTTTATTGATGTATTCTTAGCTCGACATGTTTCGGGTACATAAGCCCATCATCAAGGGCATTAGATGTTGATTTGCAGCATATGGTTTTCTGCACCGAGTTTGTGGATGGTTGGTGGTCTTGATAGCCGCTGCGTAGGTCGTGTGTATGGTGCGGATGGTGCACCATCCGCACCAATAACTCGGTGCGGAAAACCATATGCTGCAACTTAACATCTAATGCTCCTGCTGGTGGGCGTATGTACCCGAAACATGTAGAGCTAAGAATACATCAGTAAAGTTACCTAATTGCATCAAGTTGGTATTTCACTTTATTGCAAGACAACAGATACTGTAACCAGTACACAAGTCAGGGAATGATGAATAACGATTCACTGTAAACCCGAAACACTTTTAGTAATAATGTTTCATCCTGGGGTATTTATGGTAACGTTATTGCTTTAATTTCAATACGTGAACCCGTGGCTATGAATAATATTCCATTTACTTAAGTAATATTATGATAAATGTAATAAGTTTAACCTTTATTTAAAATTGTGCTTGAGATTACTGTGATAACTGTGATAGCCGTAAGTGTCACAGTTATAAAAAATCTTAACGTTATTCATGTTAGGTGGTCTGACAATTACGTTCGCGAACTCGCCAGCGTTTGCTTGCCGTGGCAGCACGGGACAAAAGCCCTAGTATGGTTTGATGACGTTGACATATCAGCGTTTCACAGCTGTGTTGTTGGTGATCTATGGCAGTCTCTTTCTGAGTGGCTTCTATTGCCGTCTGTGTGTGTTTTGGTGTGCCGCCGCGAGAATGTCGGAGCTTGAATTAGAGCAGCGAACGAACATTAAATTTCTTGCTAAACTTGTAAAGAGTGGAAACGAAATCAGAGAGATGTTAGTGCAAGTTTACGGGGATAATGCTATGAAGAAAACAGCAGTTTACTGGTGGGTGAAACGTTTTTATGGAGGAAGAGAAAGTGTCACTGACGAAGAGAGAGATCGGGACGGCTAGCAACAAGTAGAAGTGAAGAAAACATTGCAAAACCTCATCAAATTGCGCGTGGAAATCGTCGGCTGACTGTCAGAAACGTTGCAGAGCAAGTGAATGTAGACAGAGAAACAGTTAGGAAAATCTTAACTGAAGACCTCGACATGAGGAAGGGGTGTGCAAAAATGCCCCCAAAGGAGCTCACCGAAGAACAAAAGCAAAGAAGAATCACAATTTGCCAAGACCTTTTGGAGAGGCAAGATGACATTTTGGGCCACGTCGTCACAGGTGATGAAACGTGGGTCTATCAATACGACTCTGAAATGAAGCGGCAAAGTACACAATGGAAGACCGCCAGTTCCCCATGACCAAAAAATTCTGTCGGTCCAAATCAAGAGTCAAAACAATATTGCTGACTTTTTTTGATATTAGAGGGATTGTTCATTATGAATTTGTACCAAATGGACAAACAGTCAACCAAGTTTATTATTTGGAAGTACTGGAAAGGCTGCGTGAAAAAGTGAGACGGAAACGACCCGAACTTTTTGCCAAAAACTCCTGGATCTTGCATCACGACAATTCACCTGCTCGCACGGCACTGTCTGTGAGGGAATTTTTAGCTACTAAACAAATAACTGTGTTGAAACACCCCGCCTATTCACCGGATCTAGCCCCCAATGACTTTTTTCTGTTCCCGAAGATAAAGGTAATATTGAAAAGAAGGCGTTTTGATGACATTGATGACATCAGACAAATACAACAGCAGCTCTGAAGGCCATTCCACAAAACCAGTTCCAAATTTTTTTAAGGGTGAACTAGGCTCTGGCATCGGTGCATAGCTTCCCAAGGGGAGTATTTGAAGGCGACCACGGTGGTATTCAGCAGTGAGGTGTGTAGCAATTTTACCGCGATTAGTTCGCGAACTTTATTTTCAGTCGACGTATAAGAATAAATTTACAAGCTTTTGGCTTATTAATACATGGCTTAGCTTTGCAAATTTAACGCGACAAAAAAAGTTGATAAAATTTAACTTCGATTAGAAGTATGCGAATTCTGTAGTGGTGGTGGCGTTGTTGTTGTTGTTGCTTTTGTTGTTTTGTTGTTGTTGTTTTTGTTATTGTTACTGTTGCTGCTGCCGCTGCCGCCGCCGCTGCTACAGCAGTGATAGTAGCAGTAGTAGTATCAGTGTTAGTATCAGTAGAATTAGTAGCGGTTATCATTCAATTTTACTGTGTTCTGCGCAGAGTCACTCTCTATGAACTATTTGTAATTAAAGTGTCAGTTTCACGTTGCAGAGAATATAGTTCCAGACTGTAACAAAGAAAAACTTGTTAACTTTTTGTATAAAGTAATCGCTGTTTATTCCAAGAATAATATATGTATACTGATGAACTGAACGGGCAAAACACGAAGTTTCTTAATGACACAGCGATTGGTACGTGTAGAATAGAATGCTGTAGCAGAAACAGAACTCGACAATTGAGTCTTTGGAGCCAAAGGGGTAAGGGAAAGAGTTTCGTCCTTCTGGAGAAAACAGGAGGAAAAATAAATTTGTATGTGACTAATTATTTCGCTTCATGGTAGTCACGTGACTTCTTGCCGTGTATTTCCTTCTTACTCTTTGATGGCAGTTGTGGTAGTAGCAATAGTAGGGGCTGTAGCGTGGTGGTAGCAGCAATTATTATCCGTCTGACACTTGCGTTGTTACGGTTTGTTGACCGCCACAAGTTCCTTCCTTATTTCGCTTTGTTTTGAGAGATTAATAAAAGGCGTTGTCATCATAATTATTGCAGCACTTTTCTTCGAACGCATGTTGTTTGTGTCGGAGTTTCTTTGTCCTCGGTATCACACGTATAACCTTGGTATTCTCAATTTCGTCTTTATTTTCCTTACAAATAGTTCCTAATTGTTTCATTTTGTGTCTGAAGTTCGCGAACTTTGATGCTTCTAGGCGTCTTAGGCGACGTGAAATAGAAACGTGTGCCAGCTTGCCTGGAGCTTGGAAGATTGTCAGCTCAATAATGTTTTTACATTAGTAACTCTTGTTTTCTTGTCAAACTGTTTTCATTCATTGGTGACTATGTCTGACGAGCTTTCAGACAAAAAAAATCTCTGTTTTTTTCCAGCTACATATATTAATGTTCCTCGTTAGTCTGGGAAACAGGAGTGATTGATTTCCTAAGCAACTTTAAGCAATTCGAATTTATAATGGAGACAGATTGTAGTATTTCAGGTAGAAATTGGATGTTATATAACATGTAATTTAATTTAACTTTCAGGGGTTAGTTCGAGGTGTTTTCCTTCCTGCCTGCCTGCATGCCTATGATATCCCTTCTTGTTGAAATATTATAAACAAGATAGAATAAGCAAAGAAAGCACATACTTAACACATCTGGTCTGTTATTTTCTCGGTATGACTCAGTAATGAAATTAAAAGATGACATCTTTTACCGCAGATCCAGTTAAAAATGTATGTACGTATTATTTATATCATATAACAACTTTGGCATGTTTACACAATTGTTTCCTCACAAACTTGCTCATTAAAGCCACTTATACTAGATCGTCACCATAAGAACTAAATGATACAATAAATGAATAAATCAATCGTACATTATCATATTAGATCATTTACTGGATTACACACTCTATGACTAGATTGTTTTCATGAATTCCAACCTACACACATTCATCAGATCAAAGATGCGCGCGCATTTCACATATTTACATACATATTCACGCACTCTGGTGGAAACACTTGTCTATTTCGATAGACTACACTCTTCTTGTCTATTATGTATTCATGGTCTTGCAAGTAACATTGGATCTCTTCTGGGGCAAAGATATTTGATTTTTCACTTACGTGTTGTATTTACACCTCCTTAAATAATTTCGCCTTTCATATCCGCTTGAGTCACATAACACTTGCTCTTTACGTTCGCTATTTTTCTTTCCAGACACTGTGCAAACGCAGTCTCTAAATCTCAATGTCACTTACACGTAAGTGAATCTGTGGAACAAAGGTCTAGTGGAAAAGCTCATATTTCAGCAACTAGTCAAGAAATTCCCTGCAGTGTGTGCAACCCTAAAGTTTATTGCCATGTTCGGAACAGCCCCCAATTTGACCCTATCCTGAGCCAAATTAATCAAGTCCACTTTCTCCGATCCCATTCGTTTTAATATTATCCTCCCATCTAGGCATGAATTTTCCAAGCCTCCTCATTTTTCATGTTTCCCCAACAAAACCCTATATTAATAAAAGGGGGATTACACACCACAAACCACAACTAAACTCATACAATTTGTATTTCTAACTAAACATTTCGGCTTTAGTGAAAAGCCATCACCAGACATTACAAATACACAAAGAAATATATTCAAATACATCCCAGTAAAATGATACTTTTTCATATAACTGAAACCTTATAAGATGAAACTAGATAATAGTCAATTTATATATCACAGCAAAATGTTCGTGATAAGGATACACCCTGTATATATTTCTCTTCTCTCCCACACATGCCTTGTGCCCTGTCAGTCTCATTCTCCTTGATCTCAACACCCTAATGATATTTGATGAGGAAAACAAAGAATTTTCTCATTGTGCGGTTTTCTCTAGTCCCTATGACTACCTCCTAAGATCCAAATTTCTTCCACAGCACCCCATCCTGGAACACCTTCGACCTCTGTTCTTCCACTAATTTTAGAGAACAAGTTTTATACTCGTAAAAAACAAGAGGCAAAATTATATTTCTGTATATTTCAATTTATATATTTCTGTATAGCTTAGTGGAAGACAAAAGATTCTGTACCGAACAGTTGCAGGCATCATTGGATTTAATATTATCTTTATTTATTAATGCATGCAATTTAGATTTCTTACTGCCGTGTCCGGTATTCGATATTTGGCATATTTTCAAACGATGTTTTAATTAGCATTGTTTTCTGTAATGTACTAAATTGAAGTTTTTGCAAACAAAAAATAAACCATTCTCTGGTATTACTTTTAGTCATAATATGACAATGCCAGTGTCATGAATTCGAATTACATCTGATTGTTACGTCAAAGAATGGTAGGATAATCAGTGGGTACTGGGGAAAATATGGAAGAACCAATCCCAGCTTAGTTTTAGGTACGCTGTTATCCAGGTATTTTTTTGGGTGTATCTGAAAAAAATTATGAAATTCTTATCTGAAATAGTTGATCGTCGGGTCGGTAATTGCATCCGCTATTTCTACAGAAAAGAGGAGAGCGCCGTCCTTCGCCTGCGAGGTTTGAGGACGCTAGTAGATCGTACACTGATATGGCAGGACACTTCACTACGCTAGGCCATTCATTTCACGTACACTCATCCAGAAAATCAATGAGAACAACACACCCACACGTACTCTGCACATGCTGAGCGCGTCTGCAAGTATTATACTGTAGATATTGATTAGGTCACGCCTGTCTTCATGTTCCCATGAAACAGGTTAGGGCTGAATAGATCCGTGTCGACGAAATTTGTCAAATTTGTAAACAGAGGAGCCCTGCTTTAGAACGTAAAATTGTGTTGCATTACCTTTTTTTTCACAATGCATATCTATTCGACCCAGTGAGACAATTCAGTCCATCCCCAGTTATAATTAGTTGTATTTTATTTTAATATTATCCTGCTATTTGTACATAAATTCCCAAAAGTTTCACTTCCTTTCAGGCCACTCCACAATGAATGACTCATTTCGCGGCATAGTAATGCTCCTTAGTATGATTTTTAAAGAACATTTGAAGGAGAATACAAATGTGTATATCAATATGTATAATTTTCATCTTCCTTCTTGCACCGCGCAAATGAATTTCTTATTTTATAAACATTCTTTTTCTGTGTGTTTCTGGGAAAAGGCAAATTTGGAAACGATCAGGTACAGTGATTTTCTACTGTATTCGAGATCTCTTCTTTAGATTTGAAATTTAGGTTAGGAAGACACAATAAACCTGGAGATTAGAAACCCCACACACTCAGTCTTTACGATGAATGTAATATGGCATCATATAACTAAACCAATAAACATCCTCTGTGGAGCAGATTCTTTAATGAGAAACTAAGGTCTCTCGGTCGTTCAGAATTTCATTGAAAGCGAATTTCTTTTTACCGTGTTAATTTTCCTCGTCCTTGAATTCATCATTAGCTGAAGGAATGCGCTACATTTCCTTGCTCGCTCGTCAGATACAATTTAATAATATTTTTCCGTTTGTACCTCTGTCTTCTAACTCGTATCTTCCCTTCATGTTTAGACCAAATTGTTTGTTGTATGTATGTCTCTGCTATGTGATCATTTATGATCTGATTTTCAAAGTATTTATATTTTTTTTTTGGAAAAGACAGAAAATGAAGCTTTTCATACTGCAGTTTTTAAACTCTCCTGTTAGTTTCTTCCTCTGAAGTCCACGTTTGCTCCTCACAACGGTGATCCGAAACACTCTTGATACTCTCCTTAGTGCGCGAGACCGCGTGTCCGAGTTGAATGAGGCAACAGCCAAGTCCGTAATTAACATATTTTAAAATTCACGATTTTAAGTGATGTGTGGGAAGAAAAATTTTCACTTTGAATGCAAACAGTCATCTAAATTACACGCATATAATATTCAGTTCTTAGCGCAGAAGTAACACGCTTGTTGTCACTACTAAGCCACACCGGTTAATATCACGTGGGAGAGTGAAAGGCGTTTTTTTTTAATGAGAGACACACACAATACGTCAACACTCCGTGTAGGCAAACTTCATATTTTGTTAATGTCTCAGATTACAGCGGCCTATTAAACTAATAAATCTGGTTTTTGCGTTAGCACAAAATACAATGTCATGTAAAAGTAAAGTGATCCCGTTACAGGCCCGGTGTGACCCAGAGGGTGGGTAGAGGTATAGCTCTACTCATCCATGACCGCGGCACTAGAAGGGGGTGAGTGGTCAACAGCATGCCCCGGCCGAATTTTACCCCCGGGAAAGACCCAGTACCCCCTGTACAGGAGGCTGGGTGGGCCCCAGGGGCGGTCTGGACGGGCGGAAAATCTCGTCCCCACCGGGATTCGATCCCAGGCTGCCCAGCCCGGTAGCTCAGTCGCTATACCGACTGAGCTACCGGGCCCACACAATATCATTCAGATTTCATGATTATTTACCTTTTCAAAAAATATCTTACTTTTATTTAAATGAAAGCTAGCATAAGCGTATTAAGCATTTCTCTACTTTTTCGCTTGCTGTATACACAATATGAGGCAGCTGCAGGTATGTGAAAACTACCGAGTAGCCTTCTTTTCTGCTTTAGGTTCCTACATAGCGTACGGCGTCCATCCTTAGGTTTACAGGTTTCGTGTGCAGGCTGCATTTTATGGGAGCCTCCACAAAGAAGAATCCACATTTCATTAGCTACGAGTTAGCGCTGTCAGAGTCATTTTCTGTTGATATTGGCCATAGAAGATCTCGTACTTCCCCCAGTTCAACCCACCATTTCTTTCTTTTCTTCTAGCCCTTGCTGCATTTCTTTGGCTGGAACCCAGCAATTTTGTTTTACTGCTGCCCATGTCCTAAAGTCACTAGCTCCATAATTAATTACCTCAAGATTTCCAAAACTTTCGAACCATACGCCAGCATTAATCACAATTAATTATGGAATTACCCGCCGTATGAAATTTTATAATTATTTGATAAGAGGTAGTTACAGCAGTATTACTTCGAATCCGGTGGAAAAATTAGAAGGGATTTTGAAACTAAAATTCCAGAAGCATTGAAATATACCAAGGGACGTTGTTTGCGACCTAACAGAGTAGCCTGGAGAGTTCTGGACATTCTGAACAAATCAGGACTCAGTATTCATTAAACGTGATCATAATTAGTAAAATAAAAGTCAGTGAAAATATAAACGTAACATTGAGACGCATTCATTCGACCATTATTGTCGCGATAAAGCAATAATTATTACATGTTTTTAGTTTGTGTTTGTAGCCTTGGATATCCAACATATTATGCACATGCGCTGTATCTTCATCTGTGGCCTGTCTGCATATACCAAGTTTTTCCACATAATCTCATAAACGGCACGATTTCCGGAAAAAAAGATTTAATATAATGAGTGTTTTGATATACTCTACAACTTTGCTTGAAACATTTCTCATTTTAAGAAGAATCGAGCGCGATATTTTCATAAATAACTTGAAATGCCAACTTGATGCAACAAGGTAATTTTATTGAAGTATTCTTAGCTCGACATGTTTCGGGTACATATGCCCATCATCAGGAGCATTGGATGTTGAGTTGCAGCATATGGTTTTCTGCACCGAGTGTTTGGATGGGTGGTGGTCTTGATAGCCGCTGCGTGGGTCGTGTGTACGGTGCGGATGGTGCCGTACGACTGCACGGCACCATCCGCACCGTACACACAACATAGCAGCGGCTATCAAGACCACCACCCATCAAAAAACTCGGTGCAGAAAACCATATACTGCAACACATGAACTACGCAGCGGCTCTCAAGACCACCACCCATCCAAAAACTCGGTGCAGAAAACCATACGCTGCAACTCAACATCTAAAGCTTTTGATGATGGGCGTATGTGCCTGAAACATGTCGAGCTAAGAATACGTCAATAAAATAAACTTATTGCATCAAGTTGGCATAAGGTATTTCGTGAGGAAGATACACAGTCAAACAACCCTCAAATTACCATAAATGTTCAAAGGCCTTCATGTAAAGTACCCGTTATTCTTGTAATATTTTTAAAAAAACTTGAATTTTCGAACAGAGTTTCAAAAAGATACTCAAATGTGTAATTTCATGAAAATCCGTCAAATGGGAGCCAGTTTTTCCATGCGGACGGACAGACAGACATGTCGAAGCTAATAGTCACTTTTCGCACGAGGATGGAGTGAGCGAGGCGTATAGTAGAGACTGGGAAATGGGTAATGCATATGGCGTTTTACTCGATGAACCTTCAGGGTACACACCTGCAGTGTCACGTTGACATTAGAACATACTATTGACGTGGCGTGTGGAAGTGTTGACTGCGTTAAACCGGATTGTAATAGATGCAATAATGGGCGTGGTGATGAACTTCTGATTGCGTAACAGGTGGTAAATTTATTGACGGGCGTAACTAATAAATTAAGACTTTCCTTCTGGTTTCATTGAGAATTCCTGAGAGTTCTATATCATACTGCTGTGTTGAATATCCATGAAAGTTTTAATATCGTAATTTTACATTATCATAAGCTCTTATTCAGTTCAGGCTTGTATATTTGTGTTTACACCCACAACGGATGTAGTTACCCACAGCGTCTGACAGATGCCGCTAGCAGTACAATGAATTCTGAGAATCATTTGACTACACATTTATTTTGCGAATGTCACATCTACCTACGTGTAAAAGACGTTTGGTTTAATCGTCTTTGTATGCGCACATAGAAGGTGCAGACCTACGGGAAAATTTAATATATCGTAGCACGTAACATGTCTGAAATTCTTCATTTTTGTCGTCCCCTAATATTGTGAGCTACATTGGCCTCAAATATTTGAAGGTAAATGATGATAAGGAAATAAATGAGAGAGGAAAGATTATACGACGGACGAAGTTTTATGAAAACTACACACATGTGGATGAAACTTAAATTACAACTACAGTCCTCCCCAACTAAATTATCACTGACGCCATCTTGGTATCGGTGGATGTAATTTGTAAAATTTAGAAACTTAAGGTAACACTTCCCCTTTTTGTCATGACGACTTGAAGGTTTTCATGATCATTTTTTGGAGCAAACGATTTGAGGTTATGGAGCAACAAACACGCAGGAACAATAACTTAGCTTGTTTTCCTTTGAAAATAGGAAATATAGTGTCATGAGAAGAAAGAGTTCAATGCGATTACGTGTAGACCTGTAGAGTTCAAGATGTCAGTGCACAGTGGAGAGCGAAGTTAAATATTGCTTCTTCTTTATTTGTCGCTGTCTTGTCCAGTACTTTCTTGTGTGTGGTTTTCTCATCTGAAATACCTCTCAGAAAATGCGACTGCCAGCATAGAGGAAGGACGCCGAAACGGCTTGCAACGTAGGCAACTTATCGAGCAGTTCTCTATTGCGGGAGTGTCTAAACACGGTCCTGCGGGCACTACTACTTTTTCTCTGTCGCACGGTGGGCACTGACGCGTGTAACACAGGTTTCGCGTAGCCTGAGGCACGTGAAGAGAAGAAACATGTAACGAATCAGCTTAGACATTGAAACTTGTTAATTTTATTAGGTTTTGTTTGAATAAACCTCTCTGAAAAAAGAGATATAATTTTTTGTCAAGCTTGAAATTTGTGATTCTTTTTTGCTTAAGTGCTTCAAGCAGCACGGTTCCAGTATTTCTTCAAAAATACGATGAAATTGTGCAAAAGAAATGGAAAACGTGGTTACTATATTGTGTTACCAGCCCTCTCTTGTACTCCGTGGCCTTAGTCCGCACGCGAACTATACCGACAGAGCGGCCGCCGCCGGTCGGCGAAGTTAGTGCCAACTTTTGCGGATAGAGGGGTGTCACGTGGTCAGCGCAACGGGTCCCCA
>Ga0123354_10007837_pt1 | contig 16172 bp, 9 predicted proteins | sample TergutLab28metaG_2_FD_97872 | JGI IMG/M metagenome (GOLD analysis project Ga0123354, IMG submission 97872) | Labiotermes labralis P4 segment gut microbial communities from Petit-Saut dam, French Guiana - Lab288 P4 | ecosystem: Host-associated > Arthropoda: Insects > Digestive system > Gut ...
AGCATGTCCAGGTAGTTAATACCGGTAACAGTTGGCTCCGCAAAGAAAAATGGTCCGTAGACTTTGCAAGAGGAAACGGCACAAAACACATTCACTTTAGGTGAATCACGGACGTATTCAATCATTGCATGAGGATTTTTTGTGCCCCAAATGCGTACGTTGTGACGATTTACCTTACCACACACATGAAACGTCGCCTCATCACTGAAAACCAGCTTCTCAGCAAACCCGTCTTCCCGTACCCGCTGTTGGAAATCCAAGCAGAAGCGTGAACGAAGGTTGTGATCCTGGGGATTCACAGCCTGCAAAAGCTGCACCCGATATCCTTTTACGCGAAGACGTTTGCGCAGAATGCGCCAAACACTTGACTGAGACATCTGCAATTCCCGGCTCGCGCGAGTTTTTGACTTCTGAGGGCTCTTGACAAACGTTTCTCGCACACACTCGACAGTCTCAGCCGATGGGCCCGGACGGCCTGTCCGTTTCGCAGCGCACAGGCAGCCACTCTGCTGGAATTTCATGTACCATTCACGAATTGTTTTGTCTGTAGGTGGTTCTCTGTGGTACATGATCTGAAACGTCCGTTGCACCGTCACAATTGACTCAGTTTTGGCAAATTCCAAGACACAGAACGCTTTCTTATTCACTATGAACGCCATTTTTCGTCACGACTACGCCCTAGCGGTGGAACCTGCAAGTACGTCAAGGCCCCTAGTACAAAAAAAAAAACTTGGAGAGATTCTCTACCTATTGATACGCTCCTATCTACCGTGTCTGTCTTGGTTGTTGCGCAGTCGATTTCGGAAATCCCGGAGGGACTTATGAATAACCCTGTATATACACAACGAATGAATGGGTTGTTTGGTAGTTCCTTCAGTAAGCCGATACTGTCGTTCTACTGAAGAAGCGGATTGGGTTTCACGACAGCTAACATAAAATGCCTTTCATGGCTCAGACGTCATTTTGCGACAACGAAAAATGCATCTTTACGTGGCGGTCAGAATGTACGAGTATAGTGGGCTGAACACTATGCACTAAATTTAAGCTCCGTAAGGTGATCTTTCTTTTCAGCAGCACCACATACGTGCTCTAAATAATACAAGATTAAACTCGCTAAGATCATTTACAGACTGACTATATGTAGTTTAGTGTATTTGATGTTCTAGACTAATTGTTTTTAGGCCTTTATTACAGTCATATAGGGAAAGATGGTCTACCCCAAGGGCTGCACAAAATCCCGGTTGCCAGGTCGCCAGGGCGACTAAATTTTATAGGAAAGCGCCTAATATTTGTGGGTCCTCAGTGTGGAACCGAAGTTTTCTGCCATGAATACTGGTTCTTATACCATAAAACACTCTTTTGGACCTTCACAGAAATCATACTCTTCTGCTTATTTGAGTCCTTCCCCCTTTTGCTGACGCTTGAATCAATTTCAAATGGGCGCGTATAGCCGTCGATGTTGACGAGCCCACAACCCACGTATGCAACATAAATGTCAAGATGTTCCCATATCGCCCCAAACATTTCACTACAATATATACACTAAAACGCCTCCGCAACCCCGTATTCCTCTGTATGTTTCTGATGGTTCAGATGTGTCTGTTTTTTGCTTCCTTTCGTCCCTGGACAGGCTAACCTTGTTTCTGATAACGGTTACAGGTCTTATACAAAGTACAAGCGCGTGAGGAAGGTTCCCGCCCTAAATCGGAATAATGCAGATGGAGGTCCTTAAAAAAATCGTGCCAACATTTATTTTTAGGTCAGGAAAAAAATTAAACAACATACGTAATAAGTAAACAGCGGACATTTTGCCCAGTAACAAGCAAAAGTTTTCAACGTAAGTTAGTATCTCCTCGGGTGCGGCATGGCAAATATGTACTGAGGCGTGGCAAGCAGTGCAACAGAGGAGACAAGCAGTGTCACTTACTTACTTACTTCCTTACTCCATGCAGCAGTCATCCTTGAGAAGCTAACCGGTTCTCAGCTAGTCAAGAAATTCCCCGCATTTAGTGGAACCCGAAGGTTTGTTACGCATTCAAAAGTGCCCGCCACATTTCCCTGTTCTGAGCCAGCTCGATCCAATCAATGCCACCATATCCCACTTCCTGAAGATCCACCTTAATATTACGCTTCCATCTACGCCTATGTCTTCCAAGCGGTCTCTTTCCCTCAGGTTCATACCAAAGTATCAGTCCAAGTCCGTGGATTTCTTTGTGACCATTTCGTAACACGATACGTTTTTACGGTGAGGAGTAGTTGGCCCCGACCCAACACCCAAGCTGGAGGACCACCCCTTGTAGGCTGTCCGCGACTGCTTATTCACGATATTCGCAACTATCCTTCATATTGGAAGCCGTTCCTCCATCCGCAACATGAGAACGCGCCATGCTGTGGTGCATGAACCCCACTCATCACGGCAAGTAGTGTCACATGGCGACTTTAAACCATGCAGCTTCAGGCTTGTTCCTGGAAGTTATCCTCCCGATGTCGAATATCATACGTGGAGTTAAAGTATTTACAAGAAGTCTTTGGAATAATTGCTTAATTGAGTTTTATTTTAATTTTGAAAATGTAATACCGACAAAGGATAGGCTTAAAGAACACAGAATTATTCTTTATGGTTATGCTTGGGGGGGGGGGGGGGAGAAGGTTGACGGGATCCACCCTTTTATTGTGCGACTACCCGGCTTACGGAAGGCAGGCACAGTGAAGGTAGATCAAAAAATGTCGAAGTAATATCATAGGTATTCATAAGAACTTGGAATTGCTACAAGGAACTGGGCAGGTACAGCAACAAAAGCGTTCTGACATAATTACATTTTGGAACCTGAACAATTTATAAAGGTCCAAAATCATCATTATCACCAAGGCTTTCGCGTCATTCGTCCTGTTCTGTCTCCAGGTTTAATAAATATCCTCCAATTTATTGGTAAGAGGAAGAACTTTGAAGAACGTGATATCTGGAAGTGAAATATGGGCATTGGGCACTAGAATGAGCAAGGACCGGGGTGTATTTAGTTTTGAGATATCGCAGTTGGACACCACTGCACTGAAATGTAATACAAATTGCACCCGTCTCGAACGTACACGTGCTCTTTTGTTGGGATGTCAAACTTATTATCGGTTGTTTGTCACGACAGTCATTTACGGTTCGTGGGTCGTTTAGGCAATAGAATTTGTTACGGTTTAGTGGAGTTCATAATAAATACATAACGGATGTGAATAACAGCGAGGTTGGCGTGAAGTGAAGTTAATTGATGTAAATAAATAAGTATTAGCGACATATGAAAATGACATGTGTTTAGCGTCTTTGGTTGTCCACAGGAGACTCTGGAAATTCTGTAACTTTAATACACTGATCGTACATGCTCACTGCTTAACAGCTTTGCAGAATCAAATACGCAATTATCCGTACATCTGGTGCAATCATTCAGAAGCGAAGGTAGTGTGAAGACCTCAAATGGCGTCTAGACATAATCGAAAGTGACCGCAATTTTCTACATCACTTTCTGAAGTTCCTCGAATTGTGGCTGACAGCAGACAATTTTCGTGCCCTGATTTAGATGTGTCCAGCAGCACGTTAGGTCATTGGATGGAATTCAATTAAATACTCGACATAGGATATTGCTCGCACCGGCCAGTCCAGAGCGTCAAAGGGCGAAAATGTTTCTAAGAAACATTGGTTTGTAAGCCACTTAGCCTGGTGACACGTTCATCTGAATGTTTCTGTCATGCAGCACAGCTATATTAGAAGTGTCATCCAGCTCTTTACAATCGTTAGACGACAACCGCGGGGTGTCAAGCTGACACTGATGTATGACAATCTGCAAAGGCCGGTCCACCACGATCGTAACGAATGAAAGTCCTTGTTTTATCCCTCACTCCCTTTCTTTAATTATATCCGATTCTTAAACGTGTCTTCCCCCCTTCCCCTTCACGAAATGCTTGTAAGGGGCCCCGGTCTTTTTCATTTTATTGAGGTCGCAAACGAGGCTGTTGCAAAGTGATGTGTTACCGAAAATTATTGTCTAAACTGTCCATTGCATTGGGACCGCGGTAGCACAGTGGTTAAGGTGCTGCGCTACACATCGGAAGGTCACTGGTTCGATTCCAGATTGGAATTTTTTATTGAAATAATCCTTCCGATCGCATTATGGCCCTGGGGTCGACTCAGCCTCTAACAGAAATGAGTACCAGGAGTATTTCCTGGGGGTAAAAGTGGCCGGTGGGCCATTGTGACGTAATCTGGGAACCTTAACTTCCTGGAAACCTCTGGTCACCTCGCGCCTGTAATGAGACTGATTTACCTTTACCTTACTTTCCACTGCATGCCAGAGACAACTGCTAATCGATGAGTTAGTACGAAATTAATAAAGCGGATGTCCCAAAAACGAAGCATCACTATTTTGTAACAAGAAAGTGAGGACCACGATCACAACTCTGAACAATTTCACTGTTGCTTATGTATCATTCAGAGCAGTGGCGTACCCAGGAATTTTGTTCGGGGGGAGGGGGTGTTCAATAAATTCAGTTGAGGACAGAGGACAGAGAACGGCGGTCTGGGGGCGGTAGCCCCCTACTCCCTAGTCAAGGGTTCTGGAAGCAGCTGTAATTTGGTAAAAGAAATTTCATTTCATATAGTAAAAGTTTCTTAATTTTTGGTACTTGAAGACTATTTATGATGACAACCAATTTATTTGTCATTGCTAATGTAAAACAATTGTGAACCTAGGTAGTTTTAGAATTTTACTGCCTTCTTTCCGAACATCATGGAGTGTTGGCGTCCTAAATTCAGCAATGTATAACAGTTTTCACAATCAGGTTGAGTTTAGCATGATTTTGGAGGGCCTTCGGAATTTCGAGGGGGGGGGTTTGAACACCCCAAACCCCCCCTCGGTACGCCACTGACTCAGAGGGGTACATCAGTGTAATTATGAATGAGGGAAAACGTGTTGGTGGGGGAGGGGGTGTGGAAGTCACAGCCTCTTTTACAGAATTACTATGACATACGCTTGCAAGCGCCGAGGAAAGCTACGCAGAACATCGGAAAATGATACCACCGTTCGGGACTATTCATAGAACTTAATCCGTATGTTACATGCAGCATACGAATTAAACTGAACCAAAGCCCCACAATACTCTCTTTCGAATCTTCTGTTCCCAAGGTGCAATAATTATGAACATCTTTTCTCCGTTTCGACAGCAAACATTTCGCTTTTTGGTTCCAAATTCGCCTGCTTTTTAGGGCATTACTAGTTTGTCTTTCTTGGGGCTGAGAGATGAGCCACACGTTGACTCACCAAGGGCTGATTTAGAACAGGTGCAATAGTGGAAATGCAATCCTGGCGAATGAACCTGTAAGAGCGTAGATATAAAAAGGCCAAATGGAGAGAAGTGTTCTCAGAGTGTGGGATTTTATAGAAGGAAATATAGCCAATACATGTCAGGAGTTAAAAGCACACGAGAGATGAGGAAGTTACGGTACAGCCAGCACGACTTCGGTCTTTTGTATTCATACCGGAGGCCCAACATGTTGGGTCGACAGATTTAAAGAATACCAATAACTGTTTGTACATAAATCTTATCAGTGTCTACACCATGTAATTGTATAAGGGAAGTGGAAGTATAGCTCCACTTATTCTTAACATCAGTGCTAGATGGAAGTGAGTGGTAACTTCATCCCCGACCACTTTACACCTGAGGGAAAGAATCCCGGTACTCATCGCTAAAGTAGCTTGGTGGGCCCTAAAGCAGGTCGGGACGTTTTGGAGAGGTGAAAATCCCTTGTCTCCAGTTCGTAACAAACAGAGAAAAATGTAGTTACATTAGAAAAATAACTTATGAAAAACATGCATAATTTTTTGTGTAAAAGCTAGCTGCATGCAGCCACAATACCGATAAATTCAAATAACGATATATGTAACCGAAGTCAACATTGTAACTTTAGCGAGGCAGAGGCAGAGAGCTCCCTGATGATGGTTTATGTAAACCGAAACATGTTGGAGCAACTGTTATAATTTTAGATGATTTTAACTGTTTAACAATTTTATAATAATTTGTGTGCATTAGTTGGACAAATAAAAGACCGAATATATGTAAAGTGTTAAAGGCTTTAACAAAAAATACTGCACTTCAATTTTTTGTGAATTTGTGGACAACAATAAAAGCTATGCTGTTGATACGCACCGCACCGTATCAAGAAGATGTGCAAGTATAACAAATGACGGCAGAAACGCGTGCATTCTTAATGTTGGGATTTGGCGACGGTAAGGCTACGAATTTTGCATCGACGCTTTACTCTTGGGGACAGATTTCCCAGTATCCATTAGACAGGAGGGTGGCTCAAAGCAAACCGGCTGTACTGACGGGTTGGACATGAAGGTAAAGAGAATAACACCGTCATTGCAGGAAATCGAATCCCAGTACTTCAATCCCTAGCTTGGCATTTTGTTGGCTGAAACATTCCGTCTGTACGCAGGCTAATGTTCACAGGTATTAGAAGGTAGGAAATGTACGTGTAACGCAACAATGAGGCGAGTTCACGCAACCATTGCTGCTGTGCAAAAGCAATACGCGTCACATATTGTGAGTGTGTGTTTGTAGCCTTAGGTATCCAGCATGCAAAGCGCATGCGCAGCATTATATTGTCACCTCTTGCCTGTCCGGCTTCACATTATTTTTCCAAATTAAAAAAAAAGTTATTGAATATAAAATGTGTGTGTTTTTGTCCGCAATATTTCTCAATCTGAGAAGAACTAAGAACTATAATTAGATGTGTATGTTGGTCTTCATGTAAAGTACCCGTTATGCGTGTCCGATATTAATGAAATTTGAACTTTATAGACAGATTTTGACGTTTTCCTGACCGTGCATCTCAGTATATTTATCTCAGTATGTAACCAGTTTGATGCACAAAATTTTGTTTCACAGTAAGTTTTATTTCATGCCTCTACATGTTTCGAGCACATGTGCTCATCATCAGGAGGTCAAAATTGCATTACACGGCCTCTGGTATCATCACACCTATAGGTGTAATGCAATTTTGACCTCCTGATGATGAGCACATGTGCTCGAAACATGTAGAGGCATGAAATAAAACTTACTGTGAAACAAATTTTGTGCATCAAGTTGGTTACATACTGAGATAAATTTCTGAACAGAGTTTCGAAAAATACTCAGATACCAAATTTCATGAATATTCGTTCGGTGGGAGCCGAGTTGTTCCATGCGAACGAACGGCCGTACAGACAGAAATGATGAAGCTAATAGTCTCTTTTCGCAATTCTGCGAAAGCGCCTAAAATCAGCGGTTCACTCACCGTCTCTCTCTCTCTCTCGCACTCTACGGTGTCTGCAATACAAACAGTAAGATCACCAGTTACAAACATGGCGGCGACGCTAAATCCTGAGTGCATACTCCACAAATTTAATAAAACTGTAAGCAGCAGAGCCCTGTGAAAGTGAAGTACAAAAACGTAAACAGTCAGATTAGAAGGTGAAGGAGTAAACAACTGCTGCTTCACGTAACTGTCGGATCATCTGCAGTAACTTCTAGGAAGGATACAGCTGTTTTCATGTCAGGAGACAGCAAGGCTGGAGTAAACTATGAACGGTTATAATAAGAAAACCTGACAAGAGTCGGATTTTCTTATTATAACCGTTCAGAGGCGACATACACACATTCATATACACTGTTAATTTTACCTTTATTACCTGCCAGATAGTCGAAACATGTCGCGGTAATACCAGCAGTTTTATTCAATAAACGCATATACTAATGTTGTGTTTGATGGTTTGTTTTTTTATGGACCGAAGATCCTACTGCCAACATTCATAATCCTAAACATCTACGGACATTCGGCCTATTCCCATATATATATATATATATATATATTACATTTATGAAGACCCTGTTTACTGTTGCATTCAATGTGTCGAACACAACATCAAAGTTTAGTATGGCCGTTTTATTTTACGTTCTCACTTACAAACCATGTACCGTACGCAGTGTGTGTGTGTTACGATCTACTACCGAATTCTACATTCCTGGCTCCTATGATTCGTTGGTTATCGCCATCAAATCGAAAGCTACAACAAATGTTCGCGCAGTCACGTTTTGTTTTACATATCACAAAAATATTACGAACAAAAAAATTAATATTTTCTATGCCTGCTCAATACCTATCATTTCACGATGTTAACGTAAGGGGCGCTAGTGTTCCTGCCGCCTTAGAAGTTCGCGCGCTTGCCATGTTGTCATTACGATGGCAGGGAATTGAAAGTAAGGTGTTGGGTCTCGTTCAACGCATTATATTCAGGCCACTTTACTTGAAAATGTATTAGCTGATTCAAATGTTTAAATGCAGTCCCCCCCCCCCCACACACACACACACCCCGCAAGGCGGTCTCAAATCTTGCTTTTGTAATTCTTAGATAATCAAATAGCCGGATAAAAGCACATTCATTTGGGCTCAGGTTACAGGCGATTAGCTTTGACGTAAAAATGAATAAATTGTACTAAAAGTAGGACAAGAACATTTTCCAGTTTACAGAGCTACTTCATATCTTCACTGCCTTGATTTCAATTTCTTCTTCTATACTCTCAAGGATATGACACGTGGGATCTTATCATTCAAACTGCGAACATTATGCTTAGTAGGTCAGTTATTCAAGAATTATCGAGAGTCCAGTAGTGTACAGACAAACAAACAAAAATTCAGCATACAAAGAATAATCTTTGAAGAATAAAAGGCCAACTTGATGTCACTCGCTATTTTATTTCACTTCTTATGTGCTCAACATGTTTCGGACATTAATATATACATAATCAGGAGCTTGCGACTGTGCTGTTGAATTACCACATCGGTAGTTTTGTTCTCGTTTCGAACATGGACACCACTCAAACCCAGCCACACCAAATCTTAAATCTCCAACACACAACGAACCGAGAACAAAACGACCGATGTGGTAATTCAACAGCACAGTCGCAAGCTCCTGATGATGGATATATTAATGCCCGAAACATGTTGAGCACATAAGAAGTGAAATAAAATAGCAAGTAACATCAAGTTGGTCTCTTATTCTTCAACTATTACAATACTGCACGGTCCAATAAACATAAAAAAGAATAATCTGTTCATTCCACATTGCCTTTGTTCTCCAACAAACTAGAACACTTCCTTATCTCATGCACTCCAATATCTCTTTTGTCAAATACTCCAGATCACCAACATACTGTGTACCGCTGCATATCTCTAAGATCAGAAGGCTTATCCTACTGATTATCTCCCACATTTTGGAAGGTTGAGCCTAGAAATATGCACCCCTGTCGTAAGAGTCGTACCGAACTTCGCGCCTCATAATTGGCGTCTGATGAGGACAAATGCGGCTTGAATACCGACAAGGGTCCAGCGGTATTGAAACACTGTATTTGTGTTCCCCTTCACAAGCCCCAGTCAATATATGGAAGAATGTTTTAAAATGAACTAACGTCGTGGTGCAGTGTTGGGACTCCTGTTTCGAATTCAGAAGATCCTAAGTTTGATTTTAGATCCGGTGACCGAACACTGAACGTGCATTTTCATAATTTTACTCATGCCATCTAGGCAAATTCACTTAAAAAATATAGTACTGTCGCCTCATTTCGTATTCGACCGAACCCTCCCGTCTGTTCTACAATAGGTCCTATAGGACATTCAGTTCAGAATGCGACGTCATATCGCGCTAAGGTCTATTCAGCAACTGATAGACCACAGGACTCAAATCACCCTTGACAAGACGAATGTCCTTTCCGTGACATTCCTCTACAGCTGCTGTTCAGATCCCTGAACCTGTGTGTTCTGCTCCAGTTCGGTTTAGTTTGTGTACGTGCCCCGAGACACAACAAGGGGCTTAATTACCGCGATGAGCGATGGCAATAGCGATAGGGCTAGACAGGAAAAACAGCGCTGATTTCTGTTTACACTCCCTGCTTGGCGTCTGTTTGTATAGTGTCTCACAAAATATCGTTGTTGTTGTTGTTGTTGTTGCTGTTGTTTAAAGTTTGCCAAAAAAGGAAGAAAACGCAGGGGTTTCTTACATCGTCTGGGGCGCAACAAAATGGTGAACTTCGTGAAATAAAGTCTCTGACAGGGTAGTATTCAATCGACAGTTATCAAATATAATCAACAAATTATCCAGTTTTTCTGGAAGCGGACAGCTTTATCGAATACCGTTAACATGTCGCCGCTGGATTTACCTTGAGCCACAAAAATTCAGGCTACATATTCAGAGCTTGCATTCATTTAAGATCCGTTTAAATAAATGCACAGACCATCCGCGTTGCCATACATTAAGCAGATCCTCTTGGTAAGACCATGGAGATTACTGTCCGGTGAGATATGACGCCGTGTCGTCTGGTTTCAAAGGAACATCTTGCCTCCATCACCAGGGTAGAGAATGAAACAAAATCGCATATCATACCAAGGAACGGCAAGATTCACTGAAGGAGGGGTTGGAAATAAGATAAATTGTTTCTTAGAATAAACAATGATAAATTTTCTAAATAACCATCACTTGAATCCACTTGGTAAAGATACGCTGGTTTTTTTGGGGGGCATGAAGTAAACATTTTTTGTTATTCACATCAGTTTCGCCATTTAAAGGAAGGCGAGTGAAGCAGCAAGCGACTGGGCCACTTACTGTGCACTGCTGTGGATCAATAGCGAGTTACAAGATAGCATCATGCTGTCGGCGATGTTCGCAAGGTACCGGGCTCGACAATTAGACAGGTGACAGAACACAGACTTGACAAGTTATAGTCCACGGAAATAAAGAAATGGAAAGAGATTTTCTTATTGCAAGCAGGGATTGCTTATCCTTACAGCATAAGACTGACATGTACAACTGAAGCCTCCATACTTCAGGTTTTTTTTCAATTCAAATTCATCTATCTAAAAAATTGCAAAAAATTAAATTTTAAGTTATTGCATGCAATGTATACGAGGAAAATACAATTAGAAGATACTGTTAGTCCATTTTCATGTCTCACTACTCACAAAATGGACATTCTTACACATTTTTCTGAAGCTGTGCACTGAAATATATCAGGCAAGTGTCTCTTCAGTTCTGAAAAACCCCAACAAGAGGAGTACACGGAGGTCAAATCAAGTTTATCAAGTTTAACTGAAATGGCTGATTGCATATACATTGTGAATCGATTCGTTTGAAACAATTTCAGACGTGTTGCACAGGTCACGTAACAAAAGCTGTTGATATCCGTGCGCAATCCGATATCTGTAGCATTTATTAGCGTTACAAAATAAAACATTTTTCTGTATAATGGTCTCTCTGTAATATTTACACTGTTTGCTAGCATTACCAACAAACAGTTTTACCTGCAATGCACAAAACACAACTGTCGCCAGAGAGGGCCTAAAAACATTCCGATACTCGAAAAATTTTCGTTTTAGGGAAACCGACAATTCATTATAGAGTCACAATTCCCTCCACTCATCTCAATACTCAGCATAAACAGCAGTATACTAGCATCACATTTGTTAAAGATACACCTTAAAACAAGTCTTCCGCAAATAAGCAAGTTTTCAAGTCATCTCGCCCCTTCAAATTTCAAAACAAAAATTTTGTATGTTCCTACCCATTTCTCTTTTCGTTCCAAGACGAACATGAAACGCTAAGTTTGAAGGAAGACAGCTAGACGCTGGCAGTGCGCAATACTGCAGGTGTAGCTACTGCCATTACGGTTATTTATGCACTGTGTTTTGTCAGAGAGCGTGGCACAAGAGTGCAACCGGTAGTTTTTGGATCAGAGAGTTATTTTATAAATTTGGGGGCTAGTTTACACGCTTAGAATAGACCTAATGAACTTTTGAGATACACACTCGCAAACTTCATGTTCATTTTATTACTTCATTGCCTTACTTTAAGACGGTGCATTACTAATGTAAAATTTGTGGTAACTAATACGAAGCTATGCCAGTGGCCGCTCGCCTGCTGAGACTGTGGGTTCGAATCCCACCGGCGGCATGGGTGTCTGTCAGTTGTGAGTGTTGTGTGTTAACAGGTAGAGGTTTCTGCGACGAGCTAATAACTCGCCCAGAGGAGTCCTGCCGACTGTGGTGCGTCGTCGTGTGTGATCAAGAAACCTTGTGAATGAGGAGGCTCTGGCCCACTGTGGGCTGTTGCGCCAAAAACAAACAAACAAACAAACAGACAATACGAAGCTATAGGATGACGATAAATTAAGGGATGCGAAGAGGGACTTATATGAAATATCATTCAATTACAACGTACAGGATTCACAGAAAGAACTCAAGGAGGATATCTGATATTCCCGACAAAGGTTTGAATGTGAACGTCCCTGATTCTGCTAGTCGGATCACATTTTGCTGCACTCGGCCGCTCGATTTCTCCTTCAGAATTCTAGAAGCACCGCTTCAAATTCCATCAACGGACGACTATCTTGATTTTTGTGTTTCCTTCGCTCCTCCCAGAAGAATTCCGTCCAAGCAGTTCACACGTACAGACAGACCATGGCTGCTCCATCTCGCCTAGCGCCGCAGTCATTACTACATCAATTATGCTTCGTATTTAAACTCGGCGTTTATTACACCGAGATAACACAAACGGACAGTGATACCAACATCGTGAGATGTGGCATCAGATGAATAAGGAATCGTGAGAGGGAGCTTGTTGCTTTTTGTTGGTTATAAAACCGTACAGTTCGGTAGGTGGTTGCCAACATATTGGTGAAAAATGTCGCCTCCGTCTTTAGTTTTCCAAGATCCTCCTGATCATACATTCAGCAGGTTCATCCGAAACAGCGGCAACAACTCACCAAAGTACGTGGTATCATAAAGTGCAGTGAGGTTTAGCGCACAATCCACAATACGACATTTCCTCTCCGATGGTGAATTGCTGACTGAACACTTCTATCTACTTGAATGGAGGCATCACGAGGTGCTTGGATACGTATTATGATATTAATAGTGTAAGTCAGCACAACTGTTTTTATTACACAAGGTAATTACATAGACTACATGTTTCGACTATTGAACAGCCATCTTCAGGCCTATTCTTTACGGGTTAAGTCACAGGATGCTGTGCACATATTGGGATCCCAGTGTGTTGGCGTTTACCAGTTAAAAACAGGTCCCGTTAACCCGTTTTTAACTGGTAAACGCCAATACACTATTTTTTTAATCTTAAATGTATTTTAAATATTCAGTTACACTCAATTATTTTTTTTACCAACCACTGCACTTATATAAATTTATAAAATTTACACCTTAAAACATTAAAACATAAAAAATGCTCCGACATGTTTCGGTCCTAGGACCATCATCAGGGAGCTATATCGTCCTTGCTAAAGTTACACTATTAAAAGTCATATTAATTTCACTATTCCAGTTGGTTTTGTGACAGCATGCCGTGTTGTGTTGTGTTCCCAAGAGTGCCCTGTTATGGATGTGCGTTCTGGGTTTCGTGGCGTGATACTGTATCACGCCACGAAACACAGAAGTGCAGTGGTTGGTAAATAAAAAACAATTGAGTGACTTGACAACATGCACGGTGTAATAACGAAAATTCAGTTACACATTTTGCACGTTTACTTTCCTAGACAGATGATCTGGCTCAAGTATTTCACTGATGTAAACACACTGGGATCCCAATGTGTGCACAGCATCCTGTGACTTAACCTGTAAATAATAGGCCTGAAGATGATTGATCAATAGTCGAAACATGTAGCCTATGTAATTACCTTGTGTAATAAAAACAGTTGTGCTGACGTACACTATTAATAATCATAACCTTCCACATACACCACCCATCAAACGTCAACACATTCCTACGCAATAACTTGTATTTATGTACCTTCAAAATATCGGTTCATATGACTGTAATTACACGTGTTTATTGGTTCCGACATTTTTATATTATTGTAATTTCATTACATTTTTTAAACACAACTATCCTTTGTATTTTATATCCCCGATGATGGCCACATGGTTAGCCGTCACATGTAGCAGTACATTGCAAGTATAAAACTAATTTTAGTAGACTTATGTGCATTTCTGTGACATTAATAGTACATATTGATTAATGCATGAATAACAAATCATGCAGAAGAATACTGACGTGCACTATCGTAAAAAACTGAAATGTGCCACAAAGAGAAAAAATATTGTAGAAATTATTTATATTACTAAAGCAACTACTGAGTGACATTCGCTTGGGGCACAGCAAGTGTAATTTCAGCGTCGAAAATAAAGTGCCAATGATGAAATACCTAGAAATAAGGAAGATAGTATAAGGGGAAAATTCGTTCACAACATTCAACCAAGATAATGCACATTGTTCTTCCTTAGATATTTACATTATAATATGACACTGAGCATTCCTACATGTTTCAATCCACAAGCGATAACCGTCAGGCATAAAGTGTCACATATTATTGAATAAAACTAAATTAGCTATTTTTATACATAAATAACATGGTGTAAAATAGTCAAGCAGTAAAATGTAGAGAGTTCTATGTAGAATAGTTGTGTACATAAGTAAGCTGCAATATTAACATACAGTATCTGAGAGGCAGCTTTCGTACTTAACGAAGATTGATACACGAAGTACGTTAAGTACGTAAGCTGCCTCTCAGATACTGTATATCAAGATTCCAATTCACTTATGCAGATTGTCCACACGGAATTGTCTACATTTTACTGCTTCACTCTATTACACCACGTTAATTATGTAAAGAAATACAACTTATTTATTTTTTATGCAATATTTGATACTGGCTCCCCGATGATGATACCTTGTTGATTGAAACGTGTAGGAATACTCAGTGTGATATATAATATAAGTACATAATGAAGGACACTTTTTTTTTGGCTGCATGCTGTGAACTGTTTACCGACAGTGCACGGAACGAACAACGTACTGTGAAAGTTCGTATTCGGTGTAATCAGCTGTTACTATGATTATCCTCAACATTATCAGGTCAATACCTGTGCAAATGGGCCCTCCTGTCCAACCAATTAGCCACATGTACCAGCACAGAAGGCTCAACGGCCTTAATAAGAAATCGAAATACAAAAAAGGATAAAAATCTAAAAAACACGTACATTTGCCAACAAGCAGCACTATTAACAACGTAACATAACTCGGCCAGTCTTTCATATTTAAGCTTGCTTACTTAAGAACACAAAAATACACCGGCGTTACAATGAAAATGTTACATTAAATTTAATTTAATGGTAGGCCAGCGAAAAAGTTTAACCGCTGCTGTAAGAAAATAAGCAACTTCTGTCTAGCAAAACTCAGACGCTTTAATTGGGGGAAAAAAAGTAGTCGTTTATTTCCTGAATGATCGCGTGTCCGAAATGTGTGCACGACACATGTGTCTCAACGGAATACGTGTTACTCTGTGACACGAATGTCAATTCTATTGTGTCCAGAACTTTGTATTCCGGATTATCCTGATGCAGTACTGTCTCATAACGATGGCGAATATACGTTGTTGCCTATCAGCCAATACAAAAGCGACTGTCGAAAGCCGACCTACATTATGGAAGAGTTTATGCCTCACAATGTGCTAATTTGATGGATTACAGATTTTCAGTGGGGATTAAAAATGACAACGCGGTGTACACTTTATAATGCACGCATGACAATGCATTCTATGGGATCGAAATTTTTAGAACAGCGCTGAGAAGGATATCTGGGTCTAGACAAGAGAGAGAGAGAGAGAGAGAGAGAGGGAGAGAGAGAGAGGGAAACAGGAGGACAAGGACATATGAATAGTGAAAAAAGTCTCCGTTAAACGGTAATGAGATACTTGTTACTCAATGAATACACCAACCAATGCACTTATATAAAAGTTACACATTAAAACACTAAAACTGCTGCGACATGTTTCGGTCCTAAGACCATCATCAGGGAGCTATATTTTCCTTGCTAATGTCACATTAAAAATAGTCACAGATTAATTTCGTTGTACTACTAATAGGGTGTTGTGGCAGCATGCCGTGTTGTGTAAGGTTATGTTGCGAAGAGTGCCCTTCTATGGATGTGTACTCTTCGCAACATAACCTTACACAACACGGCATGCTGCCACAACACCCTATTAGTACAACGAAGTTAATCAGTGACTATTTTTAATGTGACTTTAGCAAG
>Ga0123354_10007838_pt1 | contig 16172 bp, 10 predicted proteins | sample TergutLab28metaG_2_FD_97872 | JGI IMG/M metagenome (GOLD analysis project Ga0123354, IMG submission 97872) | Labiotermes labralis P4 segment gut microbial communities from Petit-Saut dam, French Guiana - Lab288 P4 | ecosystem: Host-associated > Arthropoda: Insects > Digestive system > Gut ...
AAACACCCTCAGCTTCCTTTCCTCCCGCAATGTCAGCGACCAAGTTTCACACCCATACAAAACAACAGGCAAAATTATAGTTCTATATATCTTGATCTTTAAATTTTTGGATAGCAGCCTGGAAGACAAAAGGTTCTGCACCGGATGATAGCAAGCATTTCCTGACCCCAGTCTGCTCTTAATTTCTTCCATAATAGAATTTTGATTTGTTAAAGTTGTTCCAAAATATTTAAACTCTTCCACCCTCTCGAAGGTACTGTTATCAATCCTCACACACTGAATTCATCCTGCATTCTGATCTCGAGACATGACCATGTACTTAGTTTTATCAGCACTTACTTCCAATCCAATCTCTCTAGTAGCAGCCACTAAAGCTTCTGCATTTTCCTTTACAGTATGTATGCTTCCTCCCAGCATATTAACATCATCGACATAAGCCAGCAGATGATGTGTACCATTTAGTTTCAAGCCATCCTGGTTTACCTGAACCCTCCTCATGGCATAATCTAAAGCAAAGTTAAAAAGTATTGGTGATGGAGCATCTCCTTGTTTCAAACCATTCCTAATAGGGAACCTGTCAGACACATTCTTGCCCACCTGGACTCTACTATATGTTTCAGTCAGACTCATCTTTATTAACCTTACAAGTTTCCTAGCGATATCAAACTCAATGAGAATCTTATATAAGACCTCTCTCCTAACTGTGTCATAAGCTTTCTTGAAGTCTATAAAGAGCTGATGAACTTCTTCATTGTATTCCCATTTTTTCTCAAGTATTTGGCGAATGCAGAATATGTGATCAGTAGTTGACCTGTTGCTTCGAAAGCCACATTGATGATCCCCGATAATTTTCTTCGCATATGGAATTAACCTTGAGAGCAGGATGTTGGGTAAAATTTTGTAAGTGACTGGCAAATGTGATATGCCCCTATAATTAATACAATCTCTCTCTCTCTCTCTCTCTCTATATATATATATATATATATATGAGAATGGTATTTATTTTGATTTAAGGCGAGACCAAAGCAATAATATTAAATGTACTGGGAGTAGAGCCATGCTAAGAATTTCTGAAATATGAGTAATAATCTAATTATATCTGCTATGCATTGGTGATTTGTTTCCTCAATGGGCTCCTGCCACATACGTCCCTTCACACTTGTGTGCCGCATGCCAAGATATTGCCATCTGATGATGATGATGATGATGATGATGTAAAAAGTACAGAACATATTTAACATGTGAAATAACACTACATGTCTCAGAAATAGTAGATACAGAACAGCTGCAACACAGTATACCCTAGAAACATGGTTTGTTTCAGGAATAATTGTAAATATTTTGTATAAAGGTGATAACCAATATAATAATAATAATAATAATAATAATAATAATAATAATAATAGGGGACACACACAGCTTGAACACCTTCAAAAAGTACAAGACAGATTATTATTGATTGCTTTCTGTTGTGTGTGTGTATATTGGAAGTTGTTTTTCTTGGGCTTGTAAAAATATTTGAACTGCAGTGCTGGGTGAACATGAGAAATGCAAACATTTTTTATGTAGTATTGCTCATGAACTGAAAATTGCAGGAACTAAGTTAAGTGTATTCAGTTAGCTAATATGATCAAGTACAAAAAGCTGAATGTGCGGTCCAGTATCATGTACCAGTATTTGTGGTTACTGTGCAAAGCATATTTTGAAGGTATTTTGGTAGGGAACCATCAGCAAAAATGTCCATCTACAAGTGGTGTCAGCTACTGAGAAAGCCTGGATACATATTTAAAGTGAGAAGCCCCAGTAAATTATCAGTCACTGAAGCTGAGTTAAATTGTGTCAATTAAACATGCCACGGTCAACAGGACATCAATGTCTGTAACTTGTTTGAGATTTAAAATTGTAAATACCAAGAATTGTTGCAGCATGTAACACCCCAAGACAAGAAGTTTGCTATGCATTTTGCAGTGACATTCTTTCAGAACTTGAATACAGACTTTTGCAGCCAAAATTATATTTAATGACAAAGCCATGTGTCGTCTATCTGGGCACACCAATAAACACAACATTAGGGTCTGGAGCACCATAATTCTGCAAGCAGTGATTGAAAGTACAAGGGACAGTCCTATGTTCAGTGTCTTGTGTGTTTTATTCCAACAAAACGTGCTCTTGTTGCTTGACACACTGTGACTGGTGTACTGTATCTTGACATGTTCAAGGACTTTCTCATGATAGTTTTAAAGAATAGGGTCCTAATTAAGTGCTGTTGCAGCAAGGCACGTTGTAGGAAGCCTCTTCATTTTCACATTGCAGTTCAGGCTGTCTTGAATCGAAGTTTACACAGAAATTGATTAGTAGAGGTGATCATATCACCAGGCCACTTTGTTCTTCTGATTGTACACCACCTGATTTCTTCTTCTGGGGTACATGAAGGACGGTTTTATGCTCCATCATTGTCCACCTCTTCTCCAAGGACTTACTGATAGGATACATAGTGTTGTGGCTACAGTTATATCCACCATACGTACAGATGTGTGGACTGAAATTCTGTACAGATAAGATAGGTTCCAGCCTGCTGACAGTGCTCGCACTGATCATCTATAAACTATTTAGCGTATGTCACACAAATTGAAGATATATTTAGCTTTCATTTCTGTGGCTCTTACTTCTTGAGCAGAAATCTTAATGTTTTTACATTGTATAAGAAATTAAATTTCATTCATAAGTATGATAAATATTTATTCTTCTCTTACAAGGTTTTTGTTGAAAAGTGATAAAATTGTGTGAATGAGTGTTAGATTACCACAATAGGTAACTAGCATTAACCTAGTACCAGTAGTAATAATAGTAATGTACATTATTGTGTTTGCAGGTGAAGAAAATGCAAGACCGTGTCCAGAAGTCTAAAGAAGATGTTCAGAAAGCTAAAGAGAAATATGAGGCAGCTTTAGATGAAATAAACGGTTATAATCCTAAGTATATGGAGGACATGACGGTTGTGTTTGATAAGTGCCAAGATATGGAAGCACAGAGGTTGCAGTTCTTCAAGGAAGTAATGTTTAATATTCACAAATGTCTCAACATTTCGCAAGATCCAGTGTGAGTTTTGGGTTTCTGTTACTGCAGTTTACTAGTACAGTAGGGGTCTTGTTTTGTGATGGTTCATTTTATGATGATTCACTTTTACGACCCATGTCGAGTTGGACCGAGCACTCCCGACTTGTGGTGCATCACTGTCACAACACAAGTGTCCTTTCTCTACTTAGTGCACTTCTAGCTCTTTTCTGACGTGCATGTTTTTCTTCTTTCTCTATTGTAGTGCGGTTCTTTTAAGTTGATTGTGATTTTTCCACAATTGACATCCATCAAAAAGACCAAAAAGAAGAAAAATCAAAAGAGTTAACATTACATTCTTTATGTTTTCTGAACCATGGCCTGGGCCTTCTTCAACAAAATAAAAAGTGATTTGGTTGATATTTTTCTAAATTATCTGTGTAATTTTTTATATACCTAATTCATTAAATTAAAATTGTATGTCATAATGTAAAGAAATATTGTAAATTATAAAACTCACTAATTTGTTTGGCCCATGAACCTATCTCAGTTTAAACCACTTAAATAGTACTCGTTTGATGACGATTCATCTTACAACCAAATATTCGAGAATGTAACCCTGTCGTAAAACGAGACCCTCCTATATAATTAAGATGTGAAATATAAAAACAAGAATGATCTAACCAGGTGGGTGGTGAATTGTGGAAGAGGTTTTGAAAGGGAGGTTGTTGATAGAATTATAGTATTTGTGAAAAGTAATTAAAAGTGTATCAGGCCTTGAATAGGGAAGTGAATCTTAAGCAGATTTTAATTAAGTGTGCTTTTCTGTTACAGTCTTCCTCAAATCTATGAAGAATTCTATCATACAGTAAACAATGCAGACCATGAAAAAGATTTGAAATGGTGGTCCAATACACATGGTGTTAACATGGCCATGAATTGGCCATACTTTGAGGTAAACAATGAATTTATGTGGGAAAATACATTCTTTTGGTTGCATTCATGTTGGTTGTTGTGGTATACATGTGTGTTTTTTATTTCATAAAATACTTGTGCATTGTGATCCTTTTTAATTTTGTTGCTGGCATGGGTATGATTATTTTTATAGTGAAAAGGATAGCACATCCATAATTAAGAATAAAATTAACTAGGGTGCAGGTGCACAGCATTAATTTATGCAATTAGCCTTTATCCTGCTGGGGTGGGTATTTCAATTTTAATGCATGGTTCATGCAGAATTTGAGTGTTATTGGACAAAAAAAGTTAAATTATGAAATAAATGGCTTTCTGTGGAAATGAAACAGAGAATATGCAACATGTCTTAAAAATGCAGTGAATTTCCTTGTTCATCCCATATTCACATATATATAAAATTAATTTCCAGGGGTGTTTGCTTGCCTGTGTTTCTGTATGCGAACGTGGGTTCTCAAAAGATGACATTCTGATTTGCATCCCTGAGACACTGGCTGTGAAGTAGAATATGGAATATGTGTCATCCTTGTTCCTGTCCATACCAATTTTATGTACATGTGGGGAGACTACCATATATTATATTTGGGGAATTGATATTTGGTAGTATGGAAGAAAACTGTGTATATGGACTACGTTATTATGTTTGTCACTAACATGATGTGACTGTTGGGCCTTGTCTCTGTGTAGTTTCGAGTGTGGCTGTCTTACTTTTATTACTTAAGAAACACAGATAAGTTCAGAGCATTCATTGTGTTTGATATTTCAAACATTTGGCCCCATTGTGACAGAATCACTCTTATATGAATGTCAGTCTTTATTCTGGATTCAAATGTTCTTACATGTTTGATGAAAAGAAAACTGCTCACTGAGTTAAGGAGTTGAGAATGTGATGCAGGATTAATCTATTGAATTTTTACTTGTCGCAGCTCGTTTTGGTTATGAATTTACAAGCATGAATGTTGCTAACAAAACTTGCATGCTGTGTCACTCTCTTGTAAATTTGGTCAGCACCATGTACGTGAATAATTAGCTCATGTGTAAATATAACTGAATTATTTACTCTGTGTTGCTCAGTGGAGGCACAATACAAGACAGTACAGTAATAATAACCAAATGTGACAAACGTGTCTATAGTGCATTACATTTATGGTTAGACAAACTGAGTATATTTAAAGTCACATATTTTGTGTTTTTGTAAAGCTACTGACATATTCACAGAAGTTTCCCTCATTTATTTGGGTGTTTGAAGCTTTCACTCCTTCACCTATCTTGACTGTGGATTCTGCAATTTTTCTCAGCTATTAGTTATTTTTTGGTTAATTCTGAAGGGGTTTTGCTATTATTTTGTGTCCATACTTGTAGGTGCCCATTCAGTATAAGATGATAGCAATTCTGACTGAAACAAGTATATCTTCTAATATGGAACAGCTTGAAGTTTTTAAGGAAAAAATGAAAGACAGTCTGCTTTATATTCATAGTAGCCAATGTTTTAAGGCTGTTAAAAGACATTTTGGCTGTAACAAAGTTGACACTTGAGACTCTATCTTCTGTGTTTATTAAACATTTACGGTAAATTGGAACTTGTCTGGAAGCAACAACTCTGCTAAGCAAAGTCACTGCAGATATGCAGCCTTAATCACTCCTGATTCTGGGTATAAATGTTCATAAAACTGTAACTTTTCATAAAAAATCCTAAACTTCTGTGAATGGTTGGCTTTTAGTTTATTTAGGAATGCAATCTAAAATGTAGTTGTAGCATGAAGTTGTAGCCTTATGTTCATTGTGATGCTGATCCAAAAGGAAATCAGATGGAGACAGGTAGGAACAGTTAGTGCTGATTGCATGTTGTGTGTTTGTTCACATCCACAGGAATACACAGAGGAGTTCAGGGATATTGCCAAGGGCAGGTCCAAGGAAGCTATTCCAGGGATCATGCTTATCAATCAGCGCCCTGTTGGAGAGGATTTGCATGTAAATGGCTTTTTTGTATTCTTTTTATTTTTGTGATGGAGTGTTGTAAGTGCATTTTTATTACATAATTTAATGGTGGTTGTGGACTTCACCTTTTGATTAAACTGAGGTATAGAGGTCTGGGATGTCATTTCAGTGATACTTCTATTTAAAAAGATATGCAGCTCACATTGATACAAGACAGTATTCGTTGTGTGTGTGTGTGTGTAATATTTTGTTTTTGTTCAGATTGAGCTCGTGAAAATGTGTATTAGTTTTGTATCTGAACATGGCTTATTTAGAGCAAGTTTTCTATAAGGATCTTCCTCTGTCCTCTACAGTTCTTTCCTCCATTACTGCCCATTTTTGCAGGTAGGAAGAATGCAGCATCATTTAAGAAAATTTTTAAATTAATGGGGAGGCCTCCACAGCAGTTTATTTCATTGCAGTTGTTTTAGGCAATCATCTGAATGAATTTTCCTTAATTTGGAGACTATCTGCGTCTTAATGTTGGGGACTATACTGAAAATTTTATATTGCAGTTTCTAAATTCTAACTGTGCATAAAGAGCTTAAGTTGCCATGAAGTTACAGACTGCTTGAGGTGGTTTGCACATGGGAGAAAGTACATTTTTTGTGGTATTACTTTGTGTTTAAATGTTACAAACCTTACTGGATAAGATGTTGCAGAAACATTGAGGCTCATTGCTGGTAGCTTGTGTCTGAGACAGAGACACATGGGATTGTTTTGCATATGTATATGTGTGTGAGATGTGATTATAACCCTCATATATGGGTGAGGTTGCCAGCTGATTGGGAAGGTATAATGTGTTACATTATGATCTTATGATTGTATAAATTATATGAAAAGGTTATGCACTAGAAAGACAGTATCTTTCATGATGTTTCCACATGGCATACCCATAGACTGTAGAATATGAAGCAAAATTATAATCCGCTATGTTGGTGGGTCAGGTATTGTATGTTTTTATTGTCTGTGTATTAATGCAGCATGTGGCATGATGTTCATTGTAATGTTCAACCTTAGCTGTATGGTATTAATTTTGACCATCCTTACACTGAATGATGCAGGTCATAAGAATTTTTCATTTTATTAACTAGTTTTTTAACTTCATATATAATTCTTGAAAATTATTTGAGGATTGATTTGGAAGTAACATGGCTGATAAAATCATGAAATAAATTACTTGTCTTACCATATAATTTGCTTAATATCTTTCAAAATAATGTTAGGTATCTCATTGTATTGAACTATGAAACAGTTGTAGGTGACTTTGTTAACGAGTTTATTCGATTCATTTTCCAGTTGTTACACTGTAGTAGAAACTGGTTGAAAGGCCAGTACAGTGTGTGTTATTGTCAGAAAATATTTGTGTATATTTGGTGAGGTGAAATCAGGTATTTGTTCTCATTCCCTCTCGCCAAGAAAAAAATTAGGTTTTTCAGTAGACCTGCTTGTTAGTCTTTGTCTTCTTGGTATAGATGGAATCTGAATGACTCTGGGTTTTTCAGCCAAGCAGAATGTGCATCATTTTGGCATTTCAGAAAATGTTTGTTGCCTTAGAGTAAGAACTTGTGTGTGTGAAACATGCATTTGCAAGGATATGTGTTGTGGCCTTACCCTAGAGGGAAGTGCAGTCCAGTTACTTTCAGAACATATGTGATATATTTTGGCATATAACTGTGTGTGTTTGACAGGTATAGGTGGTATCTTAATTTAGTTATGTATGAGATTATTTGTTACCAAAAATGATGCATACAAATTCATTAACAAGTATTTGTCCAAACCACACATTGGAGAGTGGCATTGTCCTATTGTAATGACCTGTTAGTATAAGACATGGTTAGTTTATTGTAATAAAGATGCTGATTGTTGCAGTTATTGTATAGTTCTCAAAATATGAGTGCTGTAAACTCTTCAGAAAAACAGTTTAAGTGTAGCCAGGTGGTTCATATTTTAAGTGTGAGGATTGTAACATTCAGTCTGAGGTACTGGAGTTGAATGTTTAAGAAGAGCTGATTATTTTTTATAACAGCATTAATATTCCACCTTTTCAGGAATTTCCTCCAGTCAACAATAAAGTAGCAAGAAAGCCAGTATCAAGGGTGATACCTACAGATGTCACATCAGAAACAAAAACCGAGGGAAAGCCAAAGGAGAAGAGAGAAGATGCAAACAGATCACCTGCCATCACGTAAGCTCTGTATTATGTCTGATAAATTCTAAATTGTGCACAGTACATACAGACATTTAGGTTGTCCTGACGTGCAGTTGGATCCCTAGTTTGTTGATACACAATGTGATATTTTCAACAATCTCCAGATTTATGGCTTGTTTTCATTTGAAGTACAAATTGCCATTTTACTTAAAGTCATGTACATTTTTAGCCATTTATGAGTGAATTTTTTATTAGAGTTAAACGTTATCATCTTTTAAACTGTCATGTGGCGTATCTGAAGCCATCTCTTAGGTGACCATTTGCTAGTTACATATGGTATAAATTTAGTAAACTTGGCCGAAAAAAAAAAAACAGTGAGTTTTAAATTTGAACTGAAATTTATTGCTCATTTGGGGGTGCTTTATGGATATTTCCATATTTGTGGTGTTTCCTACATACAGAGTTTTCAAAACACCAGCGAAGAAGAACTTCTTAAAAGGAAAAACTCTGTACAAGAGAAATGTCTAAATAATGATAATTTTTGGATCCACTTTATGTATTGATCACAAGCAGTTATTTCCTAATATTTCAATTACATAAGTCACAAATGTGTATTATGAGGGCACATATTGTGACAAGAACTTAAGTATGTAATTTTGTTGTACTGATTTCTTGTGAAAGTTCTAAAATTTTTGTCAGCTTTTTTTATTCTGTTTCCTGTGGATCTCTTGTGATTGGTAACAGATTGAACCTAAATTTGGAGTTGTGCATATGAGTTACTCTATTTTTTTTTAGCCTATACTCAGAGCTGTAAACATGAATTACTGTATGTTTGCTTACAGTATTTCATGGCATGCACAGGGACAACTTCGCTTTTCACTTGTATGTCTTACTTTCATTATTCTTTGCAGTAATGGTACACGATCTGAAGCAAACCCATTTGAGGAAGAAGAATGGGATGAAGAAGGTGGAGAGGCTTTGGTAGACACAGGAGAGCCAGGCGTTCCTGTCAAGGCTCTGTATGACTATGACGGAGCAGAATCAGATGAACTCAGCTTCAGACAAGGTGTGAGAATTGTCTAAAAGAGGAGTAAAATATCAGTGACTTCTTTCTTAGTCATACAGTAACAGTCCATGATAATGAAATGAGAACAAGATGTACAAATCGCATCTCCCAAAGAATGCTGACATGGACGAATTTTATTATTCTTTATCACATCAATGTTTCCGTAAGCCTAATGCATTAACACTTCTGATTATCAGCTTTGTAAATTAACTGCATTGCTTTCAGAAACACAATGTCCTTAGCATCAAAGATGCAGTTTATGTGTGTATTGACAATCTTGTATCTTTTCAGGTGTTTTTATGAGGGTTGATGGGATTGTAAGAGTACAAAGTGAATATTTGCACTTTTGGCAACTTTTTGTTCAAAATGACATTTTTTAGGTTTCCATACAGTCACCCTGAAGGTTCTCGCATTGTCACAACATGTTATAAGGGAATACACGCTTGTGGCACAGAATTGTTACAACTGTAGTGTCATTTAGACATAAGTTGAGTGTTCATCTGTTTACAGGAGATGTATTTGAGAAGTTAGAAGATGAAGATGAGCAGGGGTGGTGCAAAGGCAGAAAGGATGGACGTGTGGGTCTGTACCCAGCAAATTATGTGGAAGCAGTGTCACAGTAACTCAGTTATTGAAACCATACACAAAGTGCTTCCTTCCCAAGTGGAATGCTGGCCATCATATAATATACTTTTCATACGTTGCATGATTTATGGGAACATGTTCAGCTGAATCTTGAAGAATAAGAAATTGCTTCATGCAGTTTTACAGCTACGTTGTCTCATAGACTGTTGTACTGACTAGATTACTTTAGATTGAGTGCATGGAGTTATTCACTGTGAAGAGAAATAATTTATGAACAATAACTTTGTAACAGTAACTACATGCTACATTACTTGTTGTGACATTCCATGTTTGTGAACCTGGGAAGAGAGAGGTTATAGCCATTTCCCTTTTTCCCAATTTTGTTCTTGTTTGCTCAACCAATATCGTGCTTGGGGGTTACTTAAGATCTACATTCTAGTAGATTGCATCATCGTATATGAGCATATAAATTAAATTTCAAGAGAAACCTTGCGCTCAGTGTCTTTTGGTCAGAGAAAAACTGTGCTGTAAACATACAACATGCTGTTGTTTTGGTCGTTGTTGATAAGCAGAAGGTACTTGTGCTCAAAGTTGTATGCCCAGGTTCTGCAAGAACTTTTGGAAATGGTATTTAATATGTTTATGGCCCAGAAATAGTTTTTGTGTGATAAACAAAGCAGTTTCTTGTTCTTGAGATGATGAAGTGATTGTTATATAGGTGTAAAGTTCTGGAAGTGAATTGAGAGATTTTGACTCTCCTGATTGGCCCTGCCCAATTGTTCTGTGGGCAGTGACATCCCATCTACCCAAAGTGCTCCAAGAATACTGCGTTACCAGAACATATCGTGGATTAATGGACAGTTTCAGATAGAAAACAGCTGTTGCCAAGACTGTGTTACTCCACACCCAGTCTTGTGTAATGCATTATTCTGTGTATGTGACATCTTTGCCGTTCGGTCCAATGTAATGAAGCTAAATATAAATATTAATTCTGAGTTCTAAATATTATGTATGTGTTAAGTTTCAAAGCCATTAACTGAGATTAAAGCATAAAAGTAAGTGTAAAAGTGTACATTTTCTTGGTTTTAGGCAGGTCAGCATATCACATTATTTCACCAGAAAACAAGTATGAAATATCAGTCTATAAAAGTGCGTTAGAGTACTGAAGTTGGCTGTATGAATTGTTGATTTCAAATGGCTTATTGATTTATTTAATTTTGAAATATATTATATGGATCTGGAATACTTACTTCAATGTGTGGTGTAAGTTTCAGGCACTGCAGTGAGTTTTGAAAGGTGATTCCACTGAAAGATGGACTGTACTTATGTACATAGTACATGTACTTTGTTCTTGTTTGATCCCCTCATAATTTCTGTGCCCTGCTCTTCAAGAGGATATAATAATCTTTGTGATGTGGCTATCTTTTTAGTATAATACCAGATGTGTTATTAGTTTTAAGTGAATGTACCGATTTCATAGAACTTTTTGTGATCTTGGTTGCTTAAAACTTTGTTTCAGCTTTTTTGGTTTTTAAAGGGTTAAAATTGGAGACAAATCTGACAAATTCATAAATAAGTACAGATATAATTATGCTTTGTGATGTGACTTGATTTGGTAATTCCTCACTCTTGCTCTTTTCTTTTCTTCTTCTTCTTCTTCTTCCCCCCTCCCCCTCCCCCTCCCTCTCTTCCCCTCCCCCTCCCTCTCTCCCCCTCTCCCCCCTCTCTCTCTCTTAACAGCGTGAAATTTTATATTCTGTGTGTTTAGGACTGTGAAGTATAAGAATTTGGAGGAGGAAGTAATGGGTGCTTAGCGCTAGTTAAAAGTTTAGAGACATTGAAAAGGGTAATTTATGGGGCCACAGAAAACTAAATACGTGTGGGGATCATCTTTAAAACAGAAGAAATGAAAACTCCAAGTTCATATATCATAAAATTTTCAAATACTTTGTCAATTTAAGTGCAAGCATTTTACTTGTTGTCTGATAGGCCTACTTGCATGTTAACTAGCCACTGTGTGATTATGTAAATATGAATCTGTGAAATTCAGTGTATAAATTGTATGTGAGGGAAGGAACTGTGAAACTAGTAATTGTTACTATACCTTTTGCTGTGCCCCTTCTCCTTTCAGCCTCCAGTAAAAGAGGTGTTTGTATATTTTAGATAAAAGTGTTTAAATAAGATTGTCTTTTGCAATAATGAAGATTCCTAACTTAGTTTCTAATTGCAGACATTTTGAGAGTTTAGAGTCTAGATAATGATAAATATTTACCAGTATGTCCTTCCCTCCATTGATTCCAGAAAACTTAAACTTTGTGGAATTAACCTTGGCAACTTGATGCTCTCTTCCTTACATCACTGCATTATTATGCCATGAGAAAATTCCATAGATATTTGGTTAGTGAATCCGTATGAAATGGTTGTGCAGATTTGTATACAGGATGGTTGATGTGATTTACCATATGTAAGCAAACAACCAATTTCGTGTTCATCATCATCATTGACGTATTTTGAAAATACTGTGAGTACAAGAATTTAGTAAAGTTGCCATTTGGCTGTGTAAATCTTTGGATGATATTGTGCTTTATATACAGATAATGTACACTAATGTTCGTATGCTTAAAATTTATTTTGACCTTTCACTTCCTATTTTCACGTATACACAGGCATATCTAAAAGTTTCTGAACTCATTGCTAGAACTGAGACTGTGAGTAGTACAGCTTTCTGCCACTAGGTGCCATAGTGTCTGTTCTGATTCAGTCTTGGTGAGTTTCATACCCACAACTTTCTATGCTACCTTGCATGTTAAGGGGTGTTAATTCAAAGCATGCAAAAATCCCGGGCAGCAGGTTGCCATGGCACCAAGAAAGTTATTCCTGGCACTTAGAATTTCAGAGGTGATTAAAGGGGATTTTGTTTATTCTGACTGGGGAAGTGTGGGCAAAGATAACACATGCATGCATTCTGGGGAATGAGGCTATGCCACATTTCAAACACCAGTATATTGGATTGACAACAAAATTTTGCCTGTCCCTGGCTGCTTTTATAAATGCCATGCCATTTCCTCTACATATAAAATCAGGTGTGTAGTTGTTTGTTTTTTTTAAGTATTCATGATTCTTCTGGTCACACTTTCTCAATCTTTTGTCAGTAGTTCAGTCTGACTGGTCTACAGACACCCCCTGACTCATGCAACAGTTATGTTCCAGAAGGTCCGGTACAAGTCGGAATTGAATATGCGTATGGCTGACTATATATATGTTTCTGAAAGAGTCCATTTGAAATCCAAGCTCCCTACATGCTGAAATTCCACAGCATGACCACTTAACTGCCTGTGTCATTGCCTAGAATTATTATTCTGCCACCTTTGTCTAAGTTGGCTTTCATTCCCACAAGGAAAAGAATTCATCACATGTTTAAAAAAAATTATTTCCATTTTTGTTGCTTTTTTATGATTGTCTGGATCTGAAATTGCATAACTTCAAATTCCATAACTTGAAATTGCATAAGTGTGGGAGTGTCCATACACTGGTGACTGGAGAGGGAAGTTTTTCAAAATCAGAAATTATTAAGAATTATTTGAGGACACCTGTGGCACCAGAGTCTGGGTAAACTGGCTGTAGTAGTAGCATCCTACATTGAATACAGTACCTTATTAAGAGAGTTTGCAGGGTGCAGTTCACATAGGTAGTGCTGCCCTGGTGGCATACTTAAAATATTTTTAAGGTGGAAAACTTTATTGTAATATTAAAAAAGAGAAAATGCATTGGGATTTACATTCGTCTGAAATATGACGTCCCTCGATAATCGTATCTCACCATTTGCTGTTAACATAGTGGTCTCATCTTCATGGGTCAAAATGCCCATGAAGAATGACTTGCAAAAGTATTCATTAACCTTAGTGTTCTGAATCTTCCAGGTATTTTTCTTCATTATTCATTAATTTCCAACAACTATACTTATTAGGCAATATATGTACCTTTTTCTACATTGTAGTTTCTCTGATGTGTTTCGGCTATGAGACATTATGTGGGAACTCCAATTCAAAGGATTGTACAAAATATGTGAACATGCAATTTCACTAAAAAATGCAACTCATGTATGCCTCAGAATACAATATACTGTGATACTTGACACAGATTGACCAGTTTAGGAGTGATCCTATATATCTGTATTCATAAATTAATAATTAAGAGTTTCATTCCAGTTTAGGAGTGATCCTATATCTGTATTCATAAATTAATAATTAGTAGTTTAATTATTATTGAAGCAGAAGGTAATGAGCCTGTGTAACATTTAGTCTTCATGAAATAAAAAGTTGTATATAAAACTATAAATTGTAGGTGTATTTACTTTCAGGTGGGTTATCAGTCCTTTCTCTGAGAGTATCTAGTACCACAATACCTTGTCCTTGGAGGGATACATGAGTTACACTCGTCAGTGATAATGTAGACATATATCTGATATGGCCAAACCCAGTGCCTGTGTGGTCTAAGGCGTGGATCTGTGGCCGCTTGCTTGCTGGGCTTGCAGGTCCAAATTCCACTGGTTGTATGGTTGTCTGTCTGTTGTGAGTGTGACTGTGCAGCATAGATAAGGTTATGGCCCGCTATGGGCTGTTGTGCCATGAAAAGAAAATAGATATCTCGTGTAATCCCTTTAATGTAGCTCCCTGATGATAGTTCAGAGCCGAAACATGTTAGAGAAAATATAATGTGAAATAATATGGTGTATTCATCATTCATACTGTAGTCTGTCTTACAACAGATCCATAAACTTTTCCAGGTGAATTCTTCATTGAATGGCAATGTAGTGCTTCCTCCTCAAATTACCAGTATCAGCTTGTTTCCTTGAGGTCATCCAGTAGTTGCTTATATCTTCTTCATCTTCCTGTTACTTCTTTCCCGTATCTTTCCTTCAGTAATGTTTATAAGACTTCCTGTGCAAGATGTGACCAATCCAGTTAACCTTCCTCTCATTTATTGTGTGTAAGATATTTCTTTCCTCTTTGACTAGTAATGCTTCATTTTCGACATGATCGGCCCAAATGATTCTCCACCCATCTCCAGCACCGCATTTCAAAACTTTCCAGGTATTTCTGATCTACTTTAAGTGCCCATGATTCAGCACTATAGTCAGCTATGCTGCAACTGTAGCAATTTCTTAGTTTCTTCCATAAATTTAAGTCTAATATGCTAGTGAAAAGAATCTTTTCTTGTTGAATGCTGCTTTTGACCATGGCAGACCTGGATTTAATTTTACATGTGCATGTTGCGGTAATTATGCTACCCAAATAGTTGAGATACTCCACATTCTTCAGTTGTTTTTCATGTTGTAACCTGTATTGGGGATGGTTGCCAAATAAGCGTATTTTATTGGGATTTAATAAATGACACAATAACACCTATGCAACAACCTGTCGTCATTGGTATTAAATGTACAGGTTGCGGGAGTTTGTTTAACGAGATGAACACTACCCCGACGGCTAACAGCTATGCACCACTTCCGCACGCTGTCTCCACCGGCAAACGACGGCGCGCTTGTGTGTGATGACAAGTGACGAGATTGAAAGGGAAGTATTGAGGTTCTTACAGCAGTGTTCGATGAAGATGCCACGCATCTTCTGGGATGTTACTCTGTCCCTGTGTGAACAGTCACCGTTTGTTTCCAAGAGTCGAAAGATCGCACTGACGCAAGTTCCCTGAGCATCATCACCTGGCTAAGGTTTTCAGTGATTACTTTATTAATGTCACCAACACACATCAAACAAATGATATTAATACAAACCTACAGGCACTTAGCAACTTGTACTTAGTGTTTAACAAACCATATCCACAGCTCAATTTGACACCGGTAAATGCAAAGGAAATAAAAGATATTATCCGAACCTTAAAATGGAAGAGTTCATGTGGTTATGATGAAGTACCCTTAAAAATCTTAAAAAATTAGTGTACCATACATTATTTCTCCACTCATACACTTGTGCAACAAGTCAATAATTACTGGAATATTTCCCACACGACTAAAATACTCACAAGTAGCCCCTATTTACAAAAAGGGTGATAAACACGAACTATCGAGTTATAGGCCTATTTCTCTGTTAACCTCCCTTTCAAAAATTTTTGAAAAAGTAATATACAATCGACTATATGACCATGTAACGCGCCATGAAATACTAGCAAAAGAACAGTATGGATTTAGAAATAACTGTTCTACAGAGAAAGCTATTTACAACCTTACAGATAATATCTTGAAAGCACTGGACAACAGACAGCTAGTGGGTGGCATATTTTGTGATTTGTCCAAAGCCTTTGATTATGTGAATTATGACATTCTGTTAGCAAAACTGGAATTCTATGGTGTCA
>Ga0123354_10007840_pt1 | contig 16170 bp, 15 predicted proteins | sample TergutLab28metaG_2_FD_97872 | JGI IMG/M metagenome (GOLD analysis project Ga0123354, IMG submission 97872) | Labiotermes labralis P4 segment gut microbial communities from Petit-Saut dam, French Guiana - Lab288 P4 | ecosystem: Host-associated > Arthropoda: Insects > Digestive system > Gut ...
GCGACGCGGCCCAGGCGCTGCGAGCCTTCTGGCCCGATCTTTCCGTGGTCACGCTGACGCGGAACTACCGCTCCACCCAGGCCGTTTTGGACCTGGCCCACGGGATTTTCCCGGCCTCGCCGGGGCTTTCCGCCGTCCGGGGCGACGCGCCGGGCAAGATCATGGAGTTCACCGCGCCCCAGTCTCTGCGGGAGATTTCCTGGATGGCCGGAAAGATCAGGCAGCTTCTGGGGCCGACGTCTGGCACCCTGGCGGCCGCTTCCGGCCAGGGTTTGGCCCCCGCGCTCTCACCGGGCGACATCGCGGTTCTGACGCGTTTTCGCGGGCTCATGGAGCCCATCCAGAAGACGCTCGACCGCTTCGGGGTGCCGTCGTGCGTGCCTGAGGCCGAGGCCTTCTGGGCGGACGCGCGGGTCAAGGCGATCCTGAACGCCGCGGGGCGGTTTCTCGGCATGGCGGGCATGGAGGGCGCGTTCACCCTGGCGTGCCCGGACCGGGTGCTGGCCAAGGGGCCCAAAGAGATCGCGTTTTATCTGCGCGACGTGCCGCCCTTCGATCATCTGTTCTGGCAGAGCGCGGAGTTTACGGAGTTGGTCAAGGCCTACGCGGCCCACGGGGGCTGGGCCGGGCTTTTGTCCCACGTCAACGGGGAGAGCGAGCTGGAACTGGTGGGGCGGCGCTCGGAAAAGGTGCGGATCATGACGCTCCACGCCTCCAAGGGCTTGGAGTTCGAGGCCGTGTTCCTGCCCGCCCTGGAGGACGGCATCCTGCCGTTCGCGGGCATGGGGCTTCTGACGGGCAAGCCGTCCCCGGCGGAACTGCCGCCGGACGAGGCCGAGGAGGAGCGGCTCTTCTACGTGGGGCTGACCCGCGCCAAAAGCATGTTGTACTTAAGCCACGCCGCCAAGCGGGAGCTCTACGGCAGGTTGCTCATGTTGAAGCCTTCGCGGCTGCTGAAGAAATTGGATTTGAAGGCGGTCAGGCGCTCGAAACTGGTGTCGCAGACCGTTCGCAAGGAAAAGAGATTGGACCTCATTTAATTTAGTTGAATACTACAGGGTCCGCCTGGGTTGGGGCTCCAAGCTCCTCTTCGCTAGGCGTCATGGGGAGATTTGATCTGACGGCGTTTGCCTGGGTTGGGGCTCTCGCCGCGCGGACTTGGGACCGATTTGAAGACGATCCCGCGCCCGCGCGGCTGCGAACCCCGCCCCAGGCATGGTCATCTCGACCAGGGCCTTGATGTTTCGCATCGGTCCTAAGTCGGTTGGGCGGCGAGGCTCTGCGGGAGCCGATCCGATAAGGGATCGTCGGAAAACCCGGTCCCGTTCGGATTGACCGAGCAGAGCCGAGCCGCCTGTGCGAGGGAGTAATTCCTGTCCGGTTTCGTGTAACGGAAAGGCGAAAAAGTGCGTCTTGACTTTACGCGGGGTTTTACTAGAATCCCGCCGCGTTGTTTCGCGCAATTTTCCACCGGCAGGGGCTTCTCCCCGTTTGTTGAGGAGATGATGGCGCTCAAACGTTGCGGCCGCACGGCCCGCGACACAAAAAGGGATTAGGATGATGAAGCAGAGAATGAAAGTGATTGTTCTGGCGTGCGCCATGCTTCTCGCGTCGTCGGCGGCCTTCGCCCAGGCGCAGCCGGCCGGTCAGGCCCCCATGGCGGCCGTCTCGGCCGTTACCGTGGACTTCGGCGCGGTGATGACCAACACCAAAGAGGGTCAGGCCGCCGTGCAGAAGATGCAGGCCACCTTCGATCCGCGCCGCAAGCAGATCGCCGACGAGGCGCAGGCGCTGGCCAAGCTGAAAAAGGAACTCGATCCCAACCTGAAGGGCCCCAAGTTCAAGGAAGCCCAGGCCAGGGAACAGAAGCTCGTGAACGAGGACCAGGCGCTGCGCCGCGACATCGCCCAGGCCCAGGCCCAGTTGCTCGCGCCGCTGCGTGAAAAGGTGCTGGCCGCCATCGTCGCTTTCGCCAGGGAAAAGGGCATCCATCAGGTGCATGACCGCAACGCCCTGATCTACGCCGATCCCATGACGGACATCACCGCGGAAATGATCCGGCGCCTCGACGCGGCCGCGAAATAGGTTCCTTGTCCGATATCTTCCCGCTCCCCCGGAACATCTCCGGCGGAGCTTGCTGGCGGTGAGGCTGTGTGTGGCCGTTGCGGCCGGGATCGTCTTCAAATCGGTCCCGGCCGCAACGGTCAAACGCGGCCTCGCCGCCGGCCAACTTTTCCTCCTCTAAACCACCATGGACGTATGAACGCTCTCCCGCTCACCAACGACCGCTTCCGCCTCATCACGCTCATCGTGCTGATCCTGGCCGCCTTCGGCCTTCTGGTCTATTGGCCGGTGCAAGCCCTGGACTACGACCTCTTCTACCATCTGTCGGGCGGACGCTACTTCTTCGAGCACCTGCGGCCGCCCAGCACCCCATATTTCTCGTATCTTCCGGTCAAGGGCTTCTGGATTGACTATTACTGGGGCTTCCAGGTCATCCTCTACACGCTTTACAAGATAGGCGGGTTCACGGCGTTCGTGGTCATGCGCGCGGTGATGTACGCGCTGCTCGCGTTTCTCTTCTTTTCCTTTTTCAACAGCGCGGCGGACAAGAAAAAGAGCTCCTCCGTCTTTTTGGTGACGCTTTTTTCCATCTTCTATCTGGCCGCCCTGTTCGACCGCACGCTTCTTGTTAGGCCCCACATCTTCTCCTACACCTCGGTCATCGTCTTTTTCTACGTCATCTTGCACAAACGCTCCCTGGCCTGGCTTTTGCCCGTGGTGGCCCTGGTGTGGTCGAACATCCACGGGGTCGAGTACCCGGTTTTGTGGCTCATCTGCGGCGCGTACCTGATCGAGGGCTTTAGCCTGCAAATCCTGCGCCGCCCGCTGCCCGACGGCTTTAAGAAGCTGCGCTGGCCGCTCATGGTCAGCGTGTTCATGCCGCTTCTGAACCCGCAGGGTTTCGAGCTTCTCTTGAAACCCTTCCGCACCCCGGTGCTGCAGGAGATGATCATAAAGGAGCTGATGCCGCTCGATTTCAGCTCCATCTGGGTCTGGCTCTTCGCGCCGATCAACCGGATTTCCGTCACGCTCATAAAGCTCCTGGTGATTTTCCTCCTGTTTAGCGGCCCGGTGTTTTTGTGGCGCAACAGGAAGGGGCGCATAAGCAAGGCGATCTTGTACCTGGGCGCGCTGTATCTGTTCTTCCAGGCGTACCGCTTCACGGTGGAGTTCGTGCTGTTGACCCTGCCCCTGGCCTGGGACGCCTGCGCGGCGGCCACGCGTGCCGCGCGCGACTTCTCCTGGAAAAAGACCGCCGCGGCCTGCGCCATCCTCATCATGGCCTGGGGGATCATCGTGGTGAGCTATCTCGGCCCCAGACCGAGGTTCCCGGCGTCCGACGGCGTGGTGCCCGTTGGCACGGCGAACTTTCTGGCCAGGGAGCTGCCCCAGGGACGCATCATAGGCGACATTGACTGCAACGGCTATCTGCTCTGGCGTCTGTATCCGGGATACAAGGTCCCCATGGATCTTGAGACCATGCTCTTTACGCCGTTCGATCTGTGGCTCGTCTATAACGCCATCTACAACAAGGACCTCTTCGAGAAGTACATCAAGCAGTTCAACCCGGACGTCATTGTGGTGGTGGTGGGCCGCCTCGTGGCGCTGCCTATTGTGGCGCAGTTTCCGCAGTTCGTGCCCGTGTTCATTGACGCGGGATCGGTGCTCTTCGTGGATGCGTCCAGGCATCCCGACGTGGCGCAACGCTTCGCGATACGCTACCTGCCTCTGGGACATCCCGAGGAGGCCGACTTCGACAACATGCCCGAGCCCCAGCGCGCCGGCGCGCTGGCCGAAGTGCGGCGGATGCTCGAGTATCATCCCACGGACTTCATCCTGAACGTCGCCGCGGCCAGAATCTATCTGACCATGAAAGACCTGTGGATGAGCGGCTACCACGCCGACGTGGCGATCCGCAATTCCCCGGAAAATCCGCAGGGGTACATGGTGAAGGGCTTTATCGCCACGGCGCGGGGCGATGTGAAGGAGAGTGTGGCCTGGTTCAACAAGGCCCTGGAGCGCACGCCGCCGCAGAACAACCGGATACTGGTGCGGCGCCTGGCCGGCGCGTACATGAAGCTCGGCGACTACGCGAAGGCCTACGCCATGCTGCGCGACACCATAAACCCCATGTATTGGGACACCGCGCCCGTGGAACTGGGCGAGATGGGCAAGGCCGCGCTGGCCGCGGGCAAGCCGTGCGAGGCGCTGGTGCTGCTCGACGCGGCCCGGGCCAAGACGCCGCAAAACGAGACCGGGCTCCTGGAAGACATCGCCAAATACCGGGCCAAGATAAGCCAGGAGACGCACGACAGCTGCGGCTCGACCTGGTAGGGGCTTGACTTGTAATTCAACTGAATTACAAGAGGAAGTGACGATCGCCGGAATCCGGGCGGCAATCCGTGCGGACGATTAAGCAGACCGGGCAGTTCAAACGCTGGATTTTGTGCTTGACAAGGCCGGGAAAGTAGCTATTTTCTAACCATCAGGGTCAGGAGTGCCGCCTTCTTCTTGCGGTGCGTTGGAAATCTTTTTCCACCTGGCCCTCTTTTTTTATGTGAGGAGATGTATGCATCTGCTCTATCTCGACGATTCCGGCACCATCGGAGACCCGCAAACGGCGCACTGCCTTTTCGCGGGTTTTGCCATTTTTGAGACGGTAACGCATTGGGTCGAGCAGGACATCAACGCCGTCGCCGCAAAATATCGTCTGCCGCCGTCGCTTGAGTTCCACGCCACCCACATAAACACCGGGAAAAACGCCTGGCGGAAAATATCCAAAGATGTCAGGCAGGAAATTCTCTTTGATCTCTATACTCTTATCAAAAATCGCGGCAGAGATATCCGCCTGTTCGCATCAGTCCATAATATAGAGAAAAGCCGGCAGCGCGGAACCGACTTGAATACGGAACTCTTTACGCAAGTCGCAAGCCGATTCGACATGTTTTTGGGAAGAATATATCGCAAGGAGAGGAAAAAAGAGCGCGGGATTATAATATTCGATAAAAGCAAGTCGGAATACATTATCCAGAAGATGTCGCATACATTTAAGGATACAGGGCACCAATGGGGAAAGTTGTTCAATCTTGCGGAAGTCCCTCTTTTTCTGGATTCAAAAGCGTCGCGTTTGATACAGCTTGCCGATCTTGTGGCATATGCCGTTCACAGAAAGTACAATCGCGGCGACCAGACGTACTTTTCTCTTATTGAAGACTGTTTCGACGCGGACGCGGGCATACGGCACGGTTTGCACGAATATGTGTAAAAAAAAGGGCCGTGAAAACGGCCCTTTCATTTTTTACATCCCCGGCAGCGCGTAGCGCACCTCGATGGCCCGGACCGCCTCCACGTCGGCGGCCTGGGCCAGGCGGTCCTCGTAGGCCTGTTTTTGCCCAAGCACCGCCCCGGACACCACCTCCAGCCCGGCCTTGTTCGCCATGACGCGCCCCGCCAGCTCCAGAACGTCCATGCCCCGCGAGGCCGCGATGGCCCGCAGAAGCGGCGCGTCCGCGTCTTTGCCGGTCTGCAGGGCTTGCGCCTCGCCCACCTGCTGGTCCCAGGTCTCGCGCTCCATGGCGCTGAAACTCGCGGCCAGCGGCGAGAGCGCCGCGTCGCACGCCCCGATGATCTCCGCGAGCTTGGCCGCCCTGGCCTCGTCCAGGCTTACGAGCGCCCCCGGGGGCAATCCGTAGAACGCCAAAGCGGCGCGCAGTCCCGCCTCGGAGTGCTCCCCGGCCTCATCCGCCGGAGCGGACGGGATTTCCGTCAGGCCGCTCCCCGCAAGCCAGGCGTCCACGGCGTCTTGGTCCGCGAACGCGGCCGTTTTCGTGCTCCACACGCGCCCGTCTTCGAGCTTCCAGCACCAGTCCCATCTGTTGAAATCAGGCATATTGGCCTCCTGTGCCGGCGACGCCCGCCACGGTTCCGGGGAAGAAGTTCACGCCGCCGCCGCTGGTGTTTACGGTGGCGTTCAAGGACACGTTGTAGCGCACGCCGGTAACGGAGCCCGACCACGTGGGCAGGGTGGGGCCGCGGTTGTACGCCGCTCCGGCGTTGCACACGACGGCCGCGCCCGTGACCGTGCCCGTGGCCGTTACGTTGGCCTGCTGGGCCACGGAGGAGTTCTCGGAGCAAAAGACGGCCTGGGCGCCCGGCGTCTGGAACGTGACGGTTGTTGCCCCTCCGATGGTCAGGGAGCTGTTGGACGCGGCCCACAGCGCCGTGCCGGACGCCGTGCCGGGCGCGATGACGAGCGACAGCGTCTTTATGGTCAGAATGCCGTTGCCCAGCCGGATGCACTCTCCGTGCCCGGTCACCCTGGGGGCTATGATCTGCAGTTGGTCCAGCGTGTAGAGCGAGCGCACCGACGAGCCGACGGTCTGCGCTATCGTCACCCCGGCGGGAGGCGTCGCGCCGTCTATGATGGTGTTCGAGGCGCCCGCGCCGCAAAGCGTCACCTGGCCGCTGGTGGTCATGTACTGGGGCAGCTCCACGCGCTCGTAGTAGGTTCCGGGGGCGATCTGTATCGTCACGTCATAGACCCCCAGGTGGTAGTTCCCGGAGAGGTACAAAAGCGCGGCCTGGATGGTCTGGAAGGGATTGCCCGGCGCGCCGTCCGCCGTGGCGTCGTTGCCGGTGGTGGCCACGTTTATGGTCATGGGCGCCTTAAGCGGCGTCAGAAGCCACACGTTGTCCGTGATGGCCGGGCCGAGCGGCTGCTGCAGGCGTCCCTCGCCGTCCAGGGTGGCCACGCCGCCGGGGCGGCCCAGGTCGGACTCGGTGACGCCCTTGTCGCCGCTTGAGGCCCCAAGCCCCGGCTTGTTGGGGTAGAGCGTCACCACGGGCACGGCGCCCGGCCCGGCCTTCTCGGCTTTTAAGAGCAGCATGCTGCTCTTGGTGGTTAGGCCGCCGCCCTGGCCCGCTGGATCGGATTCGTCCCCCTCGGTCAGGATGAAGAGCGCCGCGCCGGAGCGCGACAGCGGATCGGCGATGACGCCAGGCTGCGTCTCATAGGCCGTGACGAGCCCGCAGTCCGGGTGCGCCTCGACGCGCAGGTAGCGCGCGGACCAGTCCGGGATGGTGAAGGCGCGGCTTGGGCTGGCGTGCGTGTTGAAGAAGACGCCGCCGGTCAGGAAGTCCACGTTGTCGGCCACGGTCACGGTGTCCGGGGAGGCTATGCAGGGCATGGTGTAATCGTCCGTGAACACGCCGGGCAGAAACATGCGGGAGCAAAGCCCGGTCAGCGCGGCGGAGACGGCCGCCGCGTCGTCTTGCAAGAGGTTCACCACCTGCGGCGGCAGGGGGTCGCCGTAGGCGAAGGTGTGGGCGCGGCCCTGGACCGGGCCTGGCGAGGAAGTCTGAACGGTCATCGCGAATCCTCCTTATGGGGTCTGGTGTGGGGCGCATAGCCCTTGGCGGCGGGATAATTCCACTGCGTGGTGCAGGAAGAAGGGGCGTTCGCCTGGGTTGGAATTCTCGCCGCGCGGGCTTGGGATACGGGTTTTCCGACGATCCGGATTTATGTTGAATACTATGGCGCTTGCCTGGGTTGGGGCTCTCGCCGCGCGGTCTTGGGACCGATTTGAAGACGATCCCGCGCCCGCGCGGCTGCGAACCCCGCCCCAGGCCCGGTCATCCAAACCAGGGCCTTGATGTTCCAGGCCGGTCATTAGCCGGTGGGCGGCGAGGCTCTGCGGGAGCCGATCCGATAAGGGATCGTCTTCAAATCGGTCCCGTTCGGATCGGCCGAGCAGAGCCGAGCCGCCTGGGGTCAGTCGAAAACCGATCGCGCCTTGCGGCGCTGTTCGTCCTCGATGATGCGCCCCAACTCGTAGGCGTGGTTGCGCAGCGCCCGCATGATCTGGGCGTCCAGGGTCTCGCCCGCCTGGGCCGTTACCGTGATGCTCGGCTGGTAGTGGATGTTCATGGTGATGGATTGCGGCGGGCCCTGGCCGCGCGCGGCGGCGAGCGGCTGTATGGGTTCGAGGACTTGGGGCGCGAAGGGGGCGCGGCCCGGCGGGAACTGGTCCGTGGCCGTGGTCTGGGGCGTCCGGGAGGAGCCGCAGATGGCCTCGAAAAAGGGATTCGCCTGGACGTGGGCCGCGCTTTGGAGAGTGGCGAAGGGGGCCACGCTCCGCTGGGCCGCCAGGAAGCCCTCCATGTCCCGGGACGGGGCGAGAATCTCCGCCATGCGCTGGCTGGTCTCGTGCATGGCGATGAGGTTCCGCATTGCGGGAGCGGTGAACATCTCCGGCGGGGCGAGGAGCTCCGCCAGCGAGGCCCGCCTCTCGTTCGCCATGATTCTGGCCCCGGCTGACCGCTCCGGGTCGCGCCCGATGTTCACGAGATCGCGCAGGGCCTCCCTCCCGGCGTACTCCCGGCTCTCGGCTTCGGTGAGGGCCAGCGGATCCGGGTTTTTCCACCCGTCCATGACGCTCCTGTGGGGTTGGGGCGCCGCATTCATGTTTTCCCAGAGGGTGACGATTCCCTGCCCGATCAGCCCGGCCAGCAGGACAGGGATCATAACTTCGGGCGCAAGGGCGGCGGCCAGCAAGGAACCGGCTCCCATGGCGAGACCGGCTTCGGCCCCGGCCCCGGCGATGAGGCCGGCTTCAGCGCCTTCGGCCAGGACGCCCGCCTCCGCTCCCGCCGCCGCGCCGCCTATTCGCTGGAGCATCTGCTGCGCAAACATCATGGTGGTGGGACTCCTAAGAACTTGTGTGATGGCGATGACGCCTCCCGCCGTCGAGATAAACCCGGTCACATAGTCCATCCAGGTCTTCTGCAATGCGATGACGTTCTGATCAATCTGGTTCAGGCGCGCGGGGAGAAGGGCGGTGAGCCCTTCCAGGGATGCGTTTATGCGCTGGAGCTCCTGGGTGACGCGCACCAACTCGTTGTTGCGCGGGTCCATACTGGCGGCGGCCTGGTACAGGACGTTTGGCCGGTAACCGGGAGTTTGCTCATGAGGAGCGCCGTGCCCGAACGTCCGCAGAGTCTGGCCATAGGCGAGAGAAGCCTTGGCCAGGGGATTGTTCATGTACGCGGAGGCCATGTCTTGCGTGGCCCGCATAACTTGAATCAGTTGCGCCATCTGTTCCGCAAATCCTTTGAGTTCCTCGCTTGCGTCGGCCAGGCTCTCCCGCCAGGCCTCAAAGGCGCATTCAGAATCGGTCGCTTTGCTGTTTGCCCCGGATGCAACAGGTATTTCTATTTTTTCAGCCATGCGCTATGCTCCTTTCATGATTAAAGACCCATTGGCTTTTCTTGACGCGCTTGATCCTGTAATGACGCGTTTCGCTGATGCGGTACTTATCCCTTTGCGGCCTGTCATGCAGAAAACGGCTATACTTATAGTGGCCGGTGCGCTTCTGCTTTTTGCGGCCAAGTGTATTCGCTGGTTTATACAGGGATACCGTGAAGGCCGCAGACGGCTCAGAGCGAATCAAACCCCGCCCCAGGACGCGGACCCCGTGGAACCCGCCGCCCCGCCCGGTACCCCGCCCGCCCAATCGGCCCTGGACGCCTACCTTGCCATGTGGACCAAGAAGCATTGATCCATTTTATTAGTTTCAAGCTATAAAATTAGAATAAAGCTTCCTTTTTAAGACGAAAAGCTAATTTTTTGGCTCCAAAAATATAATCTCAACTTAATTTATTTGCCTGGGGCGAGAATCCCCGCCCCAGGCCCTATGCGCCGTACAGCGCGTTGTAATACGCCACGGCCTCGCGCGCCCAGAACCCCACGTCCCCGGCGTCCATCTCCAGAATCTCCGCGAGGCTTAAGCCTCCGACACGGGCAAGGTGGAGCAGATGCCGGGGCGTGACGCTAAAAAATTCGATTTCCCGTATGCCGCCATGATCGCGGTCAGATCAGCCATCTCCATGTCCATGAGCGTGTCGAAGCTGAGCGGCTGCCCGTCCATGGAGGCCAGAAGCCCGGCCATCTCGAAGGGGAGGCGGCTCACATCCACTCCGGCGCGGCGTCCGGCCTCCAGCATGTCGCGGCCCTTGCCCGGCCGGACCTGCACCACGCGCCCGTCCGACAAGATGACGGAGCGTTCCTCGGTTATGGTGTCCATGATGTTCTCCTTTGGGTTGAGGGTTTAAAAAAGATCAACGCCCAGGCGGCCGTAATCGGGGTCGCCCAGCAAAAGCGGGGTGAAACGCGCCGTGACCCACGCCCTGGCGGGCTTGACCGCCCGGATGAGCGGGACCAACTCCGCTTGCGTCACGGCGCGCGCCTTGGCCTCATTGCCCGGCAGGATCACGTCCGCCAAAAACCACAGGCGCGGCATGCCGAGCCCCGTGACCCCAAGCCGCGATATGCCCGCCTGGAAGCCCGGCCATGGCGGGCCGCTTACCGTGTCCCCCAGGGCGCTTGCGCCCAGCACGAAGTACCGGCGCGGTTCGCGGACTTGGGGCCGGATCTCAAGCATCTCCCAGATCAAATCCGCCACGGCGTCCGGCGTGCCCTTGCGGCTGTGCCAGGCCACGGAATCCTTGATCCTGGCCCGATGGCGGGCCTCGCCCTCGCCGGGCTTGACGAAATCCACATGGAACTGCGCGAGAAGCGAGGGCAGGGCCGAGGCGTCCACGCGGTCAATGAGATCAACCAGGGTCACGGCCGGATCGAGCGCATCGAAGCGGTCCACCAGCGAGGCGTGCGCGCGGGCCGCATCGTCTCGTATTCCGGGGGGCAGAAGCGGCTCAGTCCGCATTGCCGTACCCCGCGAAAACGAGCGTGATCCCGGTACAGTCGGCGTATTCGTTGGGTTTTAGCGCCCGGGCCGCCGGAGCGGCCAGCTCCACCGCGTACACCCCGTCGGTCTCCCCGATGAGCGTGATGAGCTTCGAGGGGATGATCTCGCGCCCCAGGCGGAGCCTGAGCCCCGCCGCGTAGCTCTCCAGCGCGCTTCGTACGCTTAAGAGGGTTTGGGCCTGATCCGCCCAGGCGCACAGGGTGATGCGGGCCTCGATCTCGAAGGGAACGCGCCTGGGCGCGACAACCGCCACCTGATCGCACAGCGGGCGCGCCGCCGGGCTGTCCAGGGCCCTGGCCACGAGGTCCAGGAGGCTCCGGGACGGCTGGCCCGAGGCAGTGAGCGGCGCGACCACCACCAGCCCCGGCCAGGCGCTCCAAACGCCCGCGTCCACGATGTCCTGGTGCGCGCCAAGGGCCAGGGCCTGATACGCCCCAAGCGGCCCGGCCACGGCGAAGCCTTCCGGGCCGAGCAGGATGCGCTGGCGCAGCCGCGGGTCGTCCTCGATGTCCGCGCCGCCAGAGGAGGTCCCGGTGTTTATGGCCCCGGCCACGCAACCGGGCCAGAGAGACCCGTCCGGACCTATGATCTCGCCGGGCAGAAATCCGTTGCCCGCCGGGCCTTCCACGGCGGCCACCGCGACCCCGGAGGCCGTCAGCGCCCCGGCCGGGACGCTGACGGCCTCCAGCAGCGCGAACGCGCGGCCGTCCTTGGCGCGAAGCCCCGCCCCGGCCGGAATGGCGAGGCTCGCGCTTTGCGGCGCGTCGAGGCTCACGCGCACGGGGCACTGGGCGGGCCTGGCGGGGAGCCTGGCCACGCGGACCAGTTCGCCCAGATAATCGAGCATGGGCGCCCGCGCGAAGCGGACAAGGTTCTGCTTGGCCGCCTCCTGGATGGCGATGCGGAGAAGCGTCTCGCGGTAGGCGATCACGTCCACCATCAGGCGCTCGGGCTGGGCGGGGTAGAGGGTCTTTCCGGCGGCGGCCTCGTAGGCGGCCACCATGTCCCGGGTTACGGCGGCGGGGTCGCGGTCAATAAAATCCGGCTCAGGCAACTGCGGTGAGGGCATAGCGTACCTCGGTGGTTTGGAGTCCGGCCAAATGGGCCTCCCAGACGATGGTCAGGACGACGTTTGAGACGTCGCGGCCGGCGGTGACTTTTTTCAGTTTGGCGCGGGGCTCCCAGGCCTCGATGGCGTCTGTTACCTCGCGGATGATGTCCGGGATGGCCAGGTCCGTGGGCAGGTCCAGCGCGCGCCAGGCGTCGCAGCCGAACTGCGGGCGGTGCGGGTCCGAGCCCTTGGGCGTGGCGGCGATGATCTGGATGGCCTGGGCTATGTCGTCCAAACCCTCGACTATTTCGCCGGGACTGCCGACTTTGGGGGACCAGTCGGCGGACTGTATATCCGCGATGTTAATGGGCATGATGGTTCGAGTTTCCGCTTTGATCCATGATTGTTCCTGTGGCGCTCACATCGCCGGTGTTCATTTGATCGCCGGTATGTTCGTAATCGCCTCTGTGTTCAAGCAGTCCGCGAAGGCGCATGACGCCGTTCCAATCCGTGTCGCAGTCTCCGGATTCGTCCAGGTCGTCCACTGTGAAGCGCGGCGTCCGCAAATCTATTTCCTGCGAGGCTGTTACTCTGAAGCGGCGCGTATCTATCGTCACGTCCTTGTCGGCGTGGAGTTCCACGGAGCCTTTTACATTTGCTGTCAGCTTGTGGGCCGCCCTGTCGTATTCGATGTACGTGCCGTCCTCGAAGAGGATGTGGTACTTGTCCTGGTCCGATACGGGCGGGATGTCCTGTTTTGAATAGAGCGCGCCCAGGATCACGCCGTTTTCGCAGTGCTCGTCCATGTGGCAGGCCACGCCCTCGCCCACGTCGGGGAGGTGGTAGAGCTTGTTTTTCATGGTGGCGGCCCCCAGGACGTGGAGCCAGTAGGATTCCAGGTTTTCGCTGTCGCCGAAGCGCACGCGGGCCAGTCCCCTGGCCGGGTCAATTTGGCTCACGATGCCGAACTTTAAGCTCATGGGGGCTCCTTTGCGGGACGCGGCGGCCGGGTTGGGGCTCTCGCCGCGCGGGCTTGGGACCGGGTTTTCCGACGATCCCGCGCCCGCGCGGCTGCGAACCCCCCCCCGGGCCTGGCGTCAATTTTCAGGACGCGGCGGCCGGGCCGTGGCGGCAACATGGCGCTTTTTGGCGTGAGGGCCCCTTTGCCCGCGTGGCCCGGACCGCGCCGCGTCAAAGGGGAAGTAACGGGGCGGGGACGAAAGTTTCCACTGACATATTCACTAGGCGGGTGCTGTTTGAAAAAGAAACGGGCCGGGAGCGTGTGAATGCTTCCGGCCCGCTGAGTTGCCTAGTTGTCGTGATGATTGTGGCTGGGGGGTATCGGGGAAAAGCGAGAGACTAGGGCTTTATTGCGAGCCGCCATTGGGATGTTTTTGGAAAATTTTAACGAGGTCCGCCAGCACCTTTAGGAGATCGTCTTGTCTCTCTTGTCCTGATACAGGGGGGAGGCCTTTCCCCGCGCTTTTTGTCTGCTCATCCCCAGTATAAAAAACAGAACCGCGTATCTTTTTTTGTTCATCAACTGCCTTTTCATATATCTTTATATATCCTGGCGGAGGATTTTCCGCTAAAATGAAGGGTTTCTCATTGTTTTCCTTATAGTACTGTTTAAAAAATGAGCGCAAAGTATTATAATGGCTCTGGGGGACAAGGAATTCCTCGCCTTCCTTATGTTCAACACCTTCAGGAACAGTCCAGAAAAGCGGATGTTCCCCTTTTTTTACGCCCTTGAGCTGGACATGTCCTCCACTATAAACTGTAACGGGCGGTTCCGCCTCTGAATTATATTTCTGCAAAAGATACACAAGGGATGCGGAAAGAACGATCCGTGACTTCGTGGAATACTTGGTCAGGCGAAACCCCAGATCAATGGAAGGCCCAAGATAATCTTTCAGAAACGTGTTATCCTGCCCTGGCATGGAAAGTTCGATATTGGCATAAGGAAAACCGGCAACCCACATGGTGGCTTTGAATTCCAGTGTTCTGTCAAGGATCGTATAGTGCGTATTCAGTTCGGCTACGGCTTCCCGAACCGCGTGCACGAGCAGGTGGGGCTGGTGTCTGCACTGGAGTTCAGCGGTCAGGATGACTTCATCGCCGACATACTTCCAAAGAGCTATGCCCGGATGCTTGGAACCGGCTTCTGAGCAAAGCTCCTCACAGCCTGAGTTAGGGCATTGCTCCACTTTTTTTGAGAAGCTGGCCTGAAAAATAACCGCGGCTTCGCTCAAAAAATCCGCAAAAGGTTTAGCCCAGACACTGTTGGATCGTCCTTCCTTCTGGAGATCCGTCTTCAGCTTGGTGGAATCAATGATGTCAAAGCTGACGAAGAAGAGTTGCTTGGGCCTCTGCTCGGGCTTGCCGAGCCAGGGAAATCCCGACGTTTCTCGCTTATCCGCCGGCTTACTGGATGAGGCCAATGGCTTTCATCCTTTGAAGAACCACCTGCTGGGGCACCATGAAGTGCGCGGCGACAGCCAAGGAGTCAGGCCCGATTTTTGCTACAGCTTCTCGCAAATCCTTTTCCGGCACAAGAAAAGCACGGGCGAATTCGTGGGCCTCAATCTCGGCGTCTTCATTTTCTTTGGCGCGGGAATGTTCCGCCTTGATGGGGCGTTTCGGCAAAAGAGAGTGGAGAAAGAGATGGCCGAGTTCATGAGCGATGGTAAAGCGTTCTTCCAGGGGAAAATTGGATGTGGAGAGGAAAATGGTAAACTTTTCATCCTCTTGGACTTCGATACACGAAGCCCCTGGCTCTGGTTCTTTTTTGACCAGAGTCCCCTTCAGTCTCTCGACTATCGGCTTAAGAGACGCACCTGGCTTCAACCGGAGGGCTTTGGACAGAGCTTCCGCAAATTTGCGAATTTTGTCCGCAGGCAAACCGGAAGGCTTGGGGGGGGGAAGGACGCTTTTCATAAATCTGCTCTCAGGTAGAGGATTGGGCGGAAAAAACCAACACCACACAAGGCCCAATGATCCATACCCATCATCTCGTTCACAACTTCACAGATACCTATCAGAAACGTTAGGCACTGACAATGGGAAGATGATACAGACTCACCCCCCGCGCGTCACCTCGATGTGCGTCGTGTAGCCCGCCTCGCGCGAGCACGCGTGGCGCGACGAGGAAATGAGATATACCCCGGAGAGCCTTCCCAGGCCAGCCAGTTCCACCGTGTTGCCCGCCGTCAGGCGCGTATCCCCCATCACCTCCACGCTGCCCGTAAAGCGCGCCTCGTTGGCCGCCGCAAGCGCCGCCCTGGCCTGTAACCTGGCATGGTCCGCGCTCTGGGAGCGTCCGGTCAGCTTCACCGCGTCCTCCACGCCGTCCGGCGCGTCCGTGGACGCCGCTCCCTCGTGCGTGGCCTTGTCCCACGGATCGTCGTAGCACGCGCGGGCGCCCTTGTAGGTCGTGAGCCCCTTGTCGCGGATCGAATAGCTCGTGATGCCGCTTCGCGTGAGCGTCGCCACAGGCTCCCGCTCCGTGAGATCAGACCGCTCCATGAACACCAGTTGATCGCCCTTCACCGCGAACACCTGGCCGTGCTCGTATGCGATGCGCTTCAGAAAGCCCAGGTCGCGCTCCTGGTTTTGCGTCACGCGTTTGAGCCGCAGGTCCGCCACCTGGCCGACCAGGGTCAGCCCGTGCCGGGCCGCCACCTCCGCCGCGATGCCGCGCAGACTCACCCCCTCGTAGGCTTTGGAGTTTTTGGTGCGAAGCGGCCTGGTTACCCCGGCGGACAAGGCCCGCACGTGCGCCGTGTCGGGCGGCCCCTTGGCCTCGAACTCCTCGATCTGGAAATCCCCGCACGGCAGGAGCGGCGCGCCCCGGTAGCCGATGCGCGCCGTGATCACATCCCCTTTTTGCGGATACCAGCCGTCTTTCCAGCCGCCGCCCAGGTCTTCCAGGGAGATCTCCAGCTCGTCGGAGCGGCCGTGCGCGTGGTCCGTGTAGGTCATGGACAGGATGTACGGCGCAAGGCTGACGGTCACCTCGCGTCCGGCCCAGGTCACCTGGTACGCAGGACTGGCGACTAGGGTTTTTTCCACGGCGGCAACAGTCATCTATCCGCTCCTTGCCCGCATCCATGCGATCCCGGCAGAGCCGTGATCGCGCGGGCTTCGTCGCTCCAAAGGCGGCCACGGCCGCCGTCTCCGACGGTTAAGGTTTTTTCCACGGCGGCAACAGTCATCTATCCGCTCCTTGCCCGCATCCATGCGATCCCGGCAGAGCCGTGATCGCGCGGGCTTCGTCGCTCCAAAGGCGGCCAC
>Ga0123354_10007842_pt1 | contig 16165 bp, 6 predicted proteins | sample TergutLab28metaG_2_FD_97872 | JGI IMG/M metagenome (GOLD analysis project Ga0123354, IMG submission 97872) | Labiotermes labralis P4 segment gut microbial communities from Petit-Saut dam, French Guiana - Lab288 P4 | ecosystem: Host-associated > Arthropoda: Insects > Digestive system > Gut ...
GTTCGCAATTGTTTGACATTAGCAATGACAAATAAATTGATTATCATCATAAATAGTCTTAAAGTACCGAAAATTAAGAAAATTTCACTATATGAAATGAAATTTCTTGTATGTACCAAATTACAGCTGCCTCCAGAACCATTGACTAGGGGGCTACCGCCCCCAGATCCCCGTTCTCTCTATCCTTTGTCCTCAACTGAATTTGTTGAACCCCTCCCCCCGAACAAAATTCCTGGGTACCCCACTGTGTGACAGTGTCCATGACGGGTCGAAGCATATGCATGTGAACTCTCACAGAGAATTTGTAAAACGAGTTTATTTAGCCTAAATTGTAATCCCAATAATTAGTAAAGTGGTTAATTAAAATACTGTGATTACTGGAGTGTTGCAGCTGGTCTCTCTCCGGGTGGTACAGATTTCCTCATATTTGCGTTTTTTTTTTGTACGTAATACTGAGCTGTCTCATGCAGTCCTTGCTGCGTCTCCCCTCAGAACTTCAAAAATAGTGCAATTTAACCAGTTGTTTAGCCTGGGACATCTTACAGGCCGCACCCACTTATTCCTCCTTTTTTTGACGTTTTCCGTTCACTTCTTGCCCACACAGCAATAAACTCTTCCAGTTGCAGCGTGCTACTGAGCGTTCAGTTTCAAGGATGATAAGCAAATCGTGAGTGACGTCACGGCGACAGATTTGTTGTAGTCGTCGGGGCCTTCCGCTGAGTGGCAAGTCGTCGTCGTCGAGTGATCCATCCGTGTCAAAGAGGCCAAAGTGCTTGGTGAGCGTTGTAGGTTAACGAAGTCAACAAAAACCCGTGGACAAGACCGGCTCAGATCAACTGAAACGATATTCTTCATCCTGTGTTCTTTTTCTTCTTGCATTAATAAATCCCAGGAATTTATCTGAAAAAAAAAATATTTAAAGCTGTGGAAACCAGTGGATTCGATATGGCGTCCCTCTAATTACCAGACTGGCGCCGTACCCACTAGACCACCAACTGTTCACACGTTTCCTATTTTTGGAACTGATATAGTCTATCCCGTATTAATTTTAAAATTTTTTTCTATCTTGTTTTCTCGTGCCCAACCAACACGTTAAATTTGTTTCCACGCAATCACATAATTTATATTCCCATTTCGTTTATAATATCTTCTTAATCTTGGTAATTAACCAACTTAATGCACAAATTCTTGTTTTATAATAAGTTTATTATATGCCTCTACATGTTTCAAGCACTGTGTGCTAATCATCAGGAGATCAACATTGCATTATACAGCACCTGGTATCGTCACACTCAGTAGGTAGCCGTCCGGTGCACAGTCCTCTTTCAACCTGTGCACCGGACGGCTACCTACAGGTATGTTGATACCAGATGTTGTACAATACAATTTTGACCTCCTGATGATGAGCACATAGTGCTTGAAACATGTAGAGGCATATAATAAACTTATTATAAAACAAGAATTTGTGCATTAAGATGGTTAATTACTAAGATTATACTGAGATGCATGGTCAGCAAAACATAAAAAAAAAAACCGTTTGTAATACGTTTCCAATCGCGAATGTCATATATTCCTGTGTGACATTGTTTTCTCTAAGTCCAACAGAATTTGTTCTCTCGCCCCATATCCAAAGTTTCATCACTGTACACGAAAAAGTAAAAACATGTAAAGATTCGTTTTCTGTTAAATCGGCTCACAATTGACGAAGAAATTTTCAATGCATGAACAACATGAGTTCGTGGTAATCCTTTGGTCGCCAGTTCGTTTCGTCGATCCAAGTACACAATATTTTTCGTCAAATTTCGTCGCATTAACAATTGAAGAGGAAGATCGAAAGCGATGACTTGTGTGAGCGCTGCGTGGTCTAGTGCACAAGACAACGGACTACCAATCGGATGGTCACCAGTTCGAATCCACCCAGGTCCAGGAATTGTAGCAAAAGGAAACAGAACGGCGGGCAGAATGTGGAGTCAGAGCAACAGACGACAGAGGAAATTCAGCTGCGGCAGTGCACCTGGAGCGCAGAAGATGTCGAGAACTAACATTCAGGAGTTCAAGTTCGAGTAACCTCGGATACAGGAATTATACAATAGGCTGTGTATATTCTATTTAAGTCTCTTCGTCTTAGCCATTCATCACTAACCTAATATAACTGCTTCCTCGTGTACTCTGTATAAGGCACCCGAAAAATGTAACCTGCCACTAGAAACAATCATTAAAAAATAATTCTTGGTGCTTTGAACGCTGATGTCTAACTTCTGTTGCAACTGGTATATTATATCCAATATTTTGCACACACGTTGACATTAAACGTTCTATGTGGTTTACCCTTACGCCAAAATCAGCCGCTGAAATCAAGTGGTGACTAGTACATTTGAATTTTTGAAAAATCAAGGCGTAGGACGTCGTAAATTAATTTAATCAACACAGGGTATGCACGTATAACATAACACTGAGGCGAGTTTGTGCAAATCTTGTTGCAGTTGGAAAGCAATATGTGTCACGTACTCTGAGTGTGTGTCTCAAGCCTTAGTTAGCCACCATGCAATGCGCATGCGCCATAATCTGTGGCCTGCGTGGCTGTACCGTATTTCTCCACACTATCTCATAAACGGCACGATTTTAGCAAGGATTTATTGAACACATAATGTGTGTTTTTTTTATTTTCTCTGCAAATCATGTCTGAAACACCTTTCATTCTAAGAAGAACTGTCCGGTATATGATAAAAAATTTAGATTGGCCTTTATGGAGAGAACCTGTTGCTCTTGTCAGACTTAATAAAATTTGAATCTTCTCGACACATTTTCGTAAAATACACAAATATCAAATTTCACGAAAATCCGTCCAGTGGGAGCCGAGTTATTCCATGTGGACGGACAGACAGACACGACGCAGCTAATAGTCGTTTTTCGTAATTTTGTTAAACCTTCCAATAAATTAAACTGAGCAAGATGGAAAGTGATTATCATGGTCATTACACCGATACACTTTCTATCAAGAATGAAAGAAAATCTTCAAAATCCGAGGACACAAGCAACGTTTCTGTTGTGCTGGTGGGTTTTCACACAAAATACAATACTTCAATGACTGTGGCCAACCTACGTGGATCCTCTTCGCGACTCACAGCGTTCCAGAGAAATTTCCTCTGACCTCTCACCTTAAACTCCCGTAGGTGAAAAGGAAATAAGAAACAGCAAGAGCTCGGTCTAGCTTTGACACTGGCAAACACAATATTCCTTTCGAAGTCCTAACGGGATTCTAGGGCGCCGGCTTCGTCATTTCGGTTTCTCAATGCTGAAAGAATACACAGAATTGGTCAGTACATACTGCCTAGTATATATGTACTGGCGAGCGTATCTGCACTCACAAATACACGTGAAACATGAGATGTGACCTTTTTATGTTTTGCTGACCGTGCATCTCAGTACAATCTTAGTAATTAACCAACTTTCGAGCACTTTTGAACTCCTGATGATGAGCACATAGTGCTCGAAACATGTAGAGGCATATAATAAACTTATTATAAAACAAGATTTTGTGCATTAAGTTCGTTAATTACTATGATGAGATGTGACGTCATCATACGCAGCCCGATACCTTTACTCCCCACCGCACTCTCTCCTGTCTGAAATCGCTCACATTTATCCGTAATGTAATTAATGTATGTAACCGTGTAATGAAAACCAACCTGATGCACTATTTATCCTCAGTTTATTTCGTCAATCAACCTCTATATGTTTCGGGCATATTTGTAGCCCATCTTCAGGAGGTGTACTGTATATATACAACACGCACCAATTGTTGTATATATACAGTACACCTCCTGATGATGGGCTAGAAATATGCCCGAAACATGTAGAGGTTGATTGACGAAATAAACTGAGGATAAATAGTGCATCAGGTTGGTTTTCATAACACAAATGTATCGAGATGCACGGTCAACAAAACATAAAATAATGTATGTAACTTCGACCGCTGCTTACTCCCACCATCATTACTTGATTGGCCACTATCTAATAAATCTGAACACTGTTAAAGGGCGCACCCAAAGGGACGGAGCCTGTCGGCGAAATAAAAATAACAATTTTGTACACAAGGTGATATGAAACGTTGTACATAATTTACGCTCCAGCCGAAATCAGCTGGTTTTGGGGTTATGGGGGGGGGGCTTAGGATGTCCTAAATGTAATTACGAGAAGACGACTAAAACTTGATTAATTTTTGTCGCCGTCACTCGTCTCTGCTTCAGTGACACCTCTCACAGACACGCCTTAGACTTGTCATTTCAAGAACAGCGAAAGGAAGAACGGGCGCACCCAAGCAAGGGACAGGTGGGGGCTGCAACCCGTCCACCAGATCCAAATTTGAAGAGCCCAGATTTTGCAAACACGATGGTAGTCAACCTTTACGTCATTTACCCTTCAGCCAAAACAGATAATTGGCACACGCGTAGCGTAACATTTCTTGTGCTGAACTATAGTAGCGATCAGATTACTCGTACCTCAGACCCTGACACTGTGCACAGGAGTAGGTAGCACGGTGTGGTCACTATTATGCTCACCTCCCAGCAGCCAGGCAATGTTCTACCTCATTTCCTTTCAATGCTGTGACTTTTAACAGAAGACATTTTAAGGTTGCTTTCCTTACAAATTATATTTAACACATATAAAATACCTGCTGGAGGCCTGTAAATCAGCCAGTTTTTTTCAGATATTTACAAATAAAACGTTCGCCTTTTGTGTTCAGATGTTGTTGCCCAAGGATGCAATAAACAGTATAGATATCTAAATATCTCCGTGTCCATAAACAACAACAACAACAATAATAATACGAGTACCGTATTAGAGGCAAGCTGAAGAATTTTTCCCTGCACGACTCTCCTTTTAGCGCCAGCCATTATTCTAATGATTTTATTTTGGTATAACATTCTCGGCGTCCAATTTACCAGCACGCGGGATACGCACCTTAGTAGGATAACTGAAAGGGTTATATCACGCGGTGTCACGCAACCTGTCCCTTCCCATAACCATACAGTAACTGTGAGACCGCAACACTGTCCTCTGAAACTAAATAAGATACACAATTTATATGTCAAATGCAACACTGCAAGATTGTCGGGTAGCAGATTGGGACTGTGCAATTAACATATGTACAGCGGACCGTTCACCCTCACTTACTTGGAAAGCTTTATTTCGTCATTTGTTATAACCTACTATCATTGTTCAATTCCCAAGAATATCGACACTTATTCATTTCTCCTCATAGTCTTTCAAACTAGCAAACAAATGGCAAACGCGTAAAATCTCCCTATTGGTTAGATACACACCATGAATTAGCTCTTATTCGTTGCACACGCGTGACGTCAATGCTGCTGAAACTGACTGTACTGCCATCTAGCGCGACAGGCCCTACTAACCATCGCGTAACAACGAGTCGGTTTCGAATGCTCCACAGCACGGTACGTCCAAGTACCTATAATCCATGGCTGTCGTTGACTTTGGTCAGAGACTTGCAGAATTCTTAAAGATGACCATAATAAACCTTACCCGACTCTTACCTACAAAATTTTACGTCCAATTTCTAAGGAAAATACTTTTATTCACTTATAAATTTACGTAACTCAAACTTTCCCCCTTTGGCATCATGGATTACACATTGACCTCAAACGTACACAGCACTGCTACCATCTCGCGGACACCTCAATATTTGAGGCGGGACGACCGTCTCCGTCGTTACGTAAATGTTCGGCGACATTCAAACACACGATGGATGAGAACACGTCATATTTCTCTTATCTTCTGCGTTCACCACTATACGATTTGTGGTAAACAGGGGTTAAACAGTAATTTACAAACACAGTTAATCCAACAAGATAACCCTTATACGGACTTAGAAAATATTACACTCTTACATTTCATTGTACAATTAACCCCCCCCCCTACCCACTAATTTCCCCAATTCACTGTGTACATTCGCCCTCCTAATTGGCCATCTGTATGACATCTGGTAAATTATGTCTACACAGTGAGAATGAATGGCATGTAGTGGGACAGTTGGCTCATACAGCTGCATATAGTCATGGCAGTTTTAGGGGTGTCTATATAGGCATAATGGCAAGGAACTGGGCATCTATATTCTCAGGACAGGCAGAGAAGGGTCTAGATTTTCATAATGAGTGGCTGATATAGGGGATATTGTACAGTTATAATAATGACTTGTAGTCATAAGGACATGCATACATTAATTACACTGTTAACTGCCCATAAAATAGCTTGCATCCTGGTCCAGTGAAACCTCTATATTCATGCATACAAGCAGACTGCAGACACTATGGCATGTGTTACTACTGGATGCCCTCCAGGGATGCCCCTTTAGAAATTCATTTGATATAACCTAAAATCAGCCAATTGAGATAATCCTCTATAAATGCTTACTTCAGTGTTTGTACATGCCCCTTTACAAATAACCACTACACAATCTGCAGAGATGCCTCTGCAGATGGCTGCAACACATCCTCGAGTGAAGGGCGTTGTATACTTGCATATAAAAGTCAGGGGTTTCCTTTTCTGCATGCATATGAAACAGTAAGGGTTTATTCCTTGCAGGCACATAAAAATCATATGTAGAAACTACATGGCCTGTATTGTTGTGTGCAATGGCACAATTCAATACATGTCTTCAATAGCATCTGTGGCCTCCCTGCTGTATACATTCTATAAAATGGACTGCAGAGATGCCCCTCTATCCTAGTCTACAGAACAGCCTGTTATCACTAGTCTACAAATGCCTATAGCATATCCTGCAGGAACTCCCTTCTATGTATACTTGTAATATAGCCTGTAGAGATGCCCCTGTATGTGTATCTATAATGCTGTCTGCAAAAACTCCAAACTTGCCTGCAGTGTCACCCCTTCCACACATGCCCATAATAAGATCCCTACAAACACCCTTCTCCATATGCCCATAATTTAGGCTGTGAAGTGCCCACCTATATAAGCGTACAACAGTCTGCACAAATGTGTGCATATTCCTTTATATAGAACAGTCTATGAAGAATTGCTTGTATATGTCTGCAGACTCCCACTTATAAATGTATGCCTACAGCACAGTACACAGAACTTGTGTCAGATACAGCACCTGAAATGTGTGTCTTTTGGCCAGCTAAGCATGCACTGTGCCACTTGCATAGAAGCCATGTGCATTTGTGCCTGTGTCACAGACACCAGTCCCCTGCCTGTATGGACACTTCCCTATCTATTCAATGGCCTGTTTAAATCCTCTTTATACAGGTGTGCTGTACAAGCCTTAAAAAAAAAACCTATGTCCTGGATTAATAGTAACTACATGCAATGTTAACTGTTATATTTCAGGACATAAGGTACCCAGTTCTCAAAATGGATGGGTGGAGAAGATGCATTAACACTACAGAAGAATGAATCAGATAACAAAAAGTTGAGAAAGGGTAGGGGAATAGAAAAAACCCACCTGAAACAAGCGAGACAACTTAATATTTGGGAGCATTCATTCAATCACTATTGAAAAGCAATATGTACGCAGTGCGATTACAAACTTTTAGGAGTGAATTTTTTCAAAGAATACTATCTGTTGTATTTAACAGCCACTGTTGGAACTGAGTACTATCATGTCTGAACTTTTTTCATGCATTGTTATGTCAGAGTGAGCAAACCGGTTTTGAAGTAAGTTGTGTAGTAAAAGCTAATTGTCATGGAGTCAAGTAGTGAACAACAAGTGGCCACAAAGTTTTGTTTTAAAGCCGGTAAAACTGCAACAGTAACTGTTGAAATGGTGTGTGCAGCCTAAGGAAATGAAACACTAACATGATCCAACATTTTTTGCTGGTCTGGAAGGTTTCGTGAAGGACGGAAAGATATTCAACGTGACCCCAGAAGTGGTTGCCCCTCTGAGTTTCAAAAGGAAGGCAACATCAAAAAGATTCAGCAGCTGTTGCTGCAAAATCGTCACCTGCCAATTCGAATGATAGTGGATCAGCTATGATACTGTATGGAAGACTGTCACTGAAGATCTGAAAGAAAGGAGCTTTGTGGGTGCTTTGTACTGCATGCATTGACAGCAGAACAGGAGAAGGATCAAGTTGCAGGATGTCAAGATTTGATCGAGACGGAGGACAGTGATCCTGACTCCTTTAAAAAAATCGTTACTGGTGATGAATCATGGTGCTTTGTTTATGACCCATCAACAACATGACAATCATCTGCATGGGTGGGAGAAAACTCACTGCGACCAAAGAAACTTTGATTCCAAAAGTCTCAAGGGAAGATCATGTTGGTGATTTTCTTCGATTGGCAGGGAGTCGTGCACAAAGAATTTGTACTCTGAATCCTACAGAAGTGATGGACCGACTTCTGAAATGACTTTGACGCTAGGCCGGACAAGGCTCAATCAGGTAAATGGTACTTTACCACCACCACCACCACCACCATCATCACCACCCCCTCTCCCTCCTTTTACTCACCAGATTTGGCACCTGCGGCCTACTTTCTATTCAATAAAGTGAAATCCAGCCTTAAGGGGCGCTGGTTTGACACCATTTTAGACATCCAGAACAAGGCATCCAGTGAATTAAAAGAGTATTCTACCAGCTGAGTTCTATGGAGGAAATAGAAGCTTTATGACAATGCCAATTGGTGTACAGAGTTAGGAGGGACTTATGCTGAAGGCTACGGAATAATAAATTTCTGTTCTTGAGATTTCGATTTTTTATGAATCTAGACATAAAACTTTGTAGACACACTGTGTATTACATATTCTGAGCATGTGTTTGTAACCTTTGACATACAGCATGCAATGTGCATCTGCCATACTATATTGTCATCTGTGGCCTGTCTGGCTGTACCATATTTTTCTGCATTATCTCATAAATGTTACAAATTAAAAAAAAAATTCATTGAACATTAAATGTGTTTTGATTTTCTCTACAACTTTTGTCTGAAACATTTCTCATTCTAGGAAGAACTGAAGGAGATATGATTAAAAAAATGTACAATTTCCTTCATATAAAGTAATTCTTATTCTTTTCTGATTTTAACAAAACTTCAATTTTCTGGGCATATTTTTGAAAAATACTCTAGAAGAACATTTTATGAAAATCTGTTCAGTGGGAGCCAGGTTGTTCCATGTGTTTGGACAGACCGACAGACATGACGTAGCTAATAGTTGCTCTTCACAATTTTGTGAGCATGCCTAAAAACAGGCCAGCACTTTTATTTTTACATAAATTGAAAGGAATGGGTTTCTTTACAGCTACATGCAAAACAAAGATATCTAAAATAACATGATCACGTACAGAACTTCGCAAGCTAATGAGAGGTTCACTGGTGCATATCTGCTGTCAATACACAATCAATCTATAGGGATTTTCTTAAAAAGAATAAAATGTGAGTCAGTTCCAAACTTAATTCCTGTTGTCAGTGGCGTACCCAGGAATTTTGTTTGGAGGGGGTTAAACAAATTCAGTTGAGGACAGAGGACAGGGATCTGGGGGCAGTAGCCCCATAGTCAGGGGTTCTGGAGGCAGCTGTAATTTTGTACTTTAAGATTATTTATGATGACAATTTATTTGTCACTGTTAATGTAAAACAATTGCGAACCGGCGGTAGTTTTAGAATTTTACAGCCTTTTTTCCAAATATCTTGGGATGTTGTCAACCTAAATTCAGCAATTTTTATCAGTTTTCACAACTGGGTTGATTTTGGAGGGCCTTCGGAATTTGTGGGGGGGGGGGGGTGTTTGAACTCCCCAAACCCCCTCCCCCCCTCGGTACACCATTGCCTGTTGTGGTGGTATCTTTCCTTCAAACATTCAGAAACTATTTTAAGAGATGACTAATCATGAGTAATGACAATATGACATTATATTTTGATATATCATCAAGGTTCTACACCAATAATACACCCTCCATACAATCTTACGGTGGGCTATAAATAACAATCACAGACAAAACTATTTTTGGTTCTCCAATGCCCTGTTCTTCTGTCCATCAAGTATATAAAATGTCAAACTGACAGCTACTCTGAAATGTTCACATACCTATGAATTTCACCAAGCTCCATTTCCAATTTAGGTCTTCAATCTGCCTTTCATAATATTATATAACAGTGTCACAGACCTGAACAAGACCTTGAGATCAATTATTTAAATTACAGTAGACTCACTTCATTTCTTTCATGTTTATACACAAAAAACGCTTAATTTCCAGTACATTTTATGTTAAATTAGGCAATTTGATACACTCAGTCAAGTTTTCCTGTGACACAGATCATATAAGGTTTAGAAATTACATCATAAAGACATGCCAAGACCCACATCAATGACAGTTCAGTGTGGTGACTGTACACTGGTACACGATTTCTTTGCATATACAAAATACTGTAGACTGGTGTGCACACATCACAAAAGCAAAGGCAGTTGTTATGATGTTAGACTTAGGGATTAATCTTAACAAATCAGCACATTTTACTGTTATTTTACACTGATAATGAAATTAATTATTCACTTCCAAACATGCCCAAAGAAACAAACATTGCTTTTACAATTAAAAACTGCACCTGATGTTACACTATACAAAAATGATAGTACAGTGAGTATTACATCAAATAAAAGTAAGAAGAGTAAATTTCTATTTTGAACAAATCTGTGTGTAAATAAGTTACATATTGCATTGCTGACTAAATGTAATACTGCTGTATATTATAAGTATCAATAATACAAACATCACAGTTCATAATTCAAACAATAAGCACTACTTCAAGCAAACACCAAAACTGTCTTTGGTGATCTCTAAGCCTATTGAAAAATACTGCTGTTACATATTATTTACTTGCTAAAACTACTGTAGATGATGTTACTTCCACACAGCAGCCATATTTCATTCAAATGGACAGCCAATAAACTTGTTTTTATAAATCAAATAAATGATAACACAAGACAGTATATGTAGATTACAACAGATAAATATATTATGTATACATATTGCAAAATTCACTGACTAATATCAATAATACTGGAAATATTGCTGTTAGCATGTGTAATACTTCTAATAATTATAAAACACTATAAGAGAAAGTTTGACTTCTGTTTATAATAATACTGTAACGTTATTTCACATAAAATACTGCAACACGAAACTGCAACAGACTACAGTACCCTGATAATGAAAATGGGAACGAACCTTGGTTATCATGGCTTGAACTTAGGTCGGGTCTGTAGAAGAATGTACCAGCACTGTCCAGTATCAGATACTTACTGCCTCTAAGGAAATATGATATTTTTGCAACACACAGAATCAAGATCACACAAGAAGAATTCTAGACATTTACACACTTCACTCTAAAGGGTTTACTCCCAGCCAGTGCTGGGAAAGTTATGCCAGTGGTGTGTAACAATGGTAAGACCAAAATGATAGAAACATACCTGAAGAAAAAACAGTAAATTTAAACGAAAATAAGCTCAAGAGTGCATTACCTAGAGGTAAGAATTTAAAGATACAAACAAATACAAGTTATCTCCCCAGTATCCTGTCTTTTATGTCAAAACATTTTAATCACCATGTTTTATTCCCACCATAAAAAAAAACTGTGTGTTGAGTTTCATGCCATACAGTTTGATCAAACGTGTCATTAAAAAACTAAAAAATAAACAGTAATGGTAAAAATAAAAAAAAATGGCATCAATGAGTGTTCAGCTGTTTTACATCACCGAAAGTTCACTAGTGTGCAAATGTCAGAATTCCCTAAAGTATTAAAATATTAATGATGACAGCAAGACTGAAATCCTGAATTTTACTGCCTCACAAGAACAACCTCTCTGGAATTAAATTTTAAAAACATATCACGTAAATATTTTAAAACACCAACAAGATATCCTGTTTATTGCTGCAGGAGACAGTAAACATCAGGTGACAAACAACAATTTTGGAACAAAAACAGGCCATCTATATTTTTAAATCTCCTTACTGCTAGCCTTACCAGTCTTCTCTATTTTGACATTTTTTAGTGTAGGTAGCTCAGGCCATGGGTACACAGCAGGCAGAGGGCAGTCATAATTGTGATTGTACATTGCTGCTTCCACTATAGTCCGCTTGTCTTCTGGCTCTGGATATGTTGATGCCCAACCTACATTGTGGACAACACATGAACTACCTTATACAGTTCAAAAATGAGCAATCTTGAATTCCAAATGTCAGAAGTGTCAAATGATACACTTAGGAATAAGATGTATGATTTTTTTATTACAACTTTGTTTGCTGCAAACTTTCAAATATCAAAATTTGGTCTGTTGGGAGAATAAAAATTGTCCCCATTTTCTAGGTGTACAATTTAGTATTGCAAACTACCCACCCACATACAGGATGCCACAGACACACAAATAAAAGTATATAAAAAAAGTATGAAGAAAATCTGTCCGGCTTCTTTCCGTGAGACTTGCCAGTGGTTAAAATTTCCCATGAATGGGTTACAGGCCCAGAGCAGGGTAAGTCCAGTGGTAGGATTGCTACCTTTTGCCTCTGGACCAGCATGTTTAGGGATGGCATTTCCTCCATTCCTGTTGAAACAGTTATACCGCTGTGACTTGGTTGTCATTTCCTCGTTTGTGAGAACAGGGTATACCACAAGAAGGTGAGGATGACTGTTGGGTAGGAGTTAAAAATAACACCAATTTTGGACAAATTACTGGAATACAAGAGAAGCTGGATACAATATGTAAATAGTACGCCTCGAAACAGATTACCCAGGGTAATGAAATACTACTACTCAACTGGCAGAAGGAATCCAGAAGAGACTTCTGGATATGTGAGACCAGAATGGGTCAACAATTGGCCCAACTCCATGAAAGATATATGATGATGATGATGATGAAAAAAGTTTGAATGTCACATACCTTTCTCATAGGCATACTGTGCAATACGTGTTGCAATCTGGACTGAGCACTCCCTTATCATTCTCAGAGGAGGATACAAGCTGCCCTTTTTAATGTCTTCATCAGTCACATGATCAGCAAGGGTCTAAAGAACAAAAAAGACAATTTCACGAAGTTAGTTATGTATTCTATTTCTCTCATGAATACGACTTCAGAAGGGCATATATGATGTGCTCATGACCTTTGGTCATACCAGTGTCAGCTTTGTTCAGTCATAAAGTAGCTTCTGGCTCACTGACTATAAAGTTCCCTTACAGTGCAGTATCCTTTACTTCAAGGAATCTTTCCATCATTTCTGGACCTAAAAGGTGACAGTAGCTCTGCCTATTGGGCCCAGATGAGTAGGGGTGAACCTTATATTCTGTCTCAGCAAAGGGACTGATTTATTAATTTCTTTTATTATTTTTTTAACATGAGACAGTGGAAAAAGCACTCAAAGTTAATGATATCAAATGCGATACACCACTGTCAGAATCCTGTAGAATTTTATTTATCTTACAGAGTTTTGATACAAAAGCTAAAAAACAAATGTGTTTGGCAGGCTTAATTCAAACATCACCCACCTGTGCATCTATGCACCAAGCACTTAGCAGGACATGCACTTCCACACTGGGGAAGAGAACTGCTATGTCTCTTATTGTGATAACTGATATATGTTTATGAGACTTTCTAAATTATACTTTTGATCGGAACAGAACAGAGGTGAATATACATTTGACTTTCATAGTGAAATATCAATTGAATGCATGTCAGCAATGCAAAGGGTGGAGAGGGGACAGGGGAAGGTTGAGAGTCAAGATTTCAATGACTTTGCATAAGACATATGCTGCCATGGAACATGAATGATCTCTCTACCGAGACACTAATCTTACAGTCAATGCCTACCTGCGCAGCTATGAGGAACAGCTCTTCCTGAATGTGATGAATACCAGTGCAGATGACTCCAAGAGCCACACCAGGGAATATATATGCATTATTTCCTTGTCCAGGATAGTATGTCCGACCATTATATGTAACAGGAGGAAATGGAGACCCACTAGCAAAAATACATCTTCCCTGTAACACAGAAACATTAACAAAATTTCTTAACTATTCTACTCCTGGGTTCAAATGCATGACACTGAAAACCAGGAACAGCCTTAGGGGAAAAAAGTAACACCAGGAATGAATGAAACTCGACGACATTACACTGGTCTGATAACATCTCAGTTAAACTACAGTTCAGCTTTATATTCTAAATTGCCTTTTTTCACTTAACTGGGCCAGGCTGCCATCCCTGCCTTGTGTTCTGAATTCATACCCTGGCAACACCACACAGTTATCTTTTTGTGGGTTTGCTTATTTTTAATTGGGTATAGACCTATTTGAATGGCAACTGTCTTATTTGCGTATGTAAGTAATTACTGATATATATTACTTTCTTTGTGCACACTGTCATTTTCAGCAGTAGTTTTAGTTGTGTTATGTGTGTGCTTCTACTTCTGACCACTTGCAGAGGTTGCCCTACCTTCATTTTTCAGTGTAGGGTCAAACCAAAAAGGAGTGGGGTGGGGGGTGGGGTTTGCAAGGATTTTCTCCAACAAAATGGTTGTCTTCTTCCAGCTTCTCACACATTAGCCTCATAAACTTGTATTACTTTTGCTTGTTACTTGGAAAGATATGGTGTGCTTATCAAAGCTTACGCACTCATTGTGAATGCAAGTAAACCCCCCAGACCTGCACAATTTTTTGGGATTCTGCAGGGAACTATGGCATACAAGCTCAGTGTCTTGTTCTGGCATACTGGGTCATTCTGGATGACTGCTGGAGGAAGGAACACAATGAGGTGATGAAAAAGTGGTGGTTGGGTTCATTGCTTCAGCAGTACTTGTACAATTCCAGGATTATTTTCATCCATCCCATAATAATGGGATACATGGTGGTGCAGTTGGTTGAGGCACTCCCTTACAAGCCAGAAGGTCGCAGGTACGATTCCTGATGGTGTCACTGGAATTTTTCATTGACATAATACTTCTGGCGGCACTGTGGCCCAGGGGCTGACTCAGCCTCTAACAGAAATGAGTACCAGGAATATTTCCTGGGGGGTAATGGCGGCCAGTGCATAGGGCTGACAACCTTACCACCTTCATGTGTCAAGGGTCTTGAAATCTGGGAGCCTCAGCCTCCTAAAACCCTCAGGGCCTGTCCAGGCCTGTAATGGGATTGCTTTACCTTTATCCCATAATAATAAATATGTTGTATAGTGGAACTTACATCAGTATTTACATAGGCCTGTTCTGCTGTGCATTCTGCTTTACTAGTTGGATTACTCAGAGCAAAAATGATAGGATGTTTATTGAAGGATGCCATATCACGGAGAATATCTGGTGTGAATGCTCCTCCTGCAGCAGCTGCACCTGAAGACACACACATGACAGTCAGATGAATAAAATTCCTACAACTACTGAATTAGTCAGTCAAGAGATTAAAAAAGGACACTGACCATTTACTCTCAACTGAAAGAGAACTGTCCCTTGACAAAAAATTGTGCGGTACATTGATGTGTGTGTCTGTGTCAATGACACTGACTCTTGTCGATATCCATCCTCTCTCTTAACATCTTCTAATCCAAAAATAAATTTAAAAAAATAATGATAAGTAATGTGTTAAGCATCCACATCTCAGAAAGGTGTGATTAAAATTAAAAATTTCCTTCTTGAAACAAATTTCTTTATATCAACAAAGACAAAATACTGTATGTGAATTCAAAAACACAATAATTTTATTAGCCACAGTCAAGGAACATAAGCTGAGATATGAATGCTGCTAAGAATTGATAAAATGAATGTAAATTCTGAGTGGGAAGAGAAAAAAGGCAGGGATGGGAAAAATTGGAATTACGAACTACAAACATCTACGGAAACTTAAGCTGCTGGTACAATGAGAATCAAAGTAAGACTAATTTGCACATTTTTATATTAACCTTTACGCAACGGGATTTAAATGGCTACAGTCAACCTTCGCGTACGACATTATTTTAGCTTCGCATTTAAATTTTTGTACATGGTTTACGAAAAACTTTATTATTTCAGGAACCAAAAAACCTTTAATAATGGATTAAACGGCATTTTTTGGGAAATAAGACAGAGCCATATCTGCGTGTTTTCAAGAAATCAGTAATAATTTTCGTTAATGAATAGACAAAAAATTGTATGGAATATGCAAAAA
>Ga0123354_10007848_pt1 | contig 16160 bp, 14 predicted proteins | sample TergutLab28metaG_2_FD_97872 | JGI IMG/M metagenome (GOLD analysis project Ga0123354, IMG submission 97872) | Labiotermes labralis P4 segment gut microbial communities from Petit-Saut dam, French Guiana - Lab288 P4 | ecosystem: Host-associated > Arthropoda: Insects > Digestive system > Gut ...
AGTATTGGCTTCGGAAAAATATGATGAAAAAGATTATATTCGTGATTATAATAATTTTTTGAAATATAAATAGTTATGATACATAAATTATCTGACGTACAATCTCGGAAAATAGGAGAAAACACCGATATATGGCAATTTTGTGTTGTACTTTCTAACGCAGAGATAGGAGATAATTGTAATATTTGTTCGCATTGTTTTGTTGAAAATGATGTTAAAATTGGCGACAATGTAACTGTTAAGTGTGGCGTATATCTTTGGGATGGTATTGAAATAGAAGACGATGTTTTTGTTGGCCCTAATGTTACATTTACAAATGATAAATATCCACGTTCCAAACAATATCCTGATGAATTTTCGAAAATAAAAATTGGGAAAAGAGCTTCTATTGGTGCGAATTCTATCATATTAGGAGGAATCACTATTGGAGAAAATGCAATGATAGGTGCCGGTAGTGTTGTAACAAAAGATGTTCCGGAAGGAGAACTTTGGTTTGGTAATCCGGCGAGATTTATTAGAAAAGTATAAAAATGATAAAATTCCTTGATTTACAAAAAATAAATGCTCAACATGCCGACGAATTAAAACAAGTAGCGGCAGAGGTAATTGACAATGGTTGGTTTTTGTTAGGTGAAAGGGTAAAAACTTTTGAACAACAATATGCCGATTATATCGGCGTGAAACATACTATCGCTTGTGCAAACGGTTTAGACGCTTTGCGTTTGATACTGAAAGCTTATATCGAATTAGGTTTCATGCAAGAAGGCGATGAAATTATTGTGCCGGCAAACACCTATATTGCGACGATTCTTGCTATTACCGATAATCGTTTAAAACCGGTTTTAGTAGAACCGGATATTCAAACTTATAATCTGGATATTTCGTTGATAGAACAACATATTACATCCAAAACAAAAGCTATTATGGTAGTCCATTTGTATGGACGTACTTGTTGGTCTGAAAAATTGGAAACCATTGCTCAAAAATACAATCTGAAAATTATCGAAGACAATGCACAAGCAGTTGGTGCATATTATTATTTTGACAATGAAACTAAAAAGCGAACAGGAAGTTTGGGTAATGCTGCCGGAAACAGTTTTTATCCGGGCAAAAACTTAGGCGCTTTAGGCGACAGCGGTGCCGTAACAACAAATGATGACGAATTAGCGGGAGTTATTCGTGCTATTGCAAACTATGGTTCTGCAGTAAAGTATGTCAATAAATATCAAGGTTTAAATAGCCGGATGGATGAAATACAGGCAGCTTTTCTTTCGGCAAAATTAAAGTATTTGGATACTGAAAACGAAATAAGGCGAGAAATCGCTGATTATTATTCTGATAATATTAAAAATGAACAAATTATTCTGCCAATGCAGGAAATACACAAAGATTCACATGTGCATCATATATTTGTAATTAGAACAAAAGAACAGGATAAATTACAAACTTGCTTGACGGAAAACGGAATTCAAACCTTGATTCATTATCCGATACCGCCGCATAAACAAGAGTGTTATCCTGCATGGAATAATATATGTTTTCCAATAACAGAAAAAATACACAACGAAATATTATCTTTACCTATGAGTCCGGTTTTGATTACAAACGAAGTTGAAATTATCATTGATATAATTAATAATTGGAAATAATATTGAAGAAAATGATTGAAAATCCTTTGGTAAGTATTGTTGTCGTTAGTTATAATTCTTCAAAGTACATCCTCGAAACTTTAGAGAGTATAAAAGATCAAACGTATAGAAACCTTGAATTAATTATTTCAGATGATTGTTCAACTGACAATACGGTTGAAATTGTTCAAGGATGGTTAAAAAACAATAAGCATTTTTTTACTAATGCCCAATTAGTAATGAATCCTAAAAATATGGGAGTAGCTCCTAATGCAAACAAGGGAGTAGAATCCAGTCAGGGAGAGTGGATTAAATTAATAGCTGCTGATGATTTGTTGACAAAAGATTGTATTGAAGAGTATGTCGGATATGTATTAAACAACAAAGATTTGTATATTGCCATTGCCGGGACATATTATTTTGATACAAAAATTCCTTCTGAATTATTTTGTTTTCCGGTGAAATTAATTGATGGAAACTTGACTCAACAATTGAAACAAATGATAAAACAAGGGACAATAATCGATGGACCAGCTTTGTTTATTGAACGAAACATGCTTGTGCAATTGGGTGGTTTTGATGTGAAATATCCAATGGCTGAAGATTATCCGCTGGTTATGAAGTATTTAACAAATGGATTTAGAGTAGGAATAATCAGTAAAAACTTAATAAAATATCGTGTTCATTCAGGAAGTGTGTCTAGATCCAATCAGCAATTTTCCTCATCTATTATGTCGGCTATTGAAGATTTAGCAATTCCACAGGCTAAAAAACATAAGATGTATCTTTATTGGTATCACTTATATGTAAGCTTTTGGATTGCTAAAAATTCGCACAAAAGTATTTGGCATAAAATAGGTGGATATTTTATGAGATCAGTGGATTTTGTCAATTATATTAAAAAGTTAAAATTTCATATAAAGAATCAAAGTGATATTCAGTCTAAGATACAGTGAATAAATAAAAAAATATTTGAAAGATGAAACGAATCTGTATTGATATCAATTCGATTGTTCCACTTTTTGTAAAAGGTTTTGTGAGTGGGGTGGGAGGAACTACTCTTGAATTACTCAAAGCTCTGTCTGAGATGAATGATGAGCTTTCTTTTGAGGTTGTTTTGTATTCTCAAAACATGAAGGGCATAGGTGGTCGTAATCTGAATCTGCCGTTCAAAAATAAACATTTGTATTTACCTCACCGTATAAAATATGATGAATTTTTAGGAAAATATCCTGTTCGTGAAATCTTTACCCGCTACGATTTGTTACATATTCCCCATAATTTTGAATATGTTCATTGTCCTGAAAAAACGCTTGTAACTTTGCATGATGTTTTGTTTTATGCCTTTCCCGACGAATTAACTGTTAGTAAAGAGAAAGGAGAAAAAATAAAAAAACTGGCAACTGACTGCAAAGCAATTGCTACCTGTTCTGAATCTTCAGGAAGAGATATTCAAAAATATTTAAATATAAAAGAAGAAAAAATAACGGTTATACCATGGGGCGTTTCTTCTGTTGTTTTTTATCCGGAAAGCGAGGAAAAAATAAAGTTATTCAAGGAAAACAATGGAATCAAATTTCCGTATTTCATTATGGTTTCCTGTAACATAGGAAGGAAAAATACCATTTCATTGCTTAAGGCACATCGATTATATCTAAAAAGCAAAGGAAATTACGATTTGGTACTTCTTTGGAAAAACCCTCCTGAAGAAATTTTGTCGGAATATAGCGCTGAGATAATATCAGGGAAGGTTCATTTCGTTGATTCTTTAAACAGTGATGATTTAAAAACGGCTTATTCCGGAGCTGTTTGCTCTTTTTTTCCGTCTAAATACGAGGGATTTGGTTTGCCAATCCTTGAATCTATGGCATGTGGAACTCCTGTTGTTACCTGTAATAATTCTTCTTTATCTGAAGTTGGACAAGATGTGGCATTATACACAGAACCGGAAGACATTGAACATATATCGGAATATATGTTTAACTTTGAAAATAACAATTTGAAGATTAGTCAGGAAGTCCTTTTAAACCATGCTAAGAAGTTTAATTGGAAAGATACGGCAAAAAAATATGTAGAATTTTACCAAAAGAATTTGGATTAAAATGCAATTGAAAAAAATCTATCGATACATTCGAATTGATGTGATACGATTACTTGCTCGAATATTTGGTACAGGTTTAAATTTGAAAAATCTAAATCAGAAGGCGCTTATTTTGGCGCCTCATCCTGATGATGAAGTGTTGGGATGTGCTGGCTTGATTCAATATTTAAATAAAACGGGAAAAGAGGTTTATGTCGCTATTTTAACCAACGGTGAAAATTCTCTTCAAAATTGTAAGAAAGATGAAATTATTCAAGCAAGAAAAACTTCGACATTAAAGGCAGCTGAAATCCTGAATCTGAAAAACCTATATTGGTGCAATATGGAAGATGGAAATATAGGAGGTTCCAAACACGAACTGCTGTTGGATTTTGCATACGAATTAAAACCGGATGTTGTTTTTGTTCCACATTATTTAGAAGGTTGGACAGACCATGAAGCGACAGAAAAAATAGGTTCGGATTTAATATCGAAGATACCTCATCTGATTTGTTATCATTATTGTGTATGGTTTTGGTTCAGTATGCCTTATTCTAAATTGACTAAGGTTCACTGGAAAAACGCCAAAATATTAAATATGTCTGATAAAGAACATCAGAACAAATTGAAGGCTATTGGTGTTTATGTAGAAGAAAAATCACCTGAAGGAGATCCTTATTCCGGGTATCTTCCGGATGAATTTTTATATGCAAATAGATGGAAGAAGGAACTATTTTTTGAAGTTAAAAAGTAATTTTTATGAGAAAAATCATACGAAATATTTTTTTATTTGCTTTAGCATCTTCCGGATTGTATAAAATATTGAGATACAGAAACCGGAAAAGCCCGATAGTGTTGGTTTATCATGACATATTGTTTCCGGATATGGAATATACTGTTGGAGGAACCTCTCTCTCTTTTCAACTATTTCAAAAACAAATAAATTATTTGGCTGAGCATTATACATTTATTTCTATCAATGATTTTCTGGACTGGAAATTGAATGGTCATTCTTTACCATCCAATCCCTTGCTGATAACATTTGATGATGGTCATCAAAATATTTACTCAGCGCTTCAGTACTTAGCAATGAGAGGAATAAAAGCAAGTATATTTGTGAAAGCAGGAGCTCTTGGAATGGTGTCGGAAAATTATTTTGAACGATTGAATAATCTGATACTCAATTCTCCGGAGGAAGATTTCACGCATAACGGAATGTTATTGAGTAGAAATAAAGAAAAATTTTCTTCCAAATTGTATAATTACTTCAGGCGACTTAATTTTGAGGAACAAAACAATTTTATCCTTGAAATGGAAAAACAATCCATTCATGCAGATGCTGTTATTTCGAAAGAAAAATACCTGCATCTTTCTGAAGATACCTATAATGAATTAATTTTAATAGGTCATAATTTGCAATCACATTCAGTTCATCATTATATGTTGTCCTCGCTTACAGATAAGGATTCATTTCAGGAAATAAATGAAAGCAAAATATTTATTGAAAAAAGATTTAACGTCAATGTAATCGCTTTTGCTTATCCTTTTGGGGATCCGAAATATGATTATGGCGAACGTGAAATGGATTATGTGAAAAAGTCGGGATATAAGTTAGCCTTCTCGGGAGAACCCGTTGGTGGACATTTTGTTAAAGTTGATGGCGACAATTTTAATATTCCACGTTTTGGAAGTGTTGGCTTTGATTTCCCCTATTTTAAAATGCTGATTTCTGGATTCAGATTACCCCTAAATCCCCTAAAGGGGACTTTTGGTTTCTGAAAAAACCGAAACAACTACGGTCTTTTACGCTCCAAAGTCCCCTTTAGGGGATTTAGGGGTAAAAAAACTTAATACAAAATGTATGTGGAAATTTAAATGGCTAAGAAATTGGAAAGAAATATATGCTGATGATTTTAGAAATTATTGGTTGGCACAATTTAATTCAAGCATATATCCAACCGTTTTTGGACATCCGGATATGGCATTGGCCTGGTTAAAAACATATCAGGCTATTCGTAATATACATCCATTGTTTTGTATTGCCGGCAAAAATGAAATAACAGTTATCTACCCATTAGTTGTATGGAAGCAAAATTGGAAGAACGCATTTTTAAAAAAGATTATTCCTGTTGGTTATTCGGATTTTGATTATACCGAACCTCTTTTTTCGGGCGATAATGTTCAAGATGAGGATATTAATTCTTTTTTTGAAGAACTTTCCAAACAATTCCGGGTATTAGGTATCCATTATGATATGGTGGATATTCGATGCTTAAGGAGTTCGATATACAAATCTGAAATTTTTTCAACAACAGATGTTGCCTGTCCTTATATCTATTTGGATAAATATACCGATAGCAGTAATTATTTTGCTTCTCTTTCAAGTAAATTAGGCCAGGATATAATCAAAAGGACAAAAAAGCTAAAAGAATTAGGTAACTTGGAATTTTTAGTTATCAAGGAGAAAGAAAATGCGTTGCTTTATTTACAATCTTTTTTGGAGTTGTATAAAAAAAGAAGGCAAAAAGCATATATACCCAAAAATTTACATCAAAATCTAATTGAAAATGCAAGTAAAAATAACCTTTTATTATTATTTGTATGTCTTTTAGATAACGTTCCGATCTGTATAAGATTATCCTTTTGTCATAAAGACATCATTTATTCATATCTTCCTGTTTTTGACGAAAAATTTAATCAGTATAGCATCGGCAATATACATCGTTATGAATCGATAAAATGGAGTATGGATAATCACTACCGAATTTTTGATTTATTAAGGGGACAAAAATCATACAAGGATAAATGGGCTACAGATACAGTTGTTCTTTCTTCATTTAGAATAGATTCTGAAAACATACCCTCTGTAATAAAAAAAACAATCTTACGCATAAGATATTGTATTTTCAAATGAAAAATATTTATGACAAAATGATACGATTATCAATTATTCTACCGGCTTATAATGTGGAAAAATACATTGAAAGGTGTATTCGTTCTTTATATTGCCAAGAATTAGCTCTCGCTGAATATGAAGTAATTGTCGTTGATGATGGAAGTCCTGATAATCTTCATGAAATTGTAAAAAACTTGCAAAAAGAATTCGAAAATTTAATACTAATCCGGCAAGAAAACAAACATGTTGGTGGTGCGCGCAATACAGGTATTCGGGAAGCTAAAGGGGAATATATTCTTTTCGTCGACCCAGATGATTATATTCTTCCAAACACTTTATTGTACTTATTGAACAGGATGAAAGAAGAGGATTTAGATGTATTGAGAACTGAGTTTGCGTTTGCAACACCCGAGAAGGTAACCTTAACATTAACAGGTAAGGATAGTCCAGTATTGCCAGGAAATATTTTTTTTAAAAAATATGGTGTAGACCATAGTGCTTGTGTACATGTTATAAGAAAAAATTTATTAACGGGTAATAATATTCTTTTTAGAGAAAAAACACCAAGAGAAGATGGCGATTTTATGTCTAAAGTTACTTTTTTCGCTAAAAGGATACAACATATTTCATTTATTTTTTATGTGTATTTTACTCGGGAAGATTCTATAACACATACCGCTAAAATAGAAACGTTTATTGCCGATATTCTAATGATTCAGGTTATAAATGATTTTAACGAATCTGTTGTTAAACAGAAAGATGGAGAAGCTTATAAGATTTTTCAAAGAGGAATCGAACAAAGCATCCGTTCTTTTGCTAAGCTTAGCCTTAATTACTCTTTAAGAGACATTATAACAATTTTTAAAACCATTCAAGAAATAAGATTACTTGAAACACTACATCCTGTCTGTTTCATGGATAAAGCAAACAAATTGTTAATAATACATTTCCCATTTCTGTATTCCGTATCATTACAGTTGTTAAAAATCCCTGTTTGGGTTTATCGCTTAAGATTTAAATTTTTGAAATGAAAATAGCCTATATCATCAGCAGTATCGGTAATTCAGGCGGCATTGAGCGCGTCCTTTCGACTAAAGCGAATTATTTGGCAGATGTGTCGGGATATGAAATTCATATCATTGTAGGTGGAAAACAGCCGGATGATTCACCGTTTTTTTCATTTTCTAAGAGAATTTATTTTCATTATTTGAATATAGATTTTCAGAAGAAAAATTTAGTATATTATTTGTTTGAAAATCAACAAAATAAAGTTTACCGGCAACGCTTGGAACAAGAGTTGAGTGAGATACGCCCGGATATTACAATTAGTATGTTTGGCAATGATGCGAAATTTCTTTATAAAATCAAAGATGGAAGCGTGAAAGTATTGGAATTTCATTTTACGAAAAATTATTTGATTCACTTGGGAAATGCGTTACCTAATGACAAATTCCGGTGGTTGCGAAAATATTGGCTGTTGTTTTTGAAAAATAGGGAAGAAAATATTACAAAAAAGTACGAACATATCGTGTTGCTTACAGAAAAAGATAAAAAATTATGGGGAAACTTACCGAAATTTAAGGTGATTCCTAATCCTTTATCGTTTGCGACAGAGAAATCAGCGAAATTAGAAAACAAAATCATTGTTTCAATGGGTCGCCTGGTTTATCCGAAAGGTTTTCAATACCTTATCCGGACGTTTGCTTTGCTGAAAGAAAAGTATCCTGATTGGAAAGTGAATATTTATGGAGATGGTCATGATAGAGAATTGCTGCAAAAAGAAATAAATGCACTGTCTTTACAACAGAATATCATCCTGAAAGAGCCGGTACAAGAGGTAGAGTCTATCATGTTGGAAAGTTCTATCTTAGTTTTACCATCTCTATATGATGGATTCGGTTTGGTTTTAACAGAAGCAATGATTTGTGGGGTTCCTTGTGTGGCTTTTGATTCTGAATGTGGTCCATCTGAAATAATTAAAGACAAGATTGATGGTTTTTTAGTTGAAACCGGAAATATTCAGCAGTTAGCAGAAAAAATGGAATCACTAATGCGGGATAAGCAGTTACGTATTGAAATGGGTAGCAAAGCAAAAGATAATGTTGAAAGATTTAGCATTCCTGTTATTATGAATTTGTGGAAAAATTATTTTAAGCAAATTTTTTAATCTTTCTGAGTACTATGTGAGAATTATTCATTATAAAACAGACAAAAGCACCTAAATAATGGAATTATTTTATTAAATTTGTTCGCTTAATTATCACAAAAATAAAGAATTACACCCAATTTTTCAAATCTCTCGATGAATAATGCGGGGTAAAAGAATTGACATTTGCAAAATGATGACAGAAAAAAGAAAACAACAAAAGAATCAACGAATTGAATATATTGATGCTTTAAAAGGCTTTGCTATATTTTGTGTAATATGGGGGCATTCGTTACAAAATTTGAAAAACAGCTATGATTTTTTTCATAATCCAATATTTGAATTTATTTATTCTTTCCACATGCCATTGTTTTTTATGGTGAGCGGATTTTTCTTTAGCTCATCATTAAAATTAAATTTTAAAGATTTTTTATATAAGAAAAGTATGCAATTACTATTACCTTGTGTGGTTTGGTCTATCATAATACATTGTATAATGAAATTCTCAGCAGCAATTGTGTATGGGGATGAGTATTTTTTTAGTAATTGGCATGTAGAACTAAAATCAATATTATTTCCTACCAGATGGTCTTGGTTTTTAAGAGAGTTGTTTATTAGTTATTTTATTGTTTATGTTAGTTTGAAACTATTGAAAAAAGATTGGTTAGCTTGTTTATTAAGTATTGGTTTCGTATTAATTGCGCCGTATTGTGGATTCCAAAGAGTTTTCTTGCCTGTATTTTGGGCTGGAATTTATTTAAAAGACAATTATCATTTTATATTAAAATACGCAAAACAAATACTGATAATTTCAGGGACAATATTTACTATATGCTTGTTCTTCTGGGATGGTAATTATACTATGTATGTAACAGACTTTCCAAAATTGCTAAAAATAAGTCCATTAAGTTTTAATTTCACAAATATAAATATTTCATTTTTTCGTTTATTTATCGGGCTTTTCGGTAGTTTGTTTTGGTTTATGCTATTTAAAAATATTTATAAGAACAATAATTTTTTTGTTTGTCTCAGGAAAGTCGGTGCAAATACTTTAGCTATATATTTGTTGCAATGGCTGATTTTTGAAAGTTGGATTACTATATTTTTGGAGTATAGAAAATTTGATTTTCCTGATATGAATATTTGGATATATAGCTTGATACTTACACCTTTGATTTCTTTAGTAATTTTTGGGATTTGTATCGTAATAATTAAAATTGTACAAAAAAATAAATATGTAGAATTATTATTGTTTGGGAAAATATGAAGATTGAACATGTTGCCATTGACAAATGATTTAGTTAGAATGCAAAATTCCTAACGAATCAATATTATTCAGTGCAATTTTCAAATCCTCAATCAAAAGTTTTGTTCTGCGTTCTACTCCTTGTTTATTTACGTGATACGGTGAATTAAACATCAAAGAATCAGGCATCATATATTTTTGTGGTGTTCCTAAAACAGTAAATCCATTAGTTTGATATTCTTCCTCTACCTTTTTGATAGCTTCTTTTGTGTTATTAAACGATGTTTCTTGATAGCATGGATATGTAATCAACACAATACAGCCTTTTTCTTGTAATTTATTGACAATATGTTTCATTTCTGTCATTACTTTCGGATTGTATGTTGTAATATCTATTGTTTCATAAGGTTTAAATTCGTTATGACGATTTTCCAAATACCAATGTGCATCAACATCACCATATTTATTAAATGAATTGACACTATACATATCATTTTCTTTCACATTAAAATATTCTTTTCTATCAAACTTTGATAAAATTAATTTTCCTGTATATGGAAAGCATTTATATATTTGTTTAAAATTCAACAATCTAAGATTCTTTTTATTACAGTCAAAAATAGTTCTTAATAATTCCTCAGAACCAAAACTCCAGTCTCTATAAAAAAGTAAATATTCGGGAACAATAACAATTATATCACCTTTTTTTGCATATTGCATAGTATTTTCTAACATATATTTTATACCAACACCCACGTGAATTGCTGTATTTATCGGGTTAATATTCAATGAATCTTTTATTGTCTGACTATTTAATCCGAAACTCAAATTAGAACCACCAACAAAAATAATTCTTGGGAATGATACATTTGCCAACAAAGAATCTTTTTTAATTTCAGCAAAAAGTAGCGACTTCGAAGCTCGTGGGGTTGTCGGTAAAAGAAGTAGCATACAGAATGCAAGTATAAGCAAACTTATATATACTAATGTCTTTAGGATTAATTTTTTCATTTTTAGAATTGAAAATAAATAAACTCCGAAGGATTACCTTCGAGACTATACAAAAATACAATTAAGGCAAGAACAAAATAAAAAACATTTCGCACCCATTTATTCCAACAAAAACCCAATGTTTCTAATCCGTGTTGCCTGTCTCGCGGCAACCACTCCACAACCAACATAGAAAGAATAAACCAAGTTACTTGATAATAAAAAATTCGATACGAAGCCCGTAATGTCTCAAATTGTATCATTCCTATAAAATACTCAAACGCCTGCTCAATGCTATCCGCTCTAAAAAACACCCAACCAATAACGACCAACAAAAAAGTCAATCCCATTTGAAAAGTTTCTTTTATACTTGGTAAAAATTTTCCTTCGGCAACCGTATTTGTATATTTTCTGTTTTTATTCAGCAAAATTAAGGGTAAAAATAAAACGGCATGAAAAGCACCCCATGTTATAAACGTCCAATTCGCACCATGCCAAAACCCGCTAACAAGAAAGATAATAAACGTGTTGCGAACAATCTTTGCCTTTGAAACTCGACTTCCTCCAAGCGGAATGTAAATATAATCGCGAAACCAAGTTGTAAGTGAAATATGCCAACGCCTCCAAAACTCAGCAATGTCGCGCGAAAAATAAGGATAGGCAAAGTTACGTATCAAGTTAATGCCAAACAAATGAGCCGTACCGATAGCAATATCCGAATAACCCGAAAAATCAGCATAAATCTGGAATGTAAAGAAAATTGCACCTAAAAGCAAAGTTGAGCCGGATTGGCTTTGCGAATTTTCAAAAACCATATTTACATAAGTTGCGCAATTATCAGCAATAACAATTTTTTTGAACAATCCCCAAAGAATTTGTCGCATACCGTCAACGGCTTTCTCGTAATCGAAAGTACGTTTTTTGTAAAATTGAGGTAGAAGAGTTGTTGCCCGTTCAATTGGACCCGCAACCAAAAGAGGGAAAAAACTGATAAAAGCAAAGAAAGCAACAATGTCTTTTGTCGGCTCAATTTTCCGTTTGTAAACATCAATCGAATAACTGAGTGCATGAAAAGTGTAAAACGAAATGCCGACTGGTAGAATAATTTTGAGTGTATGCGGTTGAAAATGAAATCCGATCGAATCAAAGGCGGAAACAAAACTTTCGACAAAAAAATTGTAATATTTGAATACACCTAAAATTCCCAAATTCAGCACAATATTGCTGACATTTAGAAACTTACGAGACAAATGAAGGGAGTGGGTAATTTGCAGATTGTCAGAGCGTTGCATTAGCAATCCACAAAACCATGAACAAAAAGAAGTGAAAGCAACCAGAAACAAAAATCGCCAATCCCACCAACCGTAAAAAATGTATGACGCAACAACGACAAAAAAGTTTTGACCTTTCAAATTACGTTGAAAAACAAGCCAATATAGTAAAAAGACTATCGGCAGAAAACAAGCAAAAGTTATAGAGTTAAAAAGCATTTATTAATTTTTAGAGTGCAAATTTACACAAAATTCTTTTTCAACCCTCTAAAAAACAGCTTTTTGCTCAAAGGGAAAGTATAAATGGCTAACGATATAGAAACGAGCGAAATTCTTTCGTTTGCTGCGTTTTTTCATTATTTCAAATAACTCAAGAACACTCAAGCAACTACGGTATCAAAGGCAAAGATTTTAGCCTATTTCGGATAGCCGACTATTTTTCATAGCACCTTCTAAAACTTTTTTTTAACCATTTTTATTAAATTTTCTTTTGAAAGACTCTTAATATCCGATGAATTTATTACTTTTGCCTTGATTCTTAAAGTATTGGTAAACATAGACACTTTTTATAGTTTATGAACGGTTTTCTCGGGGTATAAAATAAAGTAAAAAGCTTATGAATTCAATCTTGTTCCTCGCGTTTTGTTTGGCAGGTTTATATTTTCTGTTCAACGCAGGACGAATGATTAACAATCCATTTATTAAAAAACGAAAATATTTTGCTACAGGGCCTCAAATATTTCTGATATTTTCAGTGATCACAGGTTTCTTTATGCTTGGAGAATGGAGCGCTACTCGTCTTTTAATCTGGATTGGTTACTTGCTTGTTGGAATTATGATTACAAAGGAAAGAATAAAATTTGCTCCGGTTTTAATTTTGTATGCCCTCTATACTTTGTACTTGTTTTTGTCGTTATTCATTTTATCCCCTGATAAATTTTTTGGAGTAAGAGTTATTGCAAAATATTTATTTCCTCTGTGTGTTTTAATATTTGCCGCCAAAGTTGCAAATTCTGAATTTGTCATTTATTCCGGGATTAAATATGTATTGGCAATAGCAGTATTTATTCAAATAACATTTTTTTTCTGGGTCAATTGGGTGGGAATATTATGGGGAAGATCTACCCTGGCTGACCATTTAGTGGTTATGAGTGTAATTTCTCTGGCTCTATTTTATGTTACTTCGAAGAAAAAATATCTATATTTGACATTATTCTTTTGTACTTTTCCGGTTGTGGCTACAATTCGTACAGGATTATTAGGTATAACAGGTTGTTTTGCCATATTCTTTTTGTTTAAATATAAATGGAAGGCAGTGCCGGTCGTCGTTCTTGTTGTTGCTTCTGCTGTTCTTGTCGTGCTTTATGTTCCGGCTGTCAGGGAAAAGATGTTTCGTGATAAGCAAATGACAGCCGATGAAATCATAGAAAATAGAGAAAACTTGACTATGAAAGATATTGATACTAATGGGCGACAGGCCATGTGGAATTGGAGCTTGGATAATTTTTATCGAAAAAATAAGGTATTTGGAACAGGTGTAGGAAATTTACAAATGGTATTTTATTCCGGTAAGCATCCTTTTGGTACTATAAAGATTATACATAACGATTTTGTTCAAATTTTGTGTGATACCGGTTTAGTAGGACTAATTTTGTATCTTTTAGCGAGTTTGAGTTTGGTTATTCACTCATTTATCATTTATAACAATAAAAGGAATAATGAGATGATCAGGCTCTGCGCTATAGTTGCAGGATCTTCTCTTGTTGGCATTTTGATTACATCTTATACAGATAACTCTGTAAATTATTCTTTTGCGACCTATTTTTATCCGTATGCTTTTTTTGGAATGGCTTTGAGTTTGCTTAAAAAATATGATTGATAGATATGCTTTTTAACACATCGGAATATTTCTTTTTTTTGACAATCGTTTTAATTTCTTATTTTTTATCCCCTGAAAAATATAAGAATATTTTTTTATTGGCAGCATCCTATTTTTTCTATTTTCGTTTAAAATGGGAGTTTGGGGGTTTATTATTGACAATCACAATTATAAATTATATCTGCGGCCGTAAGATAGGTTCATTGATTGAAATTTCAAAGTCTTTGGCAAAAAAATGGCTGATTTTTTCTATTGCTTTTTCTCTTGGCGTATTGGCATACTTTAAATATGCCGGTTTTTTTGTTGATTCTGCCATTGAATTGTTAAATCTTTTCGGAGCAAATATATCCATACCGTTTTTGAGAATTATGTTGCCTGTCGGAATTTCTTTTTATACCTTTCAGGCAATAAATTATTCTATAGACGTATATAGAGGAAAACAAACTGTAGAAACAAAATTTATAAATTACGCATTGTTTGTCTCGTTTTTTCCGACAATTCTTTCCGGGCCTATTGAGAGATCTACCAATATGCTCAAACAGTTTGCTGCAAAAAAGAATTTTTCGTATGAAAATTTATTAGCCGGAGCAAAACTGATTATTTGGGGATTATTTAAAAAGATGGTAATTGCCGACAGATTGTCGTCTTATGTTGACTGGGCTTATGGTTCTTCCAACATTCAATCGGGTTCAACACTTCTGCTGGCATCTGTTTTTTATACATTTCAGATTTATTGCGATTTTAGCGGATATACTGATATTGCCACTGGAAGCGCTCGCATGATGGGTTTTAATTTGATGCAAAATTTTAACCTGCCATACTTTTCGGATTCAATTAAAAAATTCTGGAAAAAGTGGCATATTTCCTTGACTTCCTGGTTTACTGAATATGTTTATTTTCCTTTAGGAGGAAATCGGGTAAGTAAAAGTCGTTGGATATTTAATATTGCTACAATTTTTCTTTTGAGTGGACTTTGGCATGGCGCTGCCTGGTCTTTTATCGTATGGGGAGCTTTGCATGCTTTATATTATCTTGCAGAATATTATATCAATAGCGGCTTGAAAAAAATAGGTTGGTATGCTGTTTTTTCTTCAAGCGCTTTTGTAAAATATTTCCGGATATTGTTGTGCTTTTTTTTAGTCAATTTAGCATGGATACCTTTCCGTGTAACGGATTTTGGACAAGCTTTTTATATTGTACGGAAAATTTTCACTGATAGTTCCGGGATGCCATCCGTTGGCGGATCTTCAGCAATTACATTGTTGACGGTTTTGTTATTATTTTTTTTTATATTTGTCGAAATTTTGCAATACAAAGGTTATGCTTCCCATTATTTTTCGGAATCTAAATTTCCTGTTTGGGTAAGAACTCTTTTTTATGCTTTATTGGTTATATTTGTTGCTTTATTTGGGGTTACATCATCGCAGTTTGTATATTTTCAATTCTGAATTGCATGAAAATTAAAACGTTCATATTGCGTTTATCAATTTTTCTTTTAATTCTTTTAGGTATGGATTTCGTTATATCTAAAATATTAGAAAAAGGAATAGATACTTTTTATGGATTGGATTCTCACTCTCAAATATTGTTGGTAGGTCATTCGGAGTTGATGTTGGCTGTAGATAAAGTTAAGATGGAAGAAAAAACAGGTTGTAAAGTTTCCAAATATACAAGAGAAGGAGTTAACGTTGCCGACAGGTTAATTATGATAAAGCATTATTTTGATTTGCCGTATAGCGATTCTATAAAAATAGTTCTTTACGGTGTAGATCAATTTATATTTACCGGAGAAGGATTAAGCGCCAATTCATATAAACTGTTTTATCCTTTTATGGATAATAAAATAATAGATGGATATGTAAAGCAGAATGCAGAAAACAAATATGATTATTGGTCGCATAAAATAGTCCGGACATCCCGGTATACAGACGCTCTTGTCAACGCTGCATTTAGAGGGCTTACGCATAACTGGGATAATTTCAAGATAGGTTCGGTCGATACGGAGCGATTGAAAGTTGATTTGA